>OLPI01002719.1_pt1 | contig 13458 bp, 9 predicted proteins | sample 1672361 | NCBI WGS metagenome assembly OLPI01 (sample SAMEA3136675, study PRJEB25190) | human gut metagenome
TCGACATATCAGAGACACCAACTGCATTTTTAGAGTTGGCATTCACCACACAATCAGAAATCCGAACCGTTCCATTATACTGTGCAAGGATTGCGGTTGTGGATGTGTTTGCAGTATCGCTGTCGGTGTTGTCAATGGTGACTTTGGACAGATGCAAAAATCCATTTTCACAGACAAAATTCCCTTGAATGGTTGTTGTCGCTGCGGCATTGCCATAAATCCGAACATCTCGACCAAGCAGGGTTAATGTTTTGTTTGGAATGGGATAAGTTCCAGCTGCCAAATAAATGACAGCTTTCTTTGCGTATTGCGTGAACTGTAAGGCTCTGCTCATCGTTAGCAGGGCTTTTGCCTGTGAAGTGCCATCCCGTGCGTCTGAGCCGGTGGCAGCGTTCACATAAACGGTCTTTGTTTCAATGCTGCCCTCTGCAATGTTCTTTGTTTTCTGTAACTTTTCCGGAATGGCGTCAATGGTCAGCACGGAACAGCCATCATTTCCATAAGCACCGATTCCAAAGCCACTGTAATCAATTCTTGCTCCCTGATTTGCCTGAATCCCGCCGATATGGCGATATTGACTTTCGGCGTTGGAGATGACGGAAAAGCCGCCGTACTGTACCCATTCTCGCTGAATGTCGCATAACCGTACCTGTGCAAAGCTGTTGTGGGATTCCACCCAGTAGAACGCACAGCCTTCAAAGCTGGAAATCGTGTTGTACATCGTGAATACACTGTTGTTTCCGGTGAGGTCAATGTCTTTCCATTCAAAATTGCAGTTATAGGCGAAAATCGCATTCTGAATCTTTGGCTTGTTGCTTGCTGTGCCGTAGGCTTCAAAGCGGAGCGTTTTGTGATACAGCTGAATGCCCATGCCGTATTCATTGCTCTTGTCCGTGGCGGTGTAGGTCTGCCCACGCTTTAGGCAGATAATCGCCTGCTGGAAGGCATTCGCCAGTACAAGGGCACGGTCGATGGTCTGCACAGCAGTGGTGGTCGCCTTTCCGTTGTTGGTGTCTGAGCCGGCTTCTGCGTCCACATACAGCCGTACTCGGTCGCCAATGGTCAGCCCCTGCATGGATTGCAGCAGGGCTTCTGCACGGCTGACACAGCTTTCTGCTCGGTCGGCATCGGCTTTTACGGTTTCGCTCTTCTTGGTGACATCCTGCTGAATGTCTCGCATGGTGTTCAAGTATTCGTCGTATTTGGTAATGAGTTCTTCTGGCGTGGGAAGTGCCGAGGTGTCGCCCTGAATGGACGGCTTTACAATCGAGGGAATCAGCTGAGATTTTGCAATGACAGACCCCGTGGAATTCTTGGCAATCCACTGAATCGGGACAATGCCAGCGTATCCGGTCACAGATGCCGGAAGAACGACAGTATTCTCCGTGATGGGCAGGTCATAGATGAGGGATTCCGGCAGCTGTACCCGTAGAAAATACTGTTCTGCACCGGAAACCGCAGGGTAGGTGAAGTGGACAGAGCGGGTGTTTGCCTCGCCTTGGATGGCGAGGATGCGGCAGTCTGTCACGGCATAATAGGTTGCTTCTTCAATGGTAATCTGCATGAATCGTCAACACTCCTTTACATGGTTTTTGTGTGCGAAAGAAACCCCTTTCACTATACAGCGATTTTCGGGAAAAACTTGTACGCAAACGTACAAGTTTTTTTGAAATTTACAAAACGTCCATGTTGTTTGGAATTTCTCACAAATTGGAATGCTGATTTTTGTGCAGAATTATGATGGCAACGTCCAGAATAAAATACACAGAACCATAAAATAAGAGGACAGCGGAAACCGCCATCCTCCCATCTCATTCTGATTTATGGATGCGAAATCGCATCAGCCTAAAATTTTCTCTGCAAGTTCTTCCGGCTTGGAAACAATTGTTTTTGCCCCATGTTCCAGCAGAAAATCTCTCGACCGGAAGCCCCAGTCTACAAAAATCCCGTCCATCTTGGCATTCTTGGCGGTTTCGACATCCACATCCGAATCGCCGATATAAACCGCCTGCAAGCGGTCGGTCTGCAACTGCTGCAACACCTCGTTGACAGCGTCCGGAGCCGGCTTTTTCAGAATGTTCTTCCGTTCGCCCACGGCAAAATCAAACATCCCGTCAAAATACTGCTTGCAAAGCTCCTGCACAGCATAGTCCGCCTTATTGGAAACGACAGCCGTCTTGCAGCCAGCGTTCCGCAGCTGATGCAACAGTTCCGGAATTCCTGCATAGGGCTGCGTGGTGTCCGCACAGTGTACCCGATAGTGTTCTGTGAAATCCTGATGCACCTTGTCAATCTGTGCAACCGGTGTTCCAGCTGGAACGCCTCGTTCAATCAGTTTCCGGATGCCGTTTCCGACAAAGAACCGGACTTCTTCCAGTGTATGTTGCGGATAGCCCGACAGCTGCAACGCTGCATTCAGACTGTTGGTCAAGTCCTGTAAGGTATTCAAAATCGTGCCATCCATATCAAAAATCGCAAGTTGATAACGCATACCATCACCCTTTTTTCATTGGTGCTTTTATTATAATGCGAATTGTATTTCCTTTTCAATTGTTTTTTGTGAACACAGAAAAATTGATGGATTTGCAGCCCAGAACATCCAGCCAAAAACGCAAACAAGGACTTCCAAAAGGAAGCCCTTGTTTGCATATGATTGAGAAAAATAAATAGGATGGTTCAAAGGAACAGTGGCGAAGAACCACTGTTCCTTATATGAGGATTACAAAATGAAGATTTCTACACTTGGGGAAGCGCGAAATTCTGTAGTTTATTATAGCAGAGAAAAGCAGGACTGTATAGCAGATTTGTTCTATAATTATCAGAATTGTACGGAAAAAAGAAAAAATTTTTGGAACGATTTGCGAGAATCCCTTGTAAAAAGTTACAAAAGCAGCGTTGTATCTCGGCGGTTTTTATGGTATAATGGAAAAAATTGCGGAAAAGAGGGTGCATTTTTACCATGAAATTTTTTTCAAAAAAGCGTTGGATGGCAGGACTGCTGAGCGTTGTTCTGTGCAGTTCCGTGCTGACTGCGAATGCTTGGGCGGCAAACGTGGAGGAAACTCCCGGTTTACAGCTGCAAACGATTCTCATTGACAATGACGGGAAAAACTGGACAACGGAAAGCTGGGGCGGTGCAACCATGACCCCAAACACCAACTGGACAACACTGAATATGCAAGACTATTACGAACACGGTATGTTGCACTTTGCGGTGAAAAACAACGGTACGGGAACGACGACGTTCCGGATTGGCTTGGTTTCTCATCACCACAACCAGACCATCAAGATTGAGTGGTCGAGTCTGGAACAATACGGGAAACTGAACGCAGAAACCAACTGGACGGCATACAGCTTACCGATTAAAACGCTGGTGGATGCCTATCCGGATTCCGATTTCCGGCTAGATAACTTCTGGTATGTGTATGTGGGCGGAGTGTCGAGCGATACCACGCTTTCGTTCCAAAATGTCAAGATTACCTCCACGGATGACGAGCGGCAATATCCCATGATTAAGGTGAATCAGGTCGGCTATTTCTCCAACGGAGCAAAAACTGCACGGGTCAGCTATTTTGAAAAGTTCGGCTCACTGGATGGAAAAACCTATGAAATTGTAGATGCGGAGCAGGGGGATGTTGTTGCCACGGGAACATTGCCCACAGCACAGAAAGAAGAAACGCTTTCCGGCGAAATGGTACATACGATTTCCTTTGATGCGGTGACAGAACCCGGCTCGTATTATATCCGCATTCCGGATGCTGGATTGGATGCGTCTGCCCGTTCGCCGCAGGATGTTGCGGATGGATTGGATACCGACACGATTTTATCGCCGACGTTTTCGATTGAGGCTCACGTTTATGATGCACTGTTCAGTGACATGACGAAATATTTCTACTATCAGCGGCAGGGCATCGACCTGGAAGAAACCTATGCTGGTGTATTTGCCCGTGAGAACCTGCATCCCAATGATGTAACGGTTAAGAAGTGGTCAGACCGAGAGAACCCCAATGCTGAAACCTATGACGTTTCCGGCGGCTGGTATGATGCAGGGGACTACGGGAAATATGTTTCTCCGGCAGCCGGAACAGTGGAAGATTTGCTGCTGGCATACGAACTATTTCCGGACACGTTCAAGAACATGGATTTGAACATTCCAGAAACTGACCCGAACAATGCCCGTTATGTGGACGCTCCGGGGATGCTGAGCGAATTGAAGTGGGAACTGGATATGCTGCTGAAGCTGGAGCACAGCGACAAGGACGGCTCGTTCTATGTGGCAGCGAACTATAAAGACGACGTGATTTATCTCGAAGATACGCTGCGTTCGACCGATACGTATCAGTCAGACGATTCTGCAAAGGACTTGCGTTCGCACCTTGCAACCGCCGATGCAGCGGCAATCTTTGCACATGCTTACTTGGTCTATCGGAAGATTCCAGCGTATGCAGACTTTGCAGATACCTGTCTGGAAACCGCATTGCGTGCATGGAACTGGGTGACAGACCCATCCAACCCAAAGCATATGTCAATTGGAGCAGCGAACCGGACTTATACCTTTACGCAGGAAGAATTTGACCGAGATTTATTCTGGGCAGCTGGCTCGCTCTATCGGGCAGTGAAAACCGCTGGCGGAGATGTCAGCCCGTATGAAAATTACCTGCTGGCGAACTGCAACACCGATACTGTGCAGAACTGTTTCAAGAACATCTCTCTGAGCTATAACCATGCCGGAGAATCGTTCTTAGGCTTTTTCCACTATCTGTATCAGAACGAGCAGCCAAATGCAGCCATGACGGAGGCGTTTTCCAACTTCACCCCGTGGCGAACAAATATGTTGCAGCATAACAACTGGGGCATGGTGTTCCCGAACTGGGGCTATTGGTGGGGCTCGAACCGCAATGTTGCACAGAATGCCATGACCTTGCTGCTGGGCAGCGTTATCATGGAGGGGCAGGACAACATTCCAACGGCTGTTTCTGAGGCAGCAGACCACGCTTTTGATTATCTGTTAGGGGATAATCCAATTTCGTTCAGCTATGTTTCTGGATACGGGGAACGCAGCGTGGAAAATATCTATAGCAAGATTTACTCGGTTGATGCAGCCTTGACTCCGTATCAAGTGCCGAAGGGCTATGTGACAGAGGGCACGAACTACCACAACAACCGCCATCTTTCCAAGTTTGACGGGAAGTGCTACATGGACAGCGACACGGAATATACCACCAATGAAAATACGATTTACGGGAATGCATCGGCACTGTTCCTGACCGCTGCGGTGATTGCAGGGCATACCGACCCCGAACCGGACACCGTGCAGGGTGATGTGAATGCAGACGGCACATTTGACCTTGCAGATGTCGTGATGTTGCAGAAGTGGCTAATCCGTGCCGGAACGCTGACCGACTGGACAGCAGGCGACTGGAACGATGATGAAACCATCACTGTGGTTGACCTCTGCCTGATGAAACGGGCGTTGCAGCAAGCCTGAAATCCTGCAACCGGAATAGATACCCAAACAAAAAAGATGTGCGAGCGTTCCGCACATCTTTTTTCTTTTTTAGTCAAATTCACACAGATACCCAATCCGTTCCGGCTTGTAATATTTCAAGATGTCGTTGCTGGTGTCGTTCAAGCTCCAGTAATCGTCTACATACCACAGCAGAATATACGGTTCCATGGTGTGTTCCGGAGAAGAGTTGTCCCAGCCGGAAGGCTCATTTGGATACCAATGGCGTGCATTGTCGATGTAGTTCAAGTTGCTGCCGTTCAGCCAGCTTGCGGTGATGGTAGAACCATCATTGGAAATATAGGTCGAGCCGCCCAGCCATACATACCGCAGCCCCGTTCCGGACAAAACAGAAATCGCCTGATTCCAGTCTTCATCGCTGGTGATGTAAGCGAGATGACCGCCGGCAGCCTCGCATTTTTGTTTGGCATCTGCCCAAGTGCAGGCATCTACAAACGCCTGATACGTTTTTCCGGCAGGCTGTGGGTCTGGTTCTGGAGTCGGAACGGCATAAACAGAAGGCGAGTCGGTCTGTGGCACGGTGACTTGTTCAATGACCGTTACCACAGAAATTTTGGTTTCGATTTCCGGAGCAGCCGTTTCCGCTGCTGGCGGTTCTGTTTCCGCAGCCATTTCCGTGGTTTCTGTCTGGGCAACGGCTGCAAGTTCAGAAGTATGGTTGGTCGTATCATTCTGATTCAATTGATGAATGAGAAAGAATCCCAATACAATCATTGCTGCCAAAACAAGAAGAATGGCAACCAGCAGACCAATCAGCGTACCTGTTTTTTTCGGTTTTTCCGCATAATAGGCAGTGGTTGTTTGCGTTGGCGGCGGCATAAAGGATTGCTGGGGCTGGGTGGAGGGCATCCAGTCAAGCTGACAGCCGCAGTCGTCGCAGAACGCATCCTGAGCAGGAAATGTTTTTCCGCAATTCGGGCATTGTTTATAGGAATCCATGCGTGTTCCTCCTTTGGTACATGGGTTGGAAATTCATGTTTTTTCTATGAAGTATAACTTTTATTATACCAAAAAATCATAGACAAGTCAAGAAAAATCCTGTAAAAAATCCCATTTCTAGAAAAAACCGACAGAAAAAACACTTCCTGTCGGTTTTGAAAAACTATCGAACGAATTTCCACTTACGCCGTCTGTGCGAACTGCGAGCGGTACAAATCCGCATAGAAGCCATTCTTTGCAAGCAGTTCATCGTGTGAGCCTTGCTCGATGATGTCGCCATCTTTCATGACCAGAATCAAATCTGCATTTCGGATGGTCGAAAGCCGATGGGCAATGATGAAGCTGGTTCTGCCCTCCATGAGGTGATCCATTGCCTTTTGAATCTGGATTTCGGTTCGGGTATCGACGGAGGAAGTCGCCTCGTCCAGAATCATGACCCGATTGTCTGCCAGAATTGCACGGGCAATGGTGAGCAGCTGTTTCTGTCCCTGGGAAACATTGCTGGCATCTTCGTTCAATTCCATCTGGTAGCCGTCCGGCAGCTGGCGGATAAAGCTGTCCGCATGGGCTGCCTTTGCAGCAGCAATGACTTCTTCGTCCGTTGCATCCAGTCTGCCATAGCGGATATTTTCCATAATCGTGCCCTGAAACAGCCAAGTGTCCTGCAAGACCATGCCGAACGCTTTCCGCAGGTCGTGCCGTTCAAAGTCTTTGACGTTGTGCCCGTCTAACAGAATCGCTCCGCTGTTGACATCATAGAACCGCATCAGCAGTTTGACCATGGTCGTCTTTCCGGCACCTGTTGGACCCACAATTGCAATCTTCTGTCCAGATTGAACATCTGCACTGAAATCGTGGATAATCTGCTGCTCCGGCTGATAGCCAAAGGAAACGTGCTGGAACGAAACAGTTCCGGCAATCTGTTCCGGCAGAGCAATCGGATGTTCGGTCGGCACTTCTTCTTCCTCTTCCAGGAATGCAAAGACCCGTTCGGAGGCTGCTGCCATGGATTGTACCTGATTCAAAACCTGTGCAATCTGCTGCATCGGCTGGGTGAAGTTCTTGACATACTGAATGAATGCCTGAATATCACCGATGGTAATTGTTCCCCGAATGGCGAGCAGTCCGCCGGAGAGGGCAACGGCTGCATAGCCCAGGTTTCCGACAAACATCATAATTGGCTGCATCAAGCCGGAGAGGAACTGCGATTTCCAAGCGGAATGATAAAGGGTATCATTGGTTTCAGAGAATTGCTGAATGGTGTCTTGTTCCTTGTTGTATGCCTGAATGACGGTGTGACCGGCATAGGTTTCTTCTACTTGCCCGTTGATGTGTCCCAAGTATTCTTGTTGCTGCTTGAAGTATTTCTGGGACTTCTTGACCACCAAAGAAATCATGGCAACCGAAATCGGCAGAATGACAACTGCAATCAGCGTCATCAGCGGAGAGATTCGCAGCATCATGACCAGAACGCCGACCATCGTTGCAACCGATGTGATAATCTGGGTAATGCTCTGGTTCAGGCTCTGTCCGAGGGTGTCGACATCGTTGGTAATGCGGGAGAGCACTTCGCCATAGGTACGGCTTTCAAAGTATGCCATTGGCATCCGGTTGATTTTTTCGGAGATGTCTTTTCGCATCCGGTAGCAGATTTTCTGCGTGACACCGCTCATAATCCAGCCCTGTACAAAGCTGAACACGGAGCTGAGCAGGTATAAGCCGAGGACAAACAAGAGAATCTGTCCGATTTTCGTGAAGTTGATGCTGCCTGTGCCTTGAATCTTCGCCAGCAGTCCGTTAGAAAGTTCGGTGGTCGCTTTCCCCAGAATATCTGGGCCAATGACACTGAACACTGTAGAGGCAACCGCACACAGCATGACAATCAGCACGGCTGCATGATATTGTTTCATGTAGGCGAACAGCTTGCCGATTGAGCCTTTAAAGTCCTTTGGCTTTTCGACTGTCATTCTGCCGCCCATCCGGCGACCCATTCCACGCCGTTGTTCATTCGCCATCGTTCATCGCTCCTTCCTCTGTATCGGATTCAGAGAGTCCGAGTTCTTCCGCAGAAAGCTGTGATTTTGCAATCTGTTGGTAAACGGTACAGTTGTGTAACAGTTCTTCGTGTGTGCCCTTGCCGACAATGCTGCCGTTTTCCAGTACTAAAATCTGGTCAGCGTGCAGAATTGTGCTGATTCGCTGAGCCACGATAATCATCGTGCTGTTTTGTACCTGTTCCTGTAATGCCTTTCGGAGGGCTGCATCGGTTTTCAGGTCGAGGGCTGAGAAACTGTCGTCAAATACAAAGATTTTCGGATGTTTTGCAATCGCTCTTGCAATTGTCAGACGCTGTTTCTGACCGCCGGACACGTTTGAACCGCCCTGTGCAATCGTGCTTTCATATCGGTCATGTTTTTCTTCGATAAAGTCGGAAGCCTGTGCGATTTCCGCAGCCTGCTGAATTTCAGCATCGGTTGCCGTTGGGTTTCCGAACCGCAAGTTGCTGGCAATCGTTCCGGAGAACAGCACGCCCTTTTGCGGAACGAAGCCGATTTGCTGCCGGAGTTCTTCCAGCGGTAAATCTTGAATTTCCACGCCGTCCAGCGTGATTTTGCCGGAGGTTGCATCATAAAGCCGTGGAATCAGGTTGACAAGTGTCGACTTGCCGCAACCCGTGCTGCCGATGATGGCAGTGGTTTTCCCCGGCTCTGCGGTAAAGCTCAAGTCGGAGAGGGCATCTTCTTCCGCATGCGGATAGCGGAACGAAACGTGGTCGAATGTCAGAACGCCAGCCGGCTGTGCGAGGTGCTGCGGAGCAGTCGGTTCTTGAACAGAAGTTTTGGTCTGCAACACTTCGTCAATTCTGCCAGCTGCAACAGAGGCACGGGGCAGCATCACCGACATCATGGTGAGCATCAGGAACGACATGACAATCATCATTGCATAGGTGATGAATGCGGTCATCGAGCCAACCTGCATCGAACCGCCGTCAATGCGGTGGGCAGCAACCCAGACAATCAGAATCGTCAGGCTGTACATAATCAGCATCATGACAGGCATCATGAACGTCATAACCCGATTGACAAACAGGTTGGTTTTGGTGAGGTTCTGGTTGGCAGTATCGAACCGTTTTTCTTCGGTTTTTTCTCTGCCGAATGCCCGAATCACAGATAATCCCGTCAGAATTTCACGGGAAACCAGGTTCACACGGTCAACCAGTGTTTGCATTTTCTGGAACTTCGGCATGGCAATTGCCATCAAAACACCGACAATGCCCAGAATGACCAGCACGGCTAAGGCAATGACCCAGCCCATGCCAGCACCGGTATTGACGACTTTCAGAATGCCGCCAATACCTAAAATCGGAGCGTACAGCAGCATCCGCAGGAAGATTGCGGTGACCATCTGTACTTGCTGGATGTCGTTGGTGCTTCGGGTAATCAGGGAAGCGGTGGAAAACTGATCCATTTCCGCATTGGAGAACTGCATAACACGGGAGAAGACCTTTTTCCGCAAATCTCTGCCGACCCCTGCACCAACCCGTGCAGCCACATAGCTGATGCAAATCGTCACTGCCATCATGGCGAATGCGATAGCGATCATCTTTCCGCCGGCTGCCCAGAGGTAATTGGTCTGGATGTTATCGGTATCCAGTCCGGCTGCCTGGTCGCACTGCACGGCATAGGCAATGCCCATGGACTGCACAAGAGATTCGCCCATGGTATCCAGCATGGTTTCAAGCTGACTCCGCATTTCAGAGCGGGTTTCTTCAGTGAACTGTCCAGCCTCCTGCATCGCTGCAAAGAGCGGACGAACGTCCACGCAAGTGACAGTGGTTTTGTTGCCGTCGTCGTCCTCTTCGGTGCGTTCAAACGGCGTGAGCGTTACGCCCATGCTCTTCCCGATGTCGGCAATGGACATGGTTTTCAGCTGTTCGGCTGCCTGCGGATTGCCCTGCTGCTGTTGCATGAGCATTTCCCGAAAGCCGTCTTCGGACATCATGGACATCTGGTAGTTCAGCAGGATGGGAACGATGAGGTCGCTGTCGAACTGTTCCAAGTCTTTTTTGGAGAAGTCGTTGCGGTCTAGGATGTCGCCATCACCGTTGTAGGCATCCTGCCATGTTTTCTGTTCGTCTGCTGTCATGAAAAGCTGGGCGTTCTGGAACTCTTCCGCCGTGATTTTTTCTGGTAGGATGTGTTCCACACCGCTGTTCTGGATGCCCGTGTCAATGATGTCTGAGGTATACTGCGGGAGGGACAGGTCGCAAAATGCCTGTACCACAAGCAGTACCACAATCATCAGCACGGATTTCCAGTATGGTTTGAGGTTTTTAAAGAGTTTTCCCATCTGGTTTCTGTGCTCCTTCCTTCATTTCTGCCAACTGCTCCGCAGCAGCCTCGTAGAGCCGCTGGAGCAGTGCCATGAGTTGTTCGGCTTCTTCTTTGGTGAACCGCTTTTGGATGCCTTCATGGAACGTAGCAAGCGTCTGGTCGGCTTCCTGTACGGCAGTCTTTCCGGCATCAGTCAATGATACATAGGTATTCCGGCGGTCGGAACGGCAGACTTCTCGCTGTAAATAGCCGCCGTTTTCCAGACTCCGCAGGGTACGGGACACCGCTGGCTGCGGAATCTGCATCTTCTTGGCAATCATCGAAACGGTGCAGGAATCGGGATGTTCCTTTTGCAGGCAGCTGATTGCATAAAGCACCATGTAATCCTGTCGGGGCAGCGGCAGCGTTGCCAGCAGGTTCAGGCTGCGGAATTGCTGCATCATTTCAAAGAATGCGTGATGTTCTGGATGCATCATCATGGTATGCACCTCCCTTCGATTCATAACAATGTTATGTATTAACATTGTTCTATTATAACGTGCGGTATAAAATTTGTCAAGGGGGGCTGGAGCAGATTTCACCAGACTTTCACAAAAAAGGCTGACCGGACGATTCCAGTCAGCCTTTGTGCATTGCTTTTGTTCAACTTGTCAAATAGATACATAGTCGGGGTCGGTGTTAAATGCTTTCAAGTGAGCGTCTAACGCTGCTCGGTTCAGCTGGTCGCCGATGACAATCAAGACGCTCTGCCCGTTGGAAACGGTCTGCAATTCCGCTTTTTTCTGGGTCAGGTTGATGCTGAGCCAGCGGTTTTGCTGTAACGGCAACGCTCCCTTGATGCGGTAAATCGTCCCACAGTTCGGGTCATTGAGCATCGCTTGCAGAATCTCCGGAATCCGTTCATCCGGCAGGTGAATGTGCATGAAATAATGTACCTCGCTGTGGCTCTGGATGTCGTCGGCATCGTATTGCTTCACATAGCTGCTGTTGCGGTAGCCGGCAGCTTGCAGCTCCTGAAAGTCGGTATCGGTCATGCTGTCCCAGTCCTTGAGGAAGAGGTCTTGCGGCTGGAACTGGCGGCTGCACTGAATCGCAGCCAGCGAGCGGTTCAGATGGTGGAGGGTGCGGTCGGTCAATTCTGCCTCTGAGCAGTCCGGCAGCAGAGAACGCTTGCTGAGTACCAATTTTCCGCAGCAGGCAGCCTCGGAGGCAAGCAGGTATTCCATTTGTGCAGACAACACTTCGTCCATGGTCGCATCCACGATGGTCAGAATGCTGCCGATGGAGAACCAGCGGTCGAGGGGGGATTCATACAGCGTGTCAAAAAATTCGTCCATGTCGAAGATTCCGGAGGGTTCTAGGATGACACGGTCAAACTGCTGCATCCCAAGGGCAATCAGCTGCGTTTTAAAGCGTCGTTTGTGACAGGTCGGGTCATTACAGCCGGATATCATCTCCACCTTGCAGCGGTCGCTCTGGAGGTCTTGCAGCATCATCCGGTCAACGTTGACTGCCCCGAAGTCGTTTTCGAGGATGGCAATCTTCTTGCCCTGTGCGAGCAGGTCGGTGGCATACTTGCGGATGAAGGTGGTTTTCCCAGCCCCAAGAATGCCAGTAATGAGGTCGATTGTGGTCATAGAGCATCTTCCTTTCTAAGGCTTATTATAACAAAAAACTGGCGAAAATGCAACGCCAAAAATCAGAAATAAAACAGAAATGTGAAAGGGGATTGTCGAATCCAAACACGCAATAAAAACAATTGGTTTACAGTTTCTTATGATATGTAAAATCTCTGAAAAGCAGCCATGCTGGCTTGCTTTTTGCCTGTTTTTATGCTATGATGAAGGGTACGAAGGGGGAAGATTATGATACAAATTGCGATTGTGGATGATGAAAGCAGACAAATTAAAATCATCCAGCAAAGCATTCAGAATTTTTTTCGACAAAAAAATCGAGCGGATGACTATCGCATTGATACCTTCCACAGTGGAGAATCCCTGCTTTCGTGCAGTCGTGCTTATGACTTGATTTTTCTCGATATTCAGATGAACGGCATGGACGGCATTGAAACCGCCAAGAAAATTCGGACGTGGGATAGAAAGGTATGTGTGATTTATGTCAGTAATTATACGGAGAAAATGGCTGCATCGTTTACCGTACATCCATTTTCTTTTTTACCAAAACCGATTCGACAATCGGACATTTACAAGAATTTAGAGGACTTCTTGCTTTATACCCAGCCGGAAGAACCAAAGACCAGACTCGTGTTTCAGACGTTAGAGGAACAGATTTCCGTCAACATGGAGGACATTTTCTATTTTGAATATGGGCAGAACCGCCGTGTGAAGTTGGTGGCAACAACGGGAACTTGGTATCTTTCCAGCAGCATGAAAAGCTTGGAAAAACAAATGCAGGTGTATGGCTTTTTAGTGCCGCACAAAAGCTTTCTGGTAAATCCCAGACAAATCCTTTCCTTTGGTGCAGAGATTCAGATGAAAAATCATGAAATGATTCCGATTGCGAAGAATCGCCGGAAGCAGGTTCATGAACAAATCAGTGCATATCTACACAATAGTTTGAATATCAATTGGAGGGATTAAACGATGATGATGGAATTTTTAGCGAATGCGATTGTCGGCATTTCAGCGGCATTTTCTG
>OLPI01002723.1_pt1 | contig 13450 bp, 8 predicted proteins | sample 1672361 | NCBI WGS metagenome assembly OLPI01 (sample SAMEA3136675, study PRJEB25190) | human gut metagenome
CAATGTTCAATACCGTAATTTTTTCGGTAGTTGTAATTGTTTTCAGAGTCGGTCTGGGACTGGGAATCGCGTATGCTATTTATTCAACGCTTATAAAGCATAAGAGCTTTTTCAGGGCAGTTTACTATATGCCTGTAGTAACGCCTATGGTTGCAGTGGCATTTGTATGGAAGTTCATGTACAATCCACAGATTGGAATCATCAACAAAATATTCGGGCTCGATATCAACTGGCTGATGAATCCCAAAACTGCTCTGATTGCAGTAATTATAATGACCATCTGGAAGGATTTTGGATATGCGGTTGTCATGTATATGGCAGGCCTGTACTCACTTCCGGCAGATGTCATGGAGGCAGCACAGGTTGACGGAGCGAGTGGCTGGCAGAAATTCAGATACATTACATTGCCGTTGCTTAAGCCTATGACACTTTTTGTAGTCATTACATCAATTATTTCGTATATCCAGGCATATGTTCAGATACTCATCATGACAGAGGGTGGACCGGGAACATCAACATATCTGGCTTCTTACATTATTTACGATGAGGCCTTTGTCAAATACAACTTTGGATATGCATCAGCACTTTCATTTGTGCTTTTTGTGATTACCGCAGTGCTTACCGTGCTTTCTTTCAAAGTATCGGGCAAGGAAGAGTAGGAGGAGAATATCATGAGAAAAAAAGTAAGCAGTATAGTTTTAAATGTATTCCTTCTATTATTGGGCATTGTTACAGTTTATCCGTTTATATGGATGCTATGCTCATCATTTAAGCAGAATAAGGAAATAATGGCGTTGCAGCAACATCTGCTTCCACAAGAGTTTACAATAGACAATTACATCAGCATGAATTCGCATTTCAATTTCATGAGGTTTTTTGGAAACAGTTTGTTTATCACGATTGTTGTAACCCTGCTTGTGGTATACACCAGTACAATCTGTGGTTTTGTATTAAGCAAATATAAGTTTAAGGGCAGAAATATCCTATTTGGCTTTGTATTGGCTACTATGATGATTCCATGGTGTGTAACAATTATTCCAAAATACACTATGATTCAGAAATTCGGATGGATGGACAGCTATAAGGCACTTATTATTCCGGCTATGTTCAGCGGATTTGGAATATTTATGATGAAGCAGCACATTGAGACCATCCCTGATGAGATTATTGAAGCTGCCAGAATGGATGGCGCTAATGAGTTTTATATCTTTCACAGGATTATATTTCCGATGGCAAAAAACGGAATTTCAAGTATAGCTATTTTTCAGTTCCTGTGGACATGGGAAGACTATCTGTGGCCTTATCTTGTAATTAATACCAAGGAAAAGCAGCTATTGGCAGTTGGTCTTAAGATGTTTAACGGACAGTATTCAACAGATTATGGCGCACTTTTTGCGGCAACGGCAATATCTATCATACCGGTTTTACTGATATATCTGTTCTTCCAGAAGCAGTTTATCGCAGGAATTGCTGCATCGGCTGTCAAGGGATAGCGTAATTTATATGAGAGGGAGTATTTCATGCAGGAAATATACAGAGTAAAGACAAGTCCGGTGGCATTATCGGACAATATGATAATAGGTGAAAAATACAGGATTACAGTTCTGACAGAAGCCCTTGTCCGTCTGGAATACAGTGAAGATGGCGTATTCGAGGATAGGGCAACACAGACAGTATTGTTCAGGGATTTTCCAAAGACCGGCTATCATGTGGTGCGTAACGCTGATGGAATTGAGGTTCATACATCAATGCTGCACCTGATATATAATGAGAAGGAGTTCTCATCACACGGACTGAGTATACAGATTAAGGGAAACCTGAGCGCATATCACAGCATCTGGCATTATGGCGAGAAGGTGCATGATTTGCAGGGTACAGCGCGTACACTTGATGACGTAAACGGAGAGGTTGAGCTTGGACACGGTGTTGTTTCACGCTTTGGATATTCAATTCTTGATGACAGTAAATCACAGATTTTACTTGACGATGGATGGATTGAGCCAAGAAAAAAAGGTGTGTCTGATTTGTATTTCTTTGGATATGGACATGATTATAAACAGGCGCTCAATGATTTTTACAGGCTTTGCGGCAAGACTCCGATGCTTCCGCGATATGCATTGGGAAACTGGTGGAGCAGATATTATAAATACTCAGAAGAAAGCTATATGGAGCTGATGGACAAATTCGATGAAAAGAATATCCCATTCACAGTAGCAGTAATAGATATGGACTGGCATCAGGTTGATGTGGACCCTAAATACGGAAGCGGCTGGACAGGATATACTTGGAACAAAAAGCTTTTCCCGGATCCGAAGCGCTTTCTTGGAAAGCTCCATGACAGAGGAATGCATACGACCCTGAACGTACACCCTGCGGATGGTGTGCAGGGCTGTGAAGAAATGTATGTTGATATGGCAAAGGAAATGGGCGTGGACTATGAAAATGAGGACCCGGTTGTATGTGATCCGGCAAGCCCAAAGTTTATGGATGCATATTTTAAGTATCTTCATCATCCGAGAGAGGCTGAAGGTGTGGATTTCTGGTGGATTGACTGGCAGCAGGGCAGCAACTGCAAGGTTGAAGGATTGGATCCGCTATGGATTTTTAATCATTTTCATTATCTCGATAATAAAAGAGACGGCAAGCGTCCAATGACATTTTCGCGCTATGCAGGTCCGGGAAGCCATAGATATCCGATTGGATTTTCGGGAGATACACATATTACATGGGAGTCGCTTGATTTTCAACCGTATTTTACAACGACAGCGACAAACATCGGATATGGATGGTGGAGCCATGATATTGGCGGACATATGCTTGGCTACAAGGATGATGAGCTGACAGCCAGATGGACACAATATGGTATATTCTCTCCGATAATGCGTCTGCACAGCTCATGCAGCGAATTTAACGGCAAGGAGCCGTGGCGATTTAAAAAAGAGACTGAGGAAGCGATGGAGGCGGCGCTCAGACAGAGGCATTGTATGATTCCGTATCTGTATACCATGAACTATCGCAGCTATGCCGAGAATATGCCGCTGATTGAGCCTATGTATTATGAGTATCCTGAAAATGCAGAGGCTTATGAGGTAAAGAATCAGTATTTCTTTGGCAGCCAGCTTATGGTAGCACCTGTTACAACTCCACGTATTAAGGGACTTAATGTGGCAAAAACCAAAGTATGGTTCCCGGAGGGCATCTGGTATGATATCTATACAGGCATGCGCTATGATGGTGGAAGAATGCTGGAGGTTTACAGGGATTTGAGCAGCATACCGGTGTTTGCGAAGGCGGGAGGCATACTTGTGTGTGCAGATGCTGATGAGCTTGATGCAAGATCTGTTATCAAAAATCCTGATGTATTATGTGTCAGGGTATTCCCGGAGGCTGATGGTGAGTTTGAGCTATACGAGGATGACAATGAATCCTGCGGATATGTGGATGGCAGATGTGTGACCACAGCTATGAAATATTCTGCGGATAAAGATATGTTTGTCATTTCTCCGGCAGATGGAGATACATCATTAATACCTGACAACAGAACCTATAAGCTTGTCTTTGAAAGAAGAACCGAGGCAGCAGCCGATAAGGTAAAGGTATCTGTGGATGGTAAAGAGGTATTGGCAAAGAATAAATATGATAAAGAAAACAGAAAGCTCATCGTTACTGTAAATGCATCGACAGCGAGCAAAATAAGCGTTGCAATATCGAAAGACACAGTAGCGCTTGATAATCAAATCGAAAAAAGATGCTTTGATTTCCTGAATCAGGCAGAGATAGGCTTTGTGCTAAAGGATGAAATCTACGGTCTTATTACATCGGGAAAGAAAACAACAGTGATTTTATCAGAGCTCAAGGCAAAGGAGCTTGATACAGAGCTGTATGGTGTATTGACAGAGATACTTACAGCCTGAGGCAGTCACCGGTCATACTAGGTGTGACCGGTGACTTTCTTTGTTGTAAAAATTAAAAATGGATGATACTATTATAGTAAACGGAAGTATTTTTATAAGAAACATCAGGAGAAACTATATAATTCAAGGGAGGATTATGCAATGGGAAATTCATATAAGAACTGTAAAATACAGGACAACACAGCAGAGCTGATCTACGAGAACGGCAGTCTGTTTGTTACCATATTTGAAAACAACATGGTGCATGTTGCACAAAAACCCGGCATCGAAAGTGTTGCAATAGAGGAGGGCTTCATTCCGAAGGCTGCCACACCGGACGTGACCTGCAAGGATACGTCTGATGCCAAGGGAACCGCAGCAGAAGCCGGTGTAAGCGATGCAGCAGTTAAAGCAGTCATAAGTGCAAGGGATATTACTGTAAATGTGAAGGATAACGAGAAGCTTGATATTTATTACAAAGGGAAGCTTGTACTTTCAGATTATGAAACAGCACGCAAAAAGAGTGAGAAGAATCCGTACGAGGATCTTGCCATCGCAGAGCTTGAGGGACATACTGTCGGAAAAGATGAAGAAAAAACTGACGCTGTTACCATCATCAAAAAGCTTGGAAAGGATGATGCTATTTATGGTCTGGGAGATAAGCCGGGATGCCTCAACAAGCGTGGATATTCATATGTAAACTGGAACACGGATGATCCTGCACCACATGTGGACAGCTTCAAATCGCTGTACAAATCAATACCATTTTTTATCGTGTTGGGCGATGAATATTGCTATGGAATTTTTGCGGATAATACCTACAAGACAACCTTTGATTTCGGTTATGAAGACACAGATTACTATTTCGTCGAGCATGAGAAGGGTGAGCTGGACTACTATTTTATGCCGGGAAATGATATGGCAGAGGTGGTAGGACTTTACACATCACTGACAGGCACAACACCGCTTTATCAGAGATGGATATACGGCAGCCATCAGAGCCGCTGGGGCTATTACACACAGGATGAGGTGCTTGATATAGCTGACAAATTCCGCGAGCTTGATATCCCATGCGATGTGATACATATGGATATCGATTACATGAACGGCTACAGGGTATTCACCTTTGATGACAAGAAATTCCCGGATGTAAAGGGGCTTTCAGAGAAGCTTGCTGACAGGGGGGTAAAGCTCATATCCATCATTGACCCGGGTGTGAAGAAGGATGAGGACTACTTCATGTACAAAGAGGGTATGGAGATGGATGCATTTGCACATGATACAGATGGCAGTGTATACGAAAATGCTGTCTGGCCGGGAACATCGGTATTTCCGGACTTCACAAAGCAAAGCGTCAGAAGCTGGTGGGGAGACAAGACAAAGATACTTCTCGAGCACGGTATCAGTGGCATATGGAATGATATGAATGAGCCTGCAAGCTTCAACGGACCACTGCCGGATGATGTGCAGTTTGAGTATGGAGCACATGAAAAGGTTCACAATATTTACGGACATTTTATGGCAAAAGCTACATATGAGGGACTTGCGAAAAATGATGGTGGAAAACGTCCGTTTGTACTTACAAGGGCTGCATATGCCGGAAGCCAGAAATACTGCGGTGGCTGGACCGGAGACAATCACAGCATCTGGGCGCATATAGCACTTTCGCTCGAGCAGGTCTGCAATCTGTCAGTCAGCGGACTTGCCATGTGTGGCAGCGATATAGGCGGTTTCGGAAGTGATACTACACCGGAGCTTCTTGTCAGATTTTATGAGGCAGCAGTATTTGTGCCGTTTTTCAGAAATCATTCAGCGATGGGAACACGCAGACAGGAGCCTTGGCAGTTTGACGAGACTACGATAGATGCAGTCAGAAAGACAGTAAAGCTCAGATACAGATTTATCCCATATATCTATGATCTGGCACATGAGTGTGAAAAGACAGGAGCACCTATCGTGCGCCCGCTCGTATACGAGTATCCTGCAGATAAGCATGTGAGAAATATTTCCGATGAATATATGCTCGGAAGCTTTGTACTGGTTGCACCTGTGATCGCACCGGGCAAGGAGGTAAGAGAGGTTTATCTGCCTGACGGCGACTGGTATGATTACTACACAGGCGAAAAATACAGTGGCGGCAGATATATTTTAGCAGATGCACCACTTGATAAAGTACCTGTCTTCATAAAAGCAGGGGCCATTATTCCTGTTGCAGACGGAGAAATCCGCTCTACAGAGGACATTACAGAGGATAAGATCAGCATACTGACATATCCGGGCAAGGGCAGCTTCGTGCATTATCAGGATGACAATGAGACGTTTGCATACAGAAACGGTGCGTACAATGCTGTTGAGTATACACAGGATGGGGATAAGCTCGAGAAGAAAGTGTTGCATAAGGGATTGTAAAAATACATAACCTTAAATTTAAAATTCAATATCAACCTCAACAGGGCAGTGGTCTGAACCGAGCACATCGGTATGGATTGCTGCCTTTTTAAGCTTATCATTGATGCGCTTTGATGTGATAAAGTAGTCGATACGCCAGCCTGCGTTCTTCTCGCGAGCCTTAAAACGGTATGACCACCAGGAATATATACCCTCGGCATCCGGATAAAAGTATCTGAAGGTATCGGTAAAGCCGGAACCTAAAAGCTCCGTCATTTTAGCACGTTCCTCGTCTGAAAAACCTGCATTCTTGCGGTTGGTTTTTGGATTTTTCAGGTCGATTTCATTGTGTGCGACATTCAGATCACCGCACAGTACGACAGGCTTTTGGGCATCAAGAGCTTTAAGGTATTCACGGAAATCATCCTCCCACTGCATACGGTACGGCAGCCTTTTCAGTTCATTCTGTGAGTTTGGAGTATAGCAGGTTACGAGATAGAAATTGTCATATTCGAGTGTGATGACACGTCCTTCCTTATCATGCTCCTCAATGCCTATGCCGTAAGACACAGATAATGGCTCATTTTTGGCGAAAATGGCTGTGCCGGAATAGCCTTTTTTCTCGGCATAATTCCAGTACTGGTGATAGCCCGGCAGGTCAAGGTCAATCTGTCCCGCCTGCAGCTTGGACTCCTGTATACAAAAGAAATCCGCATCTATACTGTTAAAAAAATCAAGGAAACCTTTCTGGACGCATGCGCGCAGTCCGTTTACATTCCACGATATAAATTTCATGTCTTAATCCTCCATATAAGTGTGTGTATTAAAATCATATTTAAAAAGTTATTCTTCTTACAAAAACGAAATCATATAAGCAGGCAGACAGAGTATGTCTTTGTCTTTTGAGAAATCCTTTGTATATACGAGATATTTTTGAAGAATACGGTTTGAAAATTTTATTGAAAATTCATCCAGGGACTTATGGGTTTTATAGCCACTGGATTTTACTTCAATAGGGCAAACCTTATTTTTTTTGGCAATAAGAAAATCTATTTCGTAATTATGGCGCGAACTTTCATTAAAAAAAGTATAGTAAAATAATTCGTTGCCATTACACGTTAAAAGCTGTGCAACTACATTTTCGTAAAGATAGCCTAGATTAGTTCCTAGCTTGTCATTTAACAATTTTTCATAAATTATGTTTTCTGTGAAATCTTTGTCTTTAAACATCAATGTAGTAAACAGCCCGGTATCGCATAAAAATAGTTTAAACCGGGTTAAGTCTTTGTTGGTTGACATACCGGCACTTGGGTCATTTGCATGGTATGATACCAAAACAGTTTTTGAGTCTTTTAACTCTGCAATCAGTTCCAGTGTATTATCGGCGCGATTGTTTGTCAGTACGCTTGATACCTGATATCGCGAAGCATTTTTGTTTAGCTGCGCAGGAATTGCATCAAAAAGCATAGATATTTTTCCAGTGGCATCTATTTTTTTGAAATCATCTTCATAAAGATTCAGAATATCACGCTTTACGTCATCAACCTTACGGAAGTTATTGGTTTTGATATATTCATCAACTGCCTGCGGCATTCCCCCGACAAGCATATAAAGACGGAAATCACGCATCAATTTACGATTAATCTCTTCTCCGATGGGTTTTTGAGAATCGAATAGCTTATGGATTAGGGGGATAGTTGTTTCATCATTCAAAGCCCATAAAAATTCTTCATAATCCATAGGATACATGTTTAGCTTTCTTTCTTCGCTTGGAATAAGTATATCCTGTACGTTTTTTTTGATAGAAATCAGAGAACCGGTTTCTATATAATCATATCGGTGATCTTTTACAAGTGATTTGATAGCCTGTCTTGCGCGGGGGCATAATTGTACTTCGTCGAAAATAATCAAAGACTCTCTCTCATAGAGATCGACTTTGTATTGGAGCTGCAACTGCAAAAACAGATAATTCAGATCTGAAATATCCTCAAACAGTTCACGTATATTTTTTGAGACGATTGAGAAATCAATGATTATATAACTTTTGTATTCATTTCGTCCAAATGACTCTACGATGGTTGACTTGCCTATACGACGGGCTCCTTCGATTAAGAGTGCTGTTTTACCATCGGAATCCTTTTTCCATTGCAATAATTTATCATATATTTTTCGCTTAAACATGACATTCTCCTAATAAAATTACAAAATCGCATTTTTTATTTTGATGTTTTACTACAAAATCGCATTTTTTATTTCAACGATTTACCACAAAATCGCATTTTCTTTTTTGCTATTTTACCACAAAATCGCATTTTTTAAAAGAGGTTTGAATCTGCAGATTACACTTTTTATATAAAATCGTTACTGTTCACACCGAACAGTGTGACCAGCAACATAAAATACGTATAATAGAGGAAGAAAATACGCAAGATAATACGCAAGATGGAGTCGGTTCATAAGCTGCACCAAGCTGGTACAGAAATCAGAAATATGTGAAAATATGGCATAAATATAATAAATCCGCTACACTATATCATATGATTACGCACATGATATAATGCAGCGGATTTTATTGTTGATTATTTTAAAGCTCAAGTAAAATTTCTTATAGCACATCGCTTCCATCAGGAATCTTTGAGATAATAGTTCTGTTAATCCTGATTAAGAATAATGTCGAAACAGTAAGGGATATCACCTCTGCTATAGGAAAAGCCCACCATACAGCGTGAAGTCCACCGAGCTTTGAAAGGATGTATGCTACCGGAATTAAAACCACAAGCTGACGCATGATTGATACGATCATGGAAAAGACAGCCTTTCCCAAAGCCTGGAATACTGTGCCGACGATAATACAAAACCATGCGATGAGGAAATGCACACCGATTATTCTGAGCGCCGGAACACCGATTTTGAGCATATCGTCAGAGGCGCTGAACATTCCAAGAAGCACCTTTGGTATGAACTCAAAGCAGGCAAAGCCAACGAAGAGCAGACAGAATGCGGTTATCAGGCTGACCTTTATTGTCTTAACCATACGTTTCCTGTTCTGAGCACCGTAGTTGAAGGCGATGATAGGTGTGATTCCGTTGTTCAGTCCGAATACAGGCATAAAGAAGAAGCTCTGCAGTTTGAAATAAACGCCGAAAACAGCAGCGGCAGTCGATGAAAAGCCGATAAGTATTCTGTTCATGGAATATGTCATTACTGAGCCTATAGACTGCATGATGATCGACGGAATACCAATAGCATAAATGGTTCCCATGATTTTGAAATCCGGGCTGTAGCCCTTGAAGCTCAGCTTGATATCATGATTGAATTTGTGGTTGCAGACAAAAGCAACAACGGCGGCCACGCACTGTCCCACAACGGTTGCCACAGCAGCACCGGTAGCACCGAGCTTAGGGAAGCCAAGCAGTCCAAAGATCATGATAGGATCCAGAATGATATTTGTGATGGCACCGCAAAGCTGTGAGGTCATGCTGAAAATAGTTCTTCCTGTCGAGGTAAGCACCCTCTCAAAAAAGATTTCGGCAAAAATACCAAATGAAAAAATCATAACAGTACTCAGGTAGCTCACACCCATATCCATGATTTCGACATCAGCATTTCCAATCTGACTCATGTAAAAAGGCTTTACGATTGTAAGTCCGAGAATCAGAAATATTACATAGCTGAATGCATATAGTACGGCACCGTTGATGCCGATTTTGTTGGCCTCGTCGTATTTATGGGCGCCGAGGGACTTTGACAGCAGCGCGTTTACACCTACACCTGTACCGGTTGCGACAGCGATGATGAGTGTCTGCAAAGGGAAGGCAAGTGAAACTGCTGTGAGTGCGTTTTCGGACAGCTTTGCAACGAAAATACTGTCCACGATGTTGTATAGAGCCTGTACGAGCATGGAAATCATCATAGGCAAAGACATGTTAAATACAAGTCTGCCGATAGGCATGGTTCCCATCTTGTTCTCTGTTACAGGGGCTGAATTTGTTTCCTGACTCATAATTCCTCCTATTGTAAATGATTGTTAATTTAAAACTCCTACATTATATATGTACGAAGCTTTAGTTATTAAAATTAAAATCACCGGTAGATTAGCCGGTGTTTAAAATGTGCAACAAAGCGCCAATTACATATAATACCATGACTGCAGGATACTTTCAAGGTATTATATAACTGTTAAATCATATCATAATAGTTAATGAAAAAATGCCTCAAAAAGTATAGCATTGCAGGGTATAAATTACGATAACCGCTTGACAAAATGACAGAGAGATATATAATTAGTTCAAAAATGAATAATTCAAAAATGTATAACGAAGCAGCAAAATAGGAAAAGAAAAGAAGGAATATCACATATGAAATTTAACTTTGAGTTTGCAGAGAAGATTTCGCGAACCTACAGCGATGAGTGCAGACCACTGTGCCATGAGCTGAAGCTTCCGCAGACAGCCTTTGATATACTCATGTTTCTGGCGAACAATCCGGAATATAAGACGGCAAGGGATATAGTTGAAATAAGAAAAATCAAGGCAAATCTTGTGTCTGTAAATGTTGATAAGCTTGTGAATGAAGGCTATCTGGAGAGAAAACCTGTGGAAAATGATAGGAGGAAGACGGAGCTTGTCTGTACAAAAAAGGCCGGGACTGTCATTGAAAGAGGAAGGCGTATACAGCAGCAGTTTACAGCAAATCTGTTTGCAGGGATAGATGAGGAGCAGAAAAAGCAGCTGACGATTGTTATGGAACAGCTTGAGAATAATATGGATGAAATAATCAGGAGGAAATCACACAAATGAGCACATTAATAACTATAATAGTAACATTTTTTGCCGGTATGGGCGCAGGCCTTGGAACCGGCTTTGCGGGACTAAGCGCAGCAGCAGTAATAAGCCCTATGCTCATTACATTTTTGGGAATGGACCCTTATATGGCAGTGGGAATAGCCCTGTCGTCTGATGTACTTGCCAGCGCAGTGTCAGCCTATACATATGGAAAGAACAAGAACCTTGATGTAAAAAACGGGCTCATAATGATGGTCACGGTTTTATGCTTCACGGTTGTTGGAAGCTATGTATCAAGCCTTGTGCCGTCAGCAACAATGGGCAACTTTTCGGTATTTATGACATTTTTACTCGGAATCAAGTTTATAGTCCGTCCTGTCATGACAACAAAGGAGGCCATGCAGGGAGTTTCAGCTAAAAAGAGAGCTGTCCAGTCAATCATCTGCGGTGTGATTATCGGATTTATCTGTGGCTTCATAGGTGCGGGAGGCGGTATGATGATGCTCCTCATCCTCACATCGGTGCTTGGCTATGAGCTTAAGACTGCAGTCGGAACGAGCGTATTTATCATGGCATTTACAGCCTTTACAGGAGCTGCCTCGCACTTTGCCATCGGTGGAAAACCGGACTGGTTTGTGCTGCTTTTATGTATTGCATTTACACTCCTTTGGGCGAGAATTGCAGCGGTCTTTGCAAACAAGGCATCCGCAAAAACCTTAAATCGTGCCACAGGTATTGTGCTTGTAATACTTGGCATCGTGGTATTTGCATTTTCACTTCTGAGCTGATTTTTCTTGAATATATAACTGCAAGCCCCGGCTGCCCGACCGGCACACACAGCTTCCCCGCGTGCGAATAGCGAAGCTGCTTAGATACTGTAGAAATTATGCCATGAAACACAGAAACGCTCCTGCATGGACGCAGGGACGAGGAGAACCGCGCCACGGACGGCGCGTTTCGACGGTTTCGTCAGGCATAGAAGCCCTTCAAGCATAATTCCGTACAGTATCTTAGTAGCGCAGCGTAGCACGCGGGGAAGCTGTGTGTGCCGGTCGGGCAGCCGGGACTTGCATCATTACATAAAACAAGATAAAAATCATCATACGTATTTTGAGGGAATTGCGAAAAAATCATACCATTTTGTGCAAAACCACATATTTAATAGAAAGATTCACATAAAGATTATTGAGAATACAGTATTGTGCCCTTAGAAAAATAGTACTATACTAAATTCATCTGACGAATTCAGACTTGAGTATAAATAATAATATGATTAAAGGGTCAAAAGGTATCATAAGATAGGAGGAAATAACAAACTATGTCTTCAAAAAAAGATGCGATGAAAAAGAAATTGGAAAACATGCATTTGGGTGAAAGGATTAACTATGGCTATAGAATGGTTATTACCATGATGCTTATTTCGGGACTGCTTTCGATTGCGGTCATTGGTGTGTTGTTTTTCAATATGTTAAACTATGTAAACAAGGTAAATGCTGCCGATCAGGCAGTTAAGACATGTAGAATAAATGTAAATGCAGCGGCTAGAAATGTAAGAGAGATGGCACTTAATCCTGACAAATCAACATATGACGACTATGAGCAGGGCGCAAAAGAAAAGCTTGAAGATGTTGATGTGCAGTTAAAAACAATAAAAAAATCAGGTATCGTTCCTGAGGATCAGTATAATGAATATTCAAAGGCTCTTTCTGACTGGGCGAATATCGGATACTCAATCATGGATAAGATTAAAGCCGGACAGAAGGATGAGGCTGTTGATCAGATTATCAATGAGTGTACACCAAAGTTAAATAAAACAGTTGAGCTTGCAAAGGAAATCAACAAGCTGACTGACGAAAGAAGCCATCAGGCAGTTGTAAGGACATATGTATGTGCTGCAGTCGGACTCATAGTCATCATTATCTGTCTGATATGTGCATGGCAGTTGACAAAGAGAACAGGAAAGATCGTGCTTGATACAATCCTTGAGCCATTACATGCAATCGAGGAAGTGGCAAAGGAGCTGACAGAAGGAAATCTTCACAGCACACTTGATTACCGTTCAGAGGATGAAATCGGTAGATTGGCACACAGCATGAGAAAGTCTATCCGTATTCTCGGCTCATATGTGGATGATATAGACAGGTCGATGAAGCTCTTTGCGGACGGACATTTTGATGCACAGCCGGAAGTAGAGTGGAGAGGCGATTTTGTAGGTATTTTACATTCATTTATGGAATTTGAAAAAAGTATGGCAGTCACCATAAAGGGAATCCAGAATGTATCAAGCGAGGTTTCAAGTGCGGCAGAGCAGGTAGCTGCAAGCTCAAATGACCTTGCAGACGGTGCAACCAATCAGGCTGCGGTTGTAGAGGAACTGACAGCGAC
>OLPI01002725.1_pt1 | contig 13442 bp, 11 predicted proteins | sample 1672361 | NCBI WGS metagenome assembly OLPI01 (sample SAMEA3136675, study PRJEB25190) | human gut metagenome
GACATTTTCATATTGAGAAGGCTCGATGTTATCACTTTTGATCTGTTCCAGAACGGCATCCCGCAAATGCTGTGTAAAGCGGTTCATCGCTGATGCAGGAACCACACCGAGATAATCGGTCGCCTGCTGGAGATTAGCAAACATCTCCCGCACAAACGCCTCCGGCGTATCCAGCAGCTGCTGTGCGCCGCCCATATTGTCGCAGACGAGCTGGACCGTTTGCCGCTCCATTTCGGCGGTGAGGGCATCCAGCGTTTCATAGTGGGAATAAAAGGTCGTTTTGTTGATCTCGGCCCGTTCGGCAATTTCTTTGACCGTGATCTTTTCGATCGGCTTCTCCCGCAGCAGGGCAACAAACGCTTTCTGAATGGCACGCTTCGTTTTTTTGACCCGGATATCCATACAATTCCTCCGTCAATGTATTTCGTAAAGGATGCTTAACCAACGCTTTGGACGTGAACCGTTGCTTAAACACCGGACACGCCGGAAACTGCTGATTGCAGCCCCTGCGCCACAGTGTTATTATAGCACCACAGGGATGGATAAGCAACTGAGAGTTGTAAATCTGATTCGTAAATACGATAAATCATCGGGAGATAATTCACGATGAAGTGGAATGGCTGAAGCAGAGTAACATGATTTGAGAAAAAGGAGAATGAAAATGATGGATTTCAACAGTGTCAAAGGCAAGGTAGCAATCGTTACCGGCGCAAGCCGCGGCATCGGCGCTGCGATCGCGCAGCGTCTTGCGCTCGAAGGGTATTCGGTGGTGCTCAACTATGCTTCGGATGGAAGCACCGAAGCGGCGTGCGCGCTTTGCGCGGAGCTTTCCGATTTCGCCGACACGGAAGCCCAAGAGAGTCTTGCGCTCGAGGTCGAACAGGCGGCTGAACCGCAGCGTTTCATCGCTGTTCAGGCCGATGTATCGCGCTTCGATGAAGCGAAGCGGCTCATCAACGAAGTGAAGCAGCAGTTCGGGCGCATCGATGTGCTCGTGAACAATGCGGGCATCACGCGCGATGGGTTGTTAGCGCGCATGAAAGAAGAAGCGTTCGACCGTGTGATCGACGTGAACCTGAAAGGTGCGTTCAACTGCTTGCGTCATGTAGCTCCGCTCATGATGAAGCAGCGCTATGGGCGCATCGTCTCGGTCTCGAGCGTGGTGGGGGTCGCCGGTAACGCAGGTCAGGTGAACTATGCCGCTTCGAAAGCGGGCATCATCGGCATGACGAAAGCGGCAGCGAAGGAGCTTGCACCGCGCGGCATCACGGTGAATGCGGTGGCACCCGGCTTCATCGATACCGCTATGACCGATGCGCTTCCCGATAGCGCTAAAGAAGCGATCCTTTCGCGCATCGCGTGCGGGGCTTTCGGCGCGCCCGAAGATGTTGCCAACGCGGTTGCGTTCTTTGCGCAGCCTGAAAGCGAATACATAACTGGCCAGGTGCTTTGCATCGACGGTGGCATGTCGCTCTAGGCAGGTCCACGCGCAACAGAGATAACCAGGAGATTTGATATGAACCAAGAAACCATCGTGAATGAACAGGGCTTGAAGATGGAACCGGTCCATCGCGTCGTTATCACGGGCATGGGCGCTCTTTCGCCTGCGGGCAGGGGAGTCGAGGTCATGTGGGATACCCTTATGCAGGGCAGATCATGCATTCGCGCGCTCGAGCCCGAAGAGCAGGAGCGCTTCGGCATGACCGCGGTCGCGCGCATCCCTGGTTACGACCCGCTCGAGATGGGATTCACCAAGAAGGAATCGCGCCGTTTCGCGAAGTTCGTGCAGTATGGCATCATCGCCGCCGACGAAGCGATGGCTCAAGCGAACTTCGACCTCGAAGCGGAGGATCTTAGCCGCTTCGCCTGCGTGTTCGGCACGGGCATTGGTGGCATGGAGATCTTCGAACGTGAATCGGTCGTGCTGAACACCAAGGGCGCCAAGCGCGTGAGCCCGCTCTTCATCCCGACCATGATTCCGAACATGATCGCAGGAAACCTCTCCATTCGCTATGGGCTCAAGGGTGATTGCTTCACCATCGTAACGGCCTGCGCAACAGGAAGCCATTGCATTGGCGAAGCGTATCGTCTCATCCGCCACGGCTATGCAGATGCGGCGCTCGCGGGTGGTTCCGAAGAGGGCGTGACCCCGGTTTCGCTTTCGGGCTTCGGCAATTTGGGCGCTATCACGAAGGAGACCGACATCACCTGCGCTTCACGGCCGTTCGACGTGAACCGTTCGGGCTTCGTGGCGGGCGAGGGTGCTGGTGCGCTCGTGCTCGAGTCGCTCGAACATGCGAAAGCGCGTGGGGCAGATATCATCGCCGAGATCACCGGCTTCGGTTCAACGGGCGATGCCTATCACATGACCGCGCCTGAACCAAGCGGCGAAGGGGCGGTGCGTGCGATGCTCCAAGCGCTCTCGGAGGGTGGTTTTACGCCTGATGACCTGGGTCATCTCAATGCACATGGCACGTCAACGCCGGCGAACGACAAGATGGAATCCGCGGCACTTCATGGGCTTGCAGGCGATCGCGCATGCGAGATTCCGGTCACTTCCGTGAAGGGTGCGATGGGTCATACGCTTGGTGCAGCTGGCGCGCTCGAGGCTATCGTCACTGCGCTTTCGGTCGTGAATTCAGTGGTGCCGCCCACGGTCGGTTTTGCTGAGGCGGATCCCGAATGTGCTGTGCGCGTATCGGCTGAGCCTGTGCGCGACTATCCGCAGAAGGTGGCGCTCTCCAATTCGCTCGGCTTCGGCGGACACAATGCTTCAGTTGCGATCTCGCCTTATGTCGAATAAGGAGGAGACTATGAAAGCACTCCCAACTTTTCCGTGCGGTAAAGAGGGCATCGAGGTGCTTCTGCCGCACCGCGATCCGTTTTTGTGGGTCTCGCGCATCCTCGAATGCGAGCCTGGTGTCTCAGTTGTAGCAGAGCTCGATGTCGATCCTGATCTGCCGCTCTTCCAAGGGCATTTCCCGGGCTACCCTGTTCTTCCCGGCGTCATCATCATGGAGGCGCTCGCGCAAGCTGCCTCGTGCTGCTTGCTCGCGCAGGAGGACAAGGCCGGCTCGCTCGGGTTCTTCGCAGGCATCGACAAAGCGAAATTCCGCGAGCAGGTACGTCCCGGCGATACGATCCGCCTCGAGGCCAACATCACGCGCAATTCGAGCCGCATGTGTGTTGCGGAGGTCAAGGCGTATAAAGGCGATAAGCTCTGCGCGCAGGCGATCCAAAAGTACGTATTGGCAAAGAACGAGATGCAGTGATCTTTTCGCTAGATCCAGCTGCAGACGCAGATACCGAAGAGAAGGTCTAGATGTTCACGCGAAAGAAATATATCCTCATCGAACCAAACGATTCTGCTGATGGAAGTTCGGGGTCGGTGATGCGTGCGCTTGATGCCAAGCCAACCTCGAACCCGGCGAGACCAGCCGACCTGCCGCCAACGGGTTCGGTCATCGATCCCACGCTCGTTGCCTATCAGCTCGACACGTTGCTTTCGTATGCTGGTCAGGCAGAGGATGAAACGGCAACCCCTGCGCTGTTGCTCGCAGGATATGGTTCAGCGCTCAAGGAGGCTGTTAAGGCCTTCAAACAGGCGGGAGCGCCGAGCGTGTTCGTAACCGGCACCACAGATAAGGAGCGCGGTTTCTCTTTTTCAGGGTTTGCGCAAGTCGTAAGCTTGGGAGCAGCGTTCGATAAGCGTTTGTTCGCGAATGAGTATGCACTCGCAGAGGCAGCAGAAGCGTGCGGTGCGCGCTATCTCTTATTGTGCGACGGATCTTGCGCGAGCGATCTTCTGTGCCGTGTTGCTGCTGAAAAGGGCATGCGCGTATTGAGCCCGATGGAGGGTGACAAGACTTTCACCACCTGGGTGGTCAACGAATGCGCGCTGGATGCGAGCGAGGCCGCATGCGAGCCACTCACGTGGAAGAAGTGCCCGAAATGCAAGCTCAACCATGAGGCGAGCGAGGTGCTCGCGACAGGCGGTGTCTGCCCGACTTGTGGAGAGCTCTATCGTCTCACTTCAGAAGAGCGCATCGACTATCTCTTCGATGCCGATACCTTCGAAGAATGGGAAACGGGCTTGCCTGAGACCGACCCTCTTGGTTTTCCTGATTACGATAGCCTCCTTTCCGGTATGCGCAAGAAGAGCGATCGCGAGGAAGCCGTGCGCTGCGGCAAGGCGAAGATCGCGAACATCGAAGTGGCGCTCTGCATCATGGAGACCACCTTCATGATGGGTTCGATGGGTTCGGTCGTGGGCGAGAAGATCACCCGCACGATCGAGCGCGCCACGGCACTAGGGTTGCCGCTGCTCATCTTCACGGCTTCAGGCGGCGCACGCATGCAAGAAGGTCTCGTGTCGCTCATGCAGATGGCGAAGACCTCTGCTGCGATCGAGCGTCATGGGCGCGCGGGGCTGCCGTATTTTTCCATCATCACCGATCCTACCACGGGTGGCGTGACCGCATCGTTCGCCACCGAAGGCGATCTGGTCATCTCTGAACCGCATGCGCTCATCGGGTTCGCGGGAAGGCGCGTGATCGAAGATACGATCCGCCAGACGCTTCCCGAAGGGTTCCAGACCGCCGAATTCGCGCTCGAGCATGGACTGATCGATGCGATCGTGGAGCGTAGTGAGCTGCGCAGCTTCCTTGCACATGCGCTCGCGATCCATATGGCCTCGATCGAAGAGCGCCGTAATCGCCTCGCCTATCAAAGCGAGGTGGCAGAAGAGCCGAATGCGCTTTCTGAACAGGCGCGCTTGCTCGAGAACCTTCAGTCTCCGGGGGCTATCAGGCGTATCACGGGCAGTGTTGAGGGCGACGTGGTGGACATGAAGCTCTACAACTATCGCATGATCGAGCTTGCGCTCGAGAATCCTGAGGCATCCGTTGCTCATCAGGCCTCGCACACGATGCAAAACCCAGCAAGATCCACCCTCTTCTTCAGCGGACAGAAGGCCGCGCAAGGTTCCAAGCCTGGGGTGCTTTCAGGGGTGAAGAATATCTTCAGCAAGGCGACACAAGCGCTCACAGGTAAGCAGTCCAAGCATCTTTTCGAGTCTGAAGGCTCGGCGATCCGCCGTGAACTTTCCAAGCGTAGTGTTGCGGATGCTCCAGGGGTCATGCCGCTCGAAGTCGCACGAACGAAGGGTGCGAAAGACGGCGAGCAAGGCGAAAATGCCGCGTGGGAGAGCGTGCTGCTCGCGCGCAATGTGCATCGTCCTACGGCCAAGTACTATATCGATTCGATCGTTGATGGGTTCATCGAACTTCACGGCGATCGCGCCTTTGGCGACGATGGGGCGATCCTTGCTGGTATCGGTTGGATTCAGGGCTATCCGGTCACGGTCATCGCTGAAGAGAAAGGCGAAGACTTGAACCAGCGCATCGCGCGCAATTTCGGCTGCCCACAGCCCGAAGGGTATCGTAAGAGCCTGCGCTTGATGAAGCAGGCGGAGAAGTTCGGTCGTCCGATCGTGTGCCTGGTCGATACGCAGGGTGCCTATTGCGGCATGGAGGCAGAGGAACGCGGACAGGGCAATGCGATCGCGGAGAACCTCGTTGCGCTTGCGGGCATCGAAGTGCCGGTCATCAGTGTGGTCTTGGGCGAAGGCGGCTCGGGTGGTGCGCTTGCGCTGGCGGTGGGAAATCGCGTGGCCATGCAGAAGCACGCGGTCTATTCGGTGCTTTCACCGGAAGGGTTCGCTTCGATCCTCTGGAAGGATCGCTCGCGCGCCGCGGAGGCTGCTGCGGTCATGAAGATGAGCGCTGATGAGGCCTGTGAGATGGGCATCATCGAAGAGGTGCTCTCAGAAGGCACGGAGCCAGCGCACGAAAACCCCGAAGAGGCTGCTGCGAACGTGCGTGATTTCATCGTGCGCGGTCTGCGCGAGTTAGGGCCGATGAGTGCCGAAGAGCTGCGCAATCAGCGCTACGCCCGCTTCCGCAAGTTCTAAAGGTGACAACTATCCGTTTTCCTCGCTTGTTGCCACAAGGAGCTTACGCCTGAGGGGTGGTTGGGTCGACCCGCTTTCGTTGCTCGATAGCCTGCAATGTCTTGCAGGCTATCTCGTGCACTTCGCTCCTTCGGACAGCCTATTACTATTCAAGAGTGCGGACTCAGAGTCGTCCAATCACCCCACAGGCTCCGCCCCTTATGGCAAAAGCCACCTCTAATTAACTGATGCATAACAGTAAGTTACAAGCTGCCTTTTCTGCGGTAGTCTTAGATGGGGTATTCGCAGGTAAGGGGCATCATGGCCGAACAAACGCTCTTAGAATCAGGAAGACGCATCAACTTCCTCAAGAAGTTGCAGTCGATCTGTGGCGTTTTGCCGCTCGGCATCTTCTTCTGCTTTCATATGGTTGCGAACTATACGTTCACCTGGTCGGTTCCTGCGTATGACGCCTTCAGCCATTTCCTCGAGACCATGCCCTATAAGGACCTGCTCGAGATCACGGTCATCTTCGCGCCCCTTGTCGTGCACGCTCTTATCGGCATCTATATCGTTGCGACGGGAAGCTGCAACGTGGGCCCCTATCGCTACATGCGCAACTGGCGCTATCTTTTCCAGCGTATCACCGGCGTGATCGCGTTCGCGTTCCTCTTGTGGCACGTGATCGGGCTGAAATGGGGCGTCAGTCTGCTGGCTGATGGTGGCTCCACCTTCGAACTGGTGCGCAGCGTGGTAGCGAATCCGTGGGGGCTCGCTGCTTTCGTGATCGGCGTGTATAGCTGCCTCTATCATTTCGTCAACGGCCTTTGGACCTTCTGCATCACGTGGGGCATTACGATCACGCCGCGTTCGCAGCAGATCACTTCATGGATCTGCTTCGCCCTCTTCGTGGTGGGAGCGGTCTTCGTGGCTCAGATGATCGTTTGCTTGATCTAAGGTTGAAGAAGGAACGGGATCATGACCGATTCGAACACAGAACATGAGAACAACACGCCAGCAACGCCTGCGAACAGCGCCCGCGCGCGCTGCATAGGGGGCACGGGTCGTGCGGTCGTAGTGGGCGGCGGTCTTGCGGGGCTCATGGCCACGCTCAAGCTCACGGAAGCGGGCATTCCGGTCGATCTGTTCTCGGTGGTGCCCGCGAAGCGCTCGCATTCAGTCTGCGCACAAGGCGGCATCAATGCGGTGCTCGACACCAAGGGTGAAGGCGATACGGTCTGGGAGCACATCGACGATACCATCTACGGCGGTGATTTCCTGGCGAATCAGACCATGGTGGCGCGCATGTGCGAGGCGGCTCCTGCCATCGTGAACCTTTTCGATCGCATGGGGGTCATGTTCAATCGCACTCCTGAAGGCCTTCTTGACCTGCGCCGATTCGGTGGCACGCAAAAACGCCGCACCGCATTCGCAGGTGCGACCACCGGTCAGCAGTTGCTCTATGCGCTTGACGAGCAAGTGCGCGCGCAAGAGGTGGCGGGTATGGTGCGTCGCTATGAATTCTGGACGTTCGTCTCTGCCATCCTCGATGAAGGCGTATGCAAGGGCATCGTTGCGCAAGACCTCGCTTCCATGGAGATCCGCGCATTCCCTGCAGATGCGGTGGTGGTGGCAACGGGCGGGTGCGGCGCCATCTTCGGCAAGTCGACGAACTCGACCATCAACACGGGCTACGTGGCTGCGAAGCTCTACACGCAAGGGGCGCTCTACGCTAATGGCGAATTCATCCAGATCCATCCCACGGCCATCCCCGGGGCTGACAAGAATCGTCTGATGAGCGAATCGGCGCGCGGTGAAGGCGGGCGCGTCTGGACATACAAGGATGGCAAGCCGTGGTATTTCCTTGAAGAGAAGTACCCCGCGTATGGCAATTTGGTCCCGCGCGATATCGCAACGCGCGAGATCTACGATGTGATCTACAACCAGCATCTGGGGGTGAATGGCGAAAACGTCGTCTATCTCGATGTTTCTCATATCGACCCAGCAGTGCTGGATAACAAGCTCGGCGGCATCCTCGAGATCTACGAGAAGTTCGTGGGCGACAATCCGCGCAAGGTCCCGATGCGCATCGCGCCGAGCGTCCACTATTCCATGGGCGGTCTGTGGGTCGATGTCGATCAGTCGACGAACATCCCGGGGCTGTTCGCGGCAGGGGAGTGCGACTATTCGCAGCATGGTGCCAATCGTTTGGGTGCGAACTCGCTGCTTTCGGCGGTATATGCCGGCATGGCAGCGGGTCCGACAGCGGCTGCATGGATCCGCAGGTCGGATACCAGAGCCACGGAAGGCCTCTACGATCAGGCGGTCCAAGCAGAACAAGTTGCGTATGAGGCCATCCGTGCGATGGATGGTCCGGTGAATCCTTATGAACTCTATCAGCAGATGGCAGAAGTGATGACGCGGAATGTTACCGTGGTTCGCTACAACGATAAGCTTGACGAAACGCTTCAAACGCTCGAGACGCTCGCTCAGGATTATGAGCGCATCGGGGTGGATGACAAGTCCACGTGGAACAACACCACCACCGTGTTCGTGCGCGAGCTCAAGTCCATGATCGATCTCGCGAAGGTGATCACGGCTGGTGCACTTGCGCGTGATGAGAGCAGAGGGTCTCACTATAAGCCGGAATTCCCTGAGCGCGATGATGAAGCGTGGCTGAAGACCACGCTCGCAGCCTATGATCCTGCTCTTGATGGGCCACGGCTCAGTTATGAAGAGGTCGATCTTTCCTTGATCGAACCGCGTAAGCGCGACTATACGACGGTGCACGAAGTGGGTAAACGCCGCGCATCGAAGGAGGCGTAAAGCCATGGAAGCGAATGATCCCGTGAAGCCAGAATCAATGAAGACCATCAAACTCCACATCAAGCGTCAAGATAGCCCCGAGGCACAAAGCCGCTATGAAGATTTCGAGATCGAATGGCATCCGAACATGAATGTGGTCTCGGCGCTCATGGCTATTCGTGCGCATCCGGTGCTTGCTGATGGCACGCCCACCACGCCCGTGGTATGGGAGAGCGTGTGCCTCGAAGAAGTATGCGGAGCTTGCACGATGTTGATCAACGGTGTTGCGCGGCAAGCATGCTCGACGCTCATCGATTCGCTCGAGCAGCCCATCACGCTCGCGCCGCTCACGAAGTTCCCGCTTGTGCGCGATCTGAAGGTCGATCGTCAGAAGCTCTTCGATCATCTCAAGCGCGTGCATGCTTGGATCGACATCGATGGCGTGTTCGATCTTGGTCCTGGCCCCCGCATGTCGCAAGAAACGCGCGACTGGGCCTATGAGCTTTCCAAATGCATGACCTGCGGCTGTTGCTTCGAGGCGTGTCCCAACACGAAGCTCGCCGATACGCCCCACAACTTCATGGGGCCTGCACCGCTTTCGCAGGTGCGCCTGTTCAATGCGCACCCTACGGGAGCTATGCATGCTGATGTTCGCCTGAATGCCATCATGGATGATGACGGCGTTTCGGGCTGCGGTAATGCGCAGAATTGCGTGCGTGTATGCCCGAAAGCGATCCCGCTTACCACTTCTATCGCAGATATGAATCGACAGACGTTCAAACAGTCGCTCAAGAACACCTTCGGATCATTCGGCAGGAAATAGCTTTTCAAACAGCATTCGCTTCGATCATGCGGTTCCGCGAGAACGCTCCTTAAGAGGGGCGTGCCGGATGCTGCACAAGAGTTTTTACAAAAGCTTTTCTTTTAGCTGACGAATCCTTGATTTGTCTTCTTCATCATGGTTGCTATCACGAATTTGAAGAAAGAAATGAAAGGACGAAACGTCAATGAAAGAACAACGAATGGCTCGTAGTCTTGTAGGGAAGGGCTCGCTTGCAACCAAACTTGTGCTCACGCTCGTAGCAGCATGCATGGCAATCAGTCTCGGTTGGTTGGTAGGCTGCTCATCAGGAGAAAAGCAGCAAGAAGGATCAGGCCAGAGCACAGAGGATATCTCGGTGTACTCGCGTGAGGATGGCAGCGGTACGCGCGGTGCCTTCATCGAGCTGTTTGGGCTGGAGGAAACAGACGATCAGGGCAACAAGGTCGACACCACGGCCGATGCGGCTGCTATCACCAATTCTACGTCGGTCATGATGACCTCCGTGAAGGGCGATCCTGGAGCGATCGGCTATATCTCGCTCGGTTCGCTTGACGATAGCGTGAAATCGCTCAAGATCGATGGCGTCGAAGCAACGGCGGATAACGTGAAGGATGGTTCGTACAAGATCGCACGTCCGTTCAACATCGTTACCACCGATGAGCTCACGCCTGCTGCGCAAGATTTCATCACCTTCATCATGTCGAAGGAAGGTCAGACGATCGTTGAGGATAACGGCTATATTGCCGTGAGCAAAGATGCAGCAAGCTACACACCTGCAGGCACGAGCGAGAAGATTATCGTTGCTGGTTCTTCTTCGGTAACGCCGGTCATGGAGAAGCTCGCTGAGGCGTATGAGCAGGCAAATCCTGAGGCTACCATCGAAGTTCAACAGTCTGACTCGACCACCGGTGTGACCATGGCAATCGAGGGCACGTGCGACATCGGCATGGCATCGCGCGAGCTCAAGGATTCCGAGACGGGCAAGGGCGCTCAGTCTCAAGCGATCGCTCGCGATGGCATTGCGGTGATCGTTCCGGTCGAGTCTGCGATCGAAGGTCTCACGAGCGATCAGGTCAAGCAGATCTTCTCTGGCAAGATCACCAGCTGGGGCGACGTGAAATAAATGAACAGGACTTTTCTGAAAGAAGGGGCTGCGCGTGTGGTTTTCGCACTTGCAGCCGCCTTGTCCATCTTGGCGGTGGGGTTGATCTGCGTTTTCTTGTTCGCGAATGGCGTGCCTGCCATGGTCGAGATCGGCATTCCTGATTTCCTTTTGGGCACCACGTGGCGTCCCGCGAATGATATCTATGGGATCTTCCCCATGATCATCGGGAGCATCTATGTAACGGCGGGTGCGCTCATCTTCGGTGTTCCTGCGGGCCTTCTGACCGCGATCTTCCTCTCGCGGTTCGCTTCGGCGAAGGTCGCTGCGTTCTTGAAGCCGGGCGTTGAGCTTCTGGCGGGAATCCCTTCGGTGGTCTATGGCTTTTTCGGACTGATGATCATCGTGCCCTTTATTCGCCTGAATGCACCGGGCAATGGGCTTTCGCTTTTGGCTGCATCGATCTTGCTCGGCATCATGATCTTGCCCACGGTCATCACGGTGGCGAAGAACGCGCTCGATGCGGTTCCCCAGTCCTGCTACGAAGGCGCGCTTGCGTTGGGCGCGACCCACGAGCGCAGTGTGCTTCGCGTGCTCGTTCCAGCGGCTATCTCGGGCATCATGGCCGGTGTGGTGCTCGGGATCGGTCGTGCGATCGGCGAGACCATGGCAGTAGTGATGGTGGCGGGCAATCAGCCGATCATTCCTGCATCGATCTTCGATGGCGTGCGTACCATGACCGCGAACATCGTGCTCGAGATGGGCTATGCAGCTGACCTTCACCGTGGTGCCTTGATCGCGACCGGCGTGGTGCTGTTCGTTTTCATCTTGCTGATCAGTACGCTCTTCAACGCGATGAAGAAGAGGGGTGAGCGCTCATGAAGGCTCTTGCATCAAGCGGTCTTGCACGCAAAACGGGGCCAAGCTCCTCTTCTCGAGCGCAGGCTTCAAGCCAGATCACGCGCGGCGTGATCTATGCCGGTGCGCTCTTCACGACGCTCGTGCTCCTGGGTATCGTGGGATTCATCTTGGTGAATGGCATTCCGCATCTAACGCCAACGCTTTTCGAATGGAGCTACACCTCTGAAAATGTCTCGTTGATGCCGGCGCTCATAAGCACGCTCTATATGGCGTTGCTCGCGCTTCTGATCGCGGTGCCCATTGGGGTCTCTTCGGCGATCTATCTGGTGGAATACGCGAAACCAGGAAGTCGGTTCGTTCGCGTGGTGCGCGTTACTACCGAAACGCTGCAGGGTATTCCCTCCATCATCTACGGATTGTTCGGCATGCTATTCTTCACCACGGTGCTCGGCTGGGGGCTTTCTTTGCTCTCGGGCGCGTGCACGCTCGCCATCATGGTCCTGCCAGTGGTCATGCGTACCGCCGAAGAAGCGCTGATCGCGGTGCCTGCTTCCTATCGTGCGGGTGGGTTCGCGCTGGGCGCGGGGTATCTCCGCACGATCTTTCGGTGCGTGCTGCCGAGCGCTCTGCCGGGAATCGTGGGCGGTGTTCTGCTTGCGCTTGGGCGCTGCGTTGGTGAAGTGGCGGCCTTACTCTTCACGGCGGGGACCATCGCACAGATTCCCGATTTTGGTGGTCAGGGCATCTTCGCGCTCTTCGATTCCTGTCGAACGCTAGCGGTCCACATGTATGTGCTCGCCTCTGAAGGGCTGCATATCGATGAGACCTACGCCACTGCTGTTGTGCTGTTGGTGCTGGTCATGCTCTTGAACGTGATCGCCAATGTGGCCGAGAAGCGCTTGCGCGTGAAGTGATGGCTAAAGGGCGAAACGGCTGTCTTTGCTGCTGCTGTTTCGCCGGATCGTATGAAAGAGAGAAACGTATGAACCTATCGATCGATCGAGTATCCTCTGAACAGCGTTCGGAGTTCGCTTGCGAAAATGCCTTCCAGCAGCCGTTGGGTGATCGTGAGCGAGCGCCTGAACGATATGAGGTAGATGAGCAGGTCAAGATGGAAGTTCGTGATCTGGATCTTCATTATGGCGATTTCCATGCGCTCAAGAATGTCTCGCTCAGCTTTCCAAAGAACCAGGTGACCGCGCTCATCGGTCCCTCGGGTTGCGGCAAGTCGACGCTCCTGAAGACGCTCAATCGTATGAACGATCTTGTTGAAGGGTGCCGCATCGATGGATTGGTGGCGCTTGACGAGCAAGATGCCTATCGGGATATCGCAGTAACGGACCTGAGGCGTCGAGTGGGCATGGTCTTCCAGCAGCCCAATCCTTTTCCCATGAGCATCTATGACAACATCGCGTTCGGACCGCGCACGCATGGCATCAAGCGGCGCGATGAACTTGACGAGATCGTCGAGCAGTCGTTGCGCGATGCGGCGCTGTGGGAAGAGGTGAAGGATCGCCTCAAGAAGAGTGCGCTTGGTCTTTCGGGAGGTCAACAACAGCGTTTGTGCATCGCTCGCGCGCTTGCGGTACGTCCCGAGGTGCTCTTGATGGATGAGTCCACCAGTGCGCTCGATCCTATTTCCACTGCGAAGATCGAAGAGTTGGTCGACACCTTGAAGGAACGCTACACCGTGGTCATGGTGACGCACAACATGCTGCAGGCGCTGCGCGTTTCGGATAAGACGGCATTCTTCTTGTTGGGTGAGATGGTGGAAGTGGGGGATACCCAGATGATCTTCACCGAACCGCACGATCAGCGTACTGCTGATTACGTGGCGGGGCGCTTTGGTTAACGCGAGATCATGCTAGCTCCTGGCCAGGAGGCATGAAGCCGGCAGCGTT
>OLPI01002730.1_pt1 | contig 13428 bp, 11 predicted proteins | sample 1672361 | NCBI WGS metagenome assembly OLPI01 (sample SAMEA3136675, study PRJEB25190) | human gut metagenome
ATTCCTCATTACAAATTCCTAATTCTCCCGACGCACGGCTTTGTCCCGTCACCAACTCCTAACTCCTACCTAACCAAAGGAGGTCCCCATGAACACCCCGCTGCCTGCGCTGCAATGGAAACAGAACGGCGTGAATCATATTGTAAAGCTGCTGCCCGGTAGGCGCATTGGTGCGCTGAGCGATGAAATTCTGGCGGAGATCCGGGAATCCAACGGCAAACCGGACGCCAAGATCATAGCCATCCGCAGCGGCAACGTTCAGCTGGTGCGCCAGCTGCAAAATGAACACATTGAGGGCAAAGAACTCGCCACCACCGAACTAGAAGAGTGGGAAGAAAGCATGGCCGGACCGTCTGGTCCATTTGATGTGACCTATTGCCAACCCAAAACCCCCACCCCGCCCAAGGGCCGCCCCTGCATTTTGTACCTGCATGGCGGCGGCTGGCAGTACGGCAGCCGCAAGGTTGTGCTGCCTTTCTGCCGCTATCTGGCCGAGCAGGCCAACGCTGTTGTGGCGGTACCGGAATACCATCTGGCCCCCGAACACCGCTGGCCTGCTGCGCTGGAAGATTGCTGGCAGCTGCTCTGCCGCCTGCATGCCCAGGCCGAAACAAGGGGCATTGACCCCGCAAGAATCACTGTGGCAGGGGACAGCGCCGGCGGCAACCTGGCCGCTCTGTGCGCCCACCGCGACCGTGACCGCAGCCTTGGCATGGTCAACAGCCAGGTGCTGTATTACCCCGCGCTGAGCGTGCGGGAAACCGACGGCCTGAAGGACTATCACTTTGGGTTGGAAGATTATATTTACGATGATGCGCAGAGTGAGTGGATCGTGCCGCGCATCTTGGCCATCTGGAACGCAGGCAAGCGCAGCGAGGATAACTACCTGCCGGAGGGTGTCAACTCCCACATGGCGTCCGTTTCGCCCCTGTGGGACAGCGATTTTTCCGGCCTGCCGCGCACGCTGTTGATCACCGCCCAGTACGACTATCTGACCAGCCAGGCCAAAACCTATGCCCATTACCTTGCCGCCGCCCATGTGCCCGTTACCTGGGTGAACTACTGCGGCGTCGGCCACGCCTTTGTGGATAAATGCGGAGTGTACCCCCAGGCCGATGACAGCCTGAAGATGGCAGCGGAATTTGTGAGATAGTTAGGAGTTAGGAAGTAGGAGGGAGGAGTTTAATTAGGAATTAGGAATGAGAAGTTAGGAATTGGGGCTAGGGGAAGGTTCGGTGTTGAAAAATTAGGACAGACGGCCACTCTTTTGTAAGGCGCGATGCGCTCATCGCGCCGGGGAGAAACATGAAGGATATGCCGCAAGCCAAATCCTTGATCTGTAGGGGACGATGCTCGTCATCGTCCCGTGGGTCTTTCCGCAAATCCCATCATGGCATTGGTCCAATCGTTTCGGAACGGTCAAGACCGTTCCCTACGGATCGGCTTATGGGTCATTCATCTATTTTCAAACATCTGCCAACCTAATATCTCCTGAGCGGCGCAAACGCGCCGCGGTCCACCACCATTATTCATTATTCTCTATTCTTTTTTAATTCGCTTTCCAATTCCTCATTCCTAATCAACTCCTAACTCCTAACTTCAACGAAAGGAGTCCCTCATGTCTCCCGATATTTTACTTTTTATCAGTGACCAGCACGCGCCGCAGTATCAGGCGGGCGGGCAGATGCCGGTGGATACACCCAACTTGGCAGCGCTGCAGGAACAGGGCACCGCGTTTGACGCTGCATATACCCCCTGCCCGCTCTGCGTTCCGGCGCGCATGGCCATGCTCAGCGGGCTGTCTCCGTACCATACCGGCATTTTTACCAATAACGATACCCTGCCTCAAACAACGCCTACTTTCCTGCATGCGATGGCAGCTGCCGGGTACGAAACCGTGCTGGTGGGCCGGATGCACTTTATCGGCCCCGACCAGCGCCACGGCTTTACCCGCCGTGTGGCCCCGGATTTTACCAACAGCGGATGGGTGCGCCCACAAAAAACGCTGGAACAGGATTTTGGCGTGCATACCCAGACGATGGGCTATAAATGGTGCATTGATGTGGTTGGCGGCGGCGCTTCGCCCGTTGTGTGTTATGACGATATGGTGCTGGATGCTCTGGAACATTACCTTGCCCAGCCCCACAGCAAACCGCAGCTCATTGTGGTGGGCACCTATGGCCCGCACTTCCCGTATGTTGCACCGCCGGAGCTGTTTTTGAAGTACCTGAAAACCGCCCAGCTGCCCGCCACCTGGCAGGGGAATGAACCCTGGCTGAACGCCCAGCAGCGTAATTTGCAGGAACCCAACACCCGTGCGGAAATCGTGCTGGCCTGCCAGGCTGCCTATAAAGGATTGGTGGAGCACACGGATGGCCTGATCGGCCGTGCGCGCGCCGCCTTTGATGTGTTCACCCAAAACCGCGGTACCCCTGCACTGTTCGGCTATTTTTCCGACCACGGCGATACCGTGGGCGAACACGGAATTTATGGCAAAAAGTCCTTTTTTGAAAAGTCCGTCCGCATCCCCATGGTGTTTGCGGGCAGCGGCGTGGCGGCTGGTCAGCGGATAACAGCACCTGTCAGCCTGCTGGACCTTGGCCCCACCGTGTGTGATTGGGCCGGGGCAGATCCGCTGCCGGAACCCGATGGCCAGAGCCTTGTCGCCGTGCTGCGCGGTGAATCCGCCGATGCTGACCGCACCGTGTGGAGTGAAATTGTGGACAAGCTGCCGCAGGGCAGCTGGACCTACAGCTGCATGGCCCGCCATGGGCAGCAGAAGTTCATCACCTGCCACCGGGACGAAATCCACAACCAGCTGTTTGATGTGATTGCTGACCCGGACGAAACTACCAACCTGGCCGATGCCCAGCCGGACGAAACCGCCGCCTTTGCCGCAGCTGCCGCCCGCAGAGTGGATTTTGCTGCCGCCGAAGCGCTGCAAAAACGTCATGCGGCTGCCGCCGCTGTACTGGCCAAAGCGGAAACCGGGGCCGGCGGTGATGACCGCGAACGCTACCGTGATTATCCCAGCGCCGCCAAGGAAGCCCCGCAATACTGCGTGACCAACCTGACCAGCGCACCGGGAAAAAGCCAGACCTACGAATTTTACGGCCTGCCGGATGTAAACAACTGACCCCAACCAACAACAGGAGGATACAAATGAGCCAATACGGATTTTTGTTTGACCTGGACGGCGTCATCGTGGACACCGCCAAATATCACTTTCTGGCCTGGAAGCGCCTGGCCGATGAGCTGGACATTCCCTTTACCGAGCAGGACAATGAGCGCCTGAAAGGCGTCAGCCGGATGGCCAGTTTGGAGATCATCCTGGAGATCGGCAACCGCATAATGACCGAGGATGAAAAGCAGGCCCTCTGCCAGCGCAAGAACGACTGGTATGTGGAGTACATCAAAAAGCTGGAAAAAAGCGAACTGCTGCCCGGTGTGGAGAACTTTTTGAAGCAGGCACGTGCGGCAGGCATCAAGATCGCCCTTGGCTCCGCCAGCAAAAACAGCCCGCTGATTTTGGACCGACTGGGCATTACCGAACTGTTTGACGCTGTGGTGGATGGCACCCGCGTGAGCCACGCCAAGCCCGACCCCGAAGTATTTGTAACCGGTGCCGAAGATCTTGGTATCGACCCCGAATACTGCGTGGTATTTGAGGACGCCGTGGCCGGTGTTCAGGCCGCCCACAATGCGGGCATGAAAGCCGTTGGCATTGGCAGCCCCGAAATTTTGGGCCAGGCTGAACTGGTTATCCCTGGTTTTGCCAACGTGACGGTGAACGACCTGCTGCAGAAGCTGGAGAACGTATGATGCCGGTTGGAGTATTGACGGATTGCAGCTGCGTGCTGATCGGCGGGCTGCTGGGCACTGTGCTTGGCAGCCGCTTTACCCCCGCCCTGCGGGAAAAATTGACGATGGTGCTTGGTTTTGATTCTATGGCCATTGGCATTAACTCCATCGTGAAAGCCAACCAGATGACCCCCGTGGTCATTGCCGTGATTTTTGGTACTCTGTTGGGTGAGCTGCTCCATTTGGAAGAGCACATCACCCATGTGTTTGGCGCTGCCACCCGCAAACTGCCGCACGATGAAGCCAACTTTGATATGGAGCGTTACATCACCGTTGTGGTGCTGTTCTGCGCCAGCGGGTTTGGCATTTATGGCGTGCTGGTAGAGGGGATGAGCGGCAGCCCCGCCGTGCTGCAATCCAAGGCTGTGTTAGATCTGTGCACCGCTGCAGTGTTTGCCGTTACGCTAGGCGTGGCGGTGGCAGTGATCGCGTTGCCCATGCTGGCGGTCATGCTGGCGCTGTTCTTTGCGGCCGGGGCCATTGCACCGTTTGTCACGCCCGAAATGCTGCAGGATTTTATCAGCTGCGGCGGTGTGCTGACCATTGTGGCCGGTATGCGGGTCAGCGGCATCAAGCAGTACCCCATCGCTAACATGATCCCGGCACTGCTGCTGGTGCTGCCGGCATCGGCAATCTGGCAGACCCTGATGGTGTAACCACAATGCAATAAAAATACGGGCGGCGAAAGCTGCCCGATAGGGGAGAGAGCAAGATGAACCAAGCCAAACAGGCAGTCAACCCGTATTTGCCATCCTATGAGTATGTGCCGGACGGCGAACCCCATGTGTTCAATGGCCGAGTGTATGTATACGGCAGCCATGACCGCTTTGGCGGGAATGATTTCTGCCTGAACGATTATGTCTGTTGGTCTGCCCGCGCGGATGACCTTGCCAACTGGCGGTACGAGGGCACCAGTTACCGCAGCGTGCAGGACCCCCTGTGTGCTGAAAGCAGTACCGCCATGCGCCTGTTTGCCCCCGATGTGCAGCGCGGCGGAGATGGCCGCTATTATCTGTTCTATGCACTGGAATTCTGCGGGCGCATCTCGGTGGCGGTGTCGGAATCCCCGGTGGGGCCATTCCAATTTTATGACCATGTGCATTACCCGGATGGAACCCTGTTGGGCGCGAAAGAAGGGGACGCTTTCCAGTATGACCCCGGCATTTTTGTGGACGATAATGGTCGGGTATATCTTGTCAGCGGTTTCTGCCCCATTCCAGGCATCAACCCCAAGTTTGCTGCCATGCATCTGGTTACAAAGGGCTGCCAGCTCATTGAACTGGCAGACGATATGTGTACCTTGCGCGAAACCCCACAGATCGTTCTGCCCCAGCAGGCGGATGCTGAGGGGACCGAATTTACGGAGCACCCGTTTTTTGAAGCACCGTCCCTGCGCAAAGCGAATGGCCGTTATTATCTGATCTATTCTTCCACCCAGAATCACGAACTGTGCTATGCTGTGGCGGATAAGCCCCAGGGCGTTTACCATTACGGCGGAACCATTGTTTCTAACGGCGATATTGGGCTGGATGGCCGCACGGTGCCCTGCAATTATACCGGTACCAACCATGGCAGTATTGTGGAGATCAACGGTCAGTGGTATGTTTTCTACCACCGTCAGACCAACCGCACGCCCTATTCCCGCCAGGGTTGCGCCGAAAAGATCACGCTTTTGCCGGATGGCAGCATTCCCCAGGTGCGGGTCACTTCCTGCGGGCTGAACGATGGCCCGCTGAAAATCGGACACAGCTACCCCGCGGGCATTGCCTGTTGCCTGCAAACCGCCAACGGTGCCGGCCCCTACCGCGCCAAAACCACCATCGGCGAAGAGCACCCCTACATCACCCAGGATGGCCCTGACGGCGATATTTTTGCCCAGCAGTATGTTGCCAACCTGCGCGATGGCTCCAACGCGGGCTACCGCAGCTTTTTGCTGCATCCCGGTACCGATCTTACAGTTACCTATCGCTGCACTGGCGATGGTACGCTGGAAATTGCCGCAAAGGAAAGTGGTGCCTCGGCCCTTGTATTCCCGGTAACTGCCAGCAATACCTGGCAGACTGCGATGGGCACTTTGCAGCTGGATGGCGAACAGGAATTGTGGTTCACCTACCGCGGCACAGGCGCACTGGACCTGCGCGGTTTCAAATTGTGAAATATGCGGAATTTGGCAAAAGTGCGATCTACCTACTTGTCAAATAGGAAAAAAGAATATACTGATGTAAAATGAAACGGAGTTGGCAGCCTCATCATCCCTGCCATCCCCGCCGCGTTTTATAAAAACCGCTCTTCCGCCAGCTCCGCGGCAGTTTTTTCTCACTGGCGTAGGTAGACGGCATAATTTTCGGCCGCTTTCTGGAAGATCTCGGCGCAGTGGGTGCTTTGTTCCGCCAAGGTCGGCACATCAAAAAGCCAGCGCAGGTCATCCGCAGGGGAGGTACGGTCTTTTACAAATTGGGAAATCAGCATCCGGGGTACGTGGTTATAGAACTGGTCACCCGCGCGGTCGTCTTCGTTGGGGCCATAGGGCACGGTAAACTGTGCATAGTCGGTCAGGCACTGGGCAACATCGCTCCGATGCAGCAGCCCATAATAGGCAACCGTGTAGGCGATGCTCTGCTGTACCGCGTCCACGGTTCCATCCCGCCAGCAGCGGGCAATCAAATCCAGCAAAAAGGCGTACAGCTTGATGTTGGAACAGTTGATAAGCCAGTAATCATCCGCACCATGGATCAGCACATCGGTTAGTTCCTGGCTGACAAACTCGGTGCTGTTGGGCAGCATGGTAATGTGGCTGGCAGCCTGCAGATCATAGAACGATGCGTGATAATAGATGCCGTGGACACCATCATCGCCCTGCTGCGGCAGGGCAGGCACGCGGGGATTGGCGTTTCCCTGCCGGCGGCTGACCATTTTGCCATAACCGTTATCCGCCCAGATTTTAATAATATCATCAGGCAGCTTCAGGAACCCATCCTTATAAAGTTCCATCGTTTCGTCGTATAAATTTGTGCAGCAAACAGCATTCGGGTCATTGTCCTTGACGAGATCATACTGCTCTTTGATCAGCGCAGACATCAGCTCTCCGCGTTTTTCCGGCGTATCGTACTTGGGGTCATCATCCCAAAACGGTTTATCGCCCTGCCCGCGGAACCCGATGTTCCAGATCACGCGCATCCCTTTTTGGGCATCAATGCCTGCCTGCCAAAGCGCGCGGAATTTCTCCGGGTACTTGCTGTACATCGGCTCCAGATCGGGATAAGCCTGGGCAAACATCTCTGCGCCCAGCGGTTCGGCGTGGTGGTGGGTGATGATAAGGCCCCCATATCTGCTGCTGCCTGGCGGTAAATGTGCGCGTTTTTGCCGGTACCGGGAATAACCATGTTGCCGCCCAGCCGCAGCAGGGTTTCAAACGTCATGATAAAGGGCAGGTCGGCGCGGCGCTCCACTTTCCAGTGGGAGAGCAGCGTTTCATCGTTGATGAACCAGCCGCGGTAGGTTACCCTCGCGGGTTTGCTTTCAATTACGGTGTTGGTGGGAATCTTCACGCTTTCCCGCACTTCAAACGGCTGGTCGTTCCAGAACCAGAACGGCTGAACCCCCAAGAAGTGGCGGCTGATCTCAAACAGGCCATAGACAAAGCCCAGATCATCGGATGCCGATAACAGCAGGGTGTCTGTACCCGCTGTTAAAGTGTACTGTTCGGCGGCCAGCGTATGATTTATCGTCAGCCGCAGCCGCCCGCCAGGGGCAGCGGTTGCGGCAAAAATGCGGTCAAAATCCCGGCGCAGCGCACCCAGTGCGTATTGGATCGGTTTTGCGGTGACAGCCGCGGGGAAGATGGTGTTTCGGTTCAAAAGCATAGCAATTACCCTCTTGAAACGCATTATAGGGGTGAGCACTGCACGCCCGCCGCTTCCCGTATGAACCACTTCCTTTGAAAGCGGCGCAGCGTTCCGTTGGCAGGCGGTCAATGACCACCCCTATAATTTTGTTTCCCTATATTATTTTATTTTAACCCTTAATGCCGTCAGTGGCAATACCCTCTACCAGATATTTCTGGAATTTGATAAACACAAGAATGACCGGAAGCAGCGAGATGACCGACATGGCAAACAGGCCGCCGTAATTGTTGTAGCTGTTAGGGTCGGTGTACATGTTCAGTGCCAGAGGAATGGTGTAATTCTTCGGGCTGCCGACAAAAATCAGCGGCTGGAAGAAGTCCTGCCAGATCCAGTAGAAGGCGAAGATGGCTGCCGTAACGATGGCGGGCTTGACGATGGGAATCATAATTTTGAACAGGATGCCGGGCTTGGAACAGCCGTCCAGCATGGCAGCCTCGTCCAGATCACGGGGAATGCCGCGCATATACTGGGCGATGAGGAAGATGAAGAAGCCGTAGCCGAACACCCACGGCAGGGTCATAGAAACCAGCGTATCGGAAAGTCCCAGCTTTTTCAGGATGATGTACTGGGGCACTACCATGACCTGCGAAGGAATCATCATAGTCATGACGATGCAGCCGAACCAGAAGTTTGCACCCTTGAATTTCAGGCGGGAAACCGCATAGGCGGCGAGCAGGGAACAGAAGATAGTGCCTGCAACCGAGACCATAGTAACGATGACGCTGTTCAATGTAAACCGCCAGAACGGAATGCCCGCGATACCCTTCCAGCCGGAAAGGTAGTTTGTGAGAATATCCCACTTTTCCGGGATGAGCGACCATGCGTTGTGGAACATGGTGTCGTTGGACTTGAAAGAGCTCATCAGCAGCCACAGCAGCGGATACACCATGATAAAGCCCAGAACACAGGAAAAAATGTGGAAGAACACGGATTGTGCCTTTGTACTTTTCTGACCAACCATTTTTCTTTCTCCTTACCCTTCGTAATGAACCCAGCTGTTCTGGCTCTTGAACAGGATCAGGGTCATAACTCCGATGATGGCAACCAGAATCCATGCCAGTGCGCAGGAGTAACCCATGTGGAAGTTTGCAAATGCCGAGCGGTACAGGTACAGCACATAGGTCAGGGTGCTGTTCATGGGGCCGCCATCCGTGATAACGTAACTCTCGGTAAAGACGCGGAAACCGTTGATGATCTGCTGGATGAGGTTGAAGAAGATAGTCGGGGTCAGCATCGGCATGGTGATTTTCCAGAATTGCTGCATCTTGGAAGCACCATCCAGCGAAGCAGATTCATACAGGGAATTCGGAATCTGCTTCAGCCCGGAGAGGAACACCAGCATACAGGAACCGAACTGCCACACACCCATCAGGACGATGACGAACAGAGCCGTTTTGGGGTTGCCCAGCAGGGAGAATTTCTGTTCGATGCCAATGGCAGACAGCAGGCTCATAAGAACACCCTTGTTGCCGAAAATCTGCTTCCAGACCACGGAAACAGCGATAGAGCCGCCGACGATGGACGGGATGTAATACAGAACACGATAAAACGCCATGCCCATGTGCTTTTTGTTCAGCAACGTTGCCACGAACAGCGCAAAGGCCAGACGGAGCGGCACCATGATAAAGACATAGCTGAACGTAACGACCAACGCCTTGCGAAAGGTCTTATCGGTTGTAAAAATAGTGATATAGTTTTTCAGTCCGACCCAGTTGGGGGCGGACAGCAGGTTATAATCCGTAAAGGAATAGTAGATGGACATCGCAGCCGGGATCACATACATGAAGATGAATCCAAACAGCCACGGAGCCAGCAGCAGATAGCCGACTTTGGTATCATCGCCAAAATTGTGCTTTTTCAGCGCAACAGCTTTTGTGTTTGACACAGCGAGGCCTCCTTTTCACAAAAAGGCGGGAGGGGTCTGTGGAGTGACCCCTCCCGCATGGTTTCATTAGTTGTTGGTGGCGAGGATGTTGTTGGCCTCGTCATAGAACTGCTGTGCAGCCTCGGCGGGAGTGGCCTGACCGTAGAACACGCTGTAGGCAATGTTCTTGAACTGGGTGTTGATCTCGGAAATACCGGAGGGGTCCGGTGCCGGGGTATCGCCGCAGTAATCAGCGGCATCGGAAACGAAGTCGAACATTTCAACCTGCTTCTGGGTCAGCGCGCCGCTGCTGGTCAGATGATCACGGGAGTTGCTTGCGGAGGGAGTGCCGCGCTCGCCCAGCATGATGTCGTTGGCTTCGTCGCTGTTCAGGAACCAGCTGATGAAAGCGGCAGCAGCATCCTTGACCTTGGAAGTCTCGGACACGGAGAAGAACATGCCGGGCTTGTACCAAAGAGCTTTCTCTCCGGCCTTCTTCACCGGGGGAACCAGCAGCTCCAGCGTGTCGTTGCCGGCATTTGCACCGATGGTGCCAAAGTTGTTCCAGGACTGGTGGAATGCTGCATCGCCGGTGATGACCGGGCTTGCGTCATTGCCAAGGGTCGCAATCTGCTCGTACTCATCGGGGTTCGGTGCGGCACCGGCATCGATCAGTTCTTTCCAAAGCTGGAAGTAATCGGTCAGGATCTGCACATCATCAAAGCCCAGGCTCTTGTTGTCCTCTGCGAACAGGGAGACACCATGCTCACGCACCCAGTAGTTCAGCAGGTTGGTGTCGATGAACGCAGAGCCGCCGAAGCCGTACTTGCCGGTCTTTTCCTTGACGGTCTTGCAGATGGAAACAAAGTCGTCCCAGGTCCAGCCGTTCTGAGGAGCGGTGACACCGGCCTCTTCCAGCACAGAGGGGTTGTAGATGAAGGAGACCAGCGAGGTGGACAGCGGGATACCCACCATCTTGCCGCCAATGGTGCCTGCATCGATCAGGGCATCGTCCACGTTGGAAATATCCAGCGTGCCGTCCGAAGCATAAGAGGACAGGTCTGCCAGAGAGCCGTTCTTGGCGTAGGTGGAGATGTACATATAGTCCATCTGGACGATATCAGCCATGCCGCCGGTGGCTGTGTCGGTAGCCAGCTTCTCAAAGTAGCCATCCCAGCCGGAGGGGGTGGTCTCAAAATGCACATTGGGGTTCAGCTCGGTGTACTTGTCCAGCACTTTCTGGGTCAGGTCGTGACGGGTCTGGCCGCCCCACCATGTAAAGCGAATGGTCACATCGCCGTTTACGGCAGATGCGCTGCCGGATGCGGCAGAAGAAGCAGCGGTGGAGCTGGATGCGCCGTCGCAGGCGGCCAGTGCGGATGCCACACCGGCAGCACCGGCGACCTTCAGAAAGTTTCTGCGAGAGATCTTCATGAGAATTTCCTCCATTTTCCTTCGTGTTTTCTGTTACGGGGGAGCCGTCGCTCCCTGTATGGTACGCACCCTTTTGTTGCTTTTATTGTATCGCTTTTTTTCAAAAACAAAATGGAAAATGTCGGTCTTTCTCTTGGAAAAAACCGACATTCAAAAGCAGCCTGTTCAATGATGGTTCCGGTATTCCGTCGGTGTCACGCCGCAGATCTTACGGAATACTTTGGAAAAATACTGTCCGTCCAGCGGGTAGCCCACCAGTTCCGCCAGACGGCTGATCTTCATATCCGGCTGAAATTCCAGCAGCCGCCGGGCCTGTGTGATGCGGCAGTGTTCCAGATACGCCGAGAACCGGTTGCCGGTCATCTGGGAGAAGATGCGCCGCAGGTGATCTTCGCTCATGAAAAGCCGCTGCTGTGCAATGGTCTGCAAGCTGAACTCCGGCTCCGGGAGGTTTTCGTAGATGGCAAGAAAGATCTCCCGGCTCCGAGCATCGGGCTGGGGGTGGTTCCATGCGGCGGTCAGAGCATCTGCCCATGCCGGGAGCGAATCCTCCGGGGCAGCCTTGTCCTCGAACAGCAGCTTCCACGCCAGCTCGCAGAGCTTTTGCCGCTGCTGCGGGCGATAGTCCTTTGCCTCCATTTTGGCAAAGGAAAACGCAAGCTCCTGCAAAAGCTCCTCATAGCTGCCGGTCTGCCGCAGTGCTTCCAGATCAAAGATCTCGTTCACCGTTTCCGGCAATGCCGCATTCCGGGAAGGGCGCAGAAGGGCGGGCTCGTTTTCATCCATGTTCAGCTGCAAAAGCTCCTGCGCCTGCCGGAACAGCACGGAAAGCTCTGCAAGCGTTCCTGTCCGGCTGGCAGAAGAAAGCATTGGAAGCGTTTCAAACCGCTTGAATTCTTTTTTGAGCACCTGAACCGCTGTTTCCACACTGGATTCCGCCATAGCATCTGCCAGAACCAGAACATCCCGGTCCACACCGGTGGTCATGAGCAGGGTGCCGTCCGGCAAAAGGTCGCCCAGCATATTGCCCACGACATACCGTTCCAGCGAGTCGAATCCGCATTTGAGGCGGAAATCCAACAGCAGGACCATGCGCTGTTCGCCGCCCAGTTCGTCCACAAGCTGCCGTGCGCCGGAAGATGCCTGCGCCTTTCCCAACAGCAGATCCCGGAACAGCTGCTCCCGTGCATAGGGCTTCAGCAGCCGGGCTTCGGTCTCCAGCTTTTCGGAGCGTGCATTCTTTTTGCGGGCTTCTTCCAGTTCCGCAAACGCCTTGTTCAGCACCGGGATCATTTTGGATTCATCGCAGGGCTTGAGGATGTAATGCCGCACCCCCAGCTCCATGGCCTGACTGGTAAATTCGTAGTCACCATAGCCGGAAAGCACCACAAAGGTCATATCCGGGTACTGCTCCTTTGCCTGCCGGATCATCTCAATGCCGTTCATCACCGGCATCTTGATATCCATCAGCATTGCTTTGGTTCTTTCCTGATGCTGTTGAAACAACTCCACCATTTCCTGCCCATTTTTAGCCCACTCGATATCACACTTTTTGCCTATGATAGCCTTGATTAATTTAAAGTTGCTGTCATCGTCTTCAGCTACCAAAATTAAAGGTCTGAATTCATTCATTTGTTCGCTTTCCATATCGCTTATATATTGTTTTTTTATCTGTTTTTGGGGATTAATCTCCCTTTTCAGCCCGCAAGTTATAAAAAAGATTCATATATTTCGCTATCTTTGCGCCTCAATTTAAAAGAATAGTATGATTTCTGTTGACGGACTAGCCGTAGAGTTTGGCGGCACTGCTTTATTTAGTGATATTTCTTTCGTAATTAATGAAAAAGACCGCATCGCACTGATGGGTAAAAATGGGGCGGGAAAAAGTACGCTGCTGAAAATTTTGGCAGGCGCACGACAACCGACACGTGGAAAAGTTTCCGCGCCCAAAGATTGCGTAGTAGCCTATCTGCCTCAACATCTGATGACGGAAGACGGAAGAACAGTGTTTGACGAAACGGCACAGGCTTTTTCACATCTGCATGAAATGGAAGCGCAGATTGAAAAACTGAACAAAGAGCTCGAGACACGGACGGACTACGAGAGCGACAGTTACATGGCGCTGATTGAAGAAGTGTCTGCCTTGAGCGAGAAGTTTTATTCGATTGACGCAACTAATTATGAAGAGGATGTGGAAAAGGCATTGCTCGGATTAGGGTTCACCCGGAGCGATTTTCAACGCCAGACGAGTGATTTCAGCGGTGGATGGCGAATGCGTATCGAACTCGCCAAACTGCTGTTGCAGAAGCCGGACGTGCTCCTGCTGGACGAGCCGACCAACCACCTGGACATCGAGTCGATCCA
>OLPI01002746.1_pt1 | contig 13326 bp, 12 predicted proteins | sample 1672361 | NCBI WGS metagenome assembly OLPI01 (sample SAMEA3136675, study PRJEB25190) | human gut metagenome
AGTATCAAGTTCGAGATCCGAATGGCGAATGGTGGGAGTAAGTGGCATATCCCATGCGTCCGCCTGAGGAAGCGAGAAGTACTGCAAGTTATGTAAAACATAATCATTCATCCCCACCCGGTCATATATCAAGGAAGCACGAGGGCAGAGAATTGCAGCAACTGGGGGTAGATGCATCAAGCTACACTGAATATGATATTTATGCGTATGACCCATCTGTCAATCGCGGCCCTGAAAGAATCGTAGTAGATAATAACAACCGTGTTTATTACACAAACGATCATTATCGTACATTTTGGAGAATGATGTTTATAAATTGAGGTGATATTTATGGAGTTTCTTAGCAAATATTTCGACGCAACGAAACCATACGCATTCTTTGAGTTTTCATGCGGTCACTACAAGTCAATGGATGACTTGTTTGTGGAAATGGCCTATGTTTTATCTTTCCCTGATTATTTTTGGTGGGGGAACAGATGGGACTCGTTGAATGATTGTATGCAAGATTTGGGGTGGATTGATGAAGAATTTATTAGCATAAGATTTTCTGATTTCTTTGTCATGGCTTCTAATTTGCCATCTGATGAAAAAAAAGACATAGAAATTTTCCTTGATACGATTAAGTTTATTGTCGATCATTCGCATGATGCGCGGCCAACATATAAACTGTTCAAAATTGTTATAGACTAAAATACAGAGCAAAGAGCTGAAACACAGAGCGTCGAAACTATCCGTGAGGTAAATACCCTGCTGGAAGGTCGTGTAAGAAATGAACATGGTCATTTTCGTAGTTCATATGAATCGCTTCAAGACATAATTCAGAGGATTGAGAAAGGAAAGTAATATGAAAAAGAAGCCTATACATTTTATAGTGTTAGTTTTGGGACGAAAATGTCCGAACTTTCATACATAGTATACCACGATTTTTGAAAAATATCAAGGCAGCAAACGAAAAACGCCGGAATGGCATGGTTGACAGCGAAGGGCAGTTGGTGGTAAAATATCAGTAGAGAAAGAAGAAAGCTCCTACTGAGTGGAGGAAGCATATGTTAGGAATTACTTTTTCCGCAGAAGCAGAACCATCAGCCGCCGAGCGAATTTCCGATTGCTTTCAGTATTTTGAATCGCGGATGGACGTGATTCGACTGCCGAGATACTGCAAAGTGCTGGACAGCATCAAGATTATTCTTTTCACTGTGCCGGATGAAAAAGAGCGGAAGCACATCAGCTTGAAGTGGCGAGAGGCGGAAATTCGCGTCAGGCTGGACTGCGATACCTTCATGAAAGCCTCGCAGGATGAACAGCGAGACATGGTGAGAGAGGCTATTACCCGGGCGCTGGAAATCATCCGAGATCGGAGTGAGGTGAAGAACTTCCGCTTTGAGTGCAAATCGCTGCTGTATGACATGTTCCCGGATGCGTACATGACGCCGTTTACCTTTTCAACCGAATCGGAATCACCGGCAGCACAAATGATCATGGACAACTTCTGCCTAATCGAAAAGAACATGCGGGTTACATCGCTTGCGAAGTATACGGACGCACTCGACAGCATCGGCATCATTCCAGAATGTCTATCAGAAGAATTTCTACGCACATTCGATTGCGGCAAAGATCGCAAATATATCAGCTGGAAGAAGCGCTATGCGGATATTCGGCTGCGTGTCCCGTTCCTGCCTTTTGTGCAGGCACCGAAGGAAGAACGGATGGCGCGGTGCAAGCAGATTATCCGCGATTCGCTGGAAGTTGTTGCGGCGCGGTGTCGGGCGAAGAAACTGCGGTTTGATTTGGATGAACTGCTGCGTGACCTTTTCCCGGAGGAAGCAGCTTCAATGACGCAGGAGAAAAAATAGAGAATTACAAAAGCCAACACGGTGAACAAGAAAACGGGGTGGCTGCCTCTCGATACAGGGGGCAGCCACTTCTATAAATAACAGGAGGTCACATGCCAAACATTTCATCCTCCGAGCTGATTGCGCAGTTCCAAACGGCACTGCGTGATGGCTGGGGGTACATCTACGGCGCGTCGGGCGAAATCTGGACGCAGGCACAGCAGAACGCCGCGAGCCGTGAACAGACAAAGAAATATGGTCAAAAGTGGGTCGGACACCGCGTGGCGGACTGCTCCGGCCTTTTTGCGTGGGCGTTTCGGCAGCTCGGCGGGTACTGCTATCACGGCAGCAACACCATGTTCCGCCGTTACAGCAGCGCATCCGGCAGCCTGTCTGCCGGAAAACGAACCGATGGCGAGCCGCTCAAACCCGGCACAGCTGTCTACAAATTCAACGCCTCGGAGGGCTATCACCACGTCGGATTGTATATCGGCGAGGGCGCGGTCATCGAAGCCAAAGGCACGGCGTATGGCGTTGTCACGTCGAAAATCGGCAGCGGGTGGACGCATTGGGGCGAACTGAAAGGCGTGGATTACGCCGAGAAAGGAGAACAAATTGCAATGAGTCATACTATTTTCGGATTCAACTGCGCCATCTGCTTGCGCCTTTTTGATTCTGTCGTCCGCTCATTCCACTTAGCGTAGCGCTGCTACGCTGCGTTTCATTCGCGTTAGCCAGAATACGAAAATTCGCGGCGCATCTTGGCTCATTTTCATCCGAAAATAGTATAAACCGAAATTAGCGGTCGTGACAACGGCCTCCGGCAGCCTGAACATGCGAAAAACGGCGAGCAAGTCCGCCGAAGTGATTGCGAAAATCCCGCAGGGCGCGACCGTAACTGTTCTTATGGAAGCGGATGACTGGTGGCGCGTCCAGTACAAAAACAGCACTGGCTGGTGCGCGGCAGAGTTCCTCACGAAGCAGGAAAACGCGGATAATCAGGCGCGGAGGAGCATCCGAATCGTCGATAGTGCCGGAAACGTGTTTGAACCTGTGGGTGATTTTACGGTGAAGGTGGCGAACGCAGATGTGGGCGATTCTTGAACAGCTGCGCGACCACGCGACAACCATCGCTGGACTTGTGACGGCGCTGACGCTGATGTACAGCTGGTTCCGCAAGCCGATGAAGCAGCTGATTGCAAGGGAACAGCAGCAGGAGGAAGATCTTGCGATTCTGACATGGGCGTTTTTGCAGAATGCGCATGACAATTATACGCGGCAGGGTTGGTGTACTGCCGCGGAAAAAGAGCAGGTGCTGAACATGCACAAAAGTTACGCAGCGAAAGGGCGAAATCACTTGTCCGCAAGCTATGAGCAGGACATTCTTGCTCTGCCGGAAACGCCGCCAGAGGGGAGGCGGGGCAAATGACGAAGCAGAAAGCATACGTCCAGTTCAGCAAACGAATTGTTCTTTTGGTCACTATTGCAGTGACAGTGATTTCGCTGCTGGCGGTGGTGCTGTGCTTCTTCCGCAGCGACACCGAAGCGCTGATTAGTACGGTTCGGACGTACATCAACTACGCGACGATTGTTTTCGCAGCGTACAGCGGCAACTCGGTGTTCGAGAAGTGGCTGACGCAGGGGAAGGGCAATGATACGCCTGGAGATACAGAGGAAAAGTAAGGTAATAGTGAGTTTCACAAGAGGGCAGCACATCAGCTGCTGTCATGTCTAAAAACGCGGATGCACACTTTACAAAAGTGTGATAGAATCATACCGTCGAAAGATACAGAGAAGCTCCCGCGCACGGCGCGAGGGGCTTTTTTCGTACCGTTCGATAGAAAAAAACGTGCGCAAGGAGCGCACAGAAAAGAAAGGAACCATATGAGTAACCAAGAAAACAATCAGGAACAGATTCAGTTCCCGGCTCAGCAGGAACTGAAGCATCTCCGCACCCGATGCGGCAAGGTGTACGCGCTGGGCAACAATCGTTTCCGGGCAGTCGTTCAGACCACGCCGGTGCACGAGTACGATGCGGCGACGCACCAGTGGGTGGAACTGTCCGCCGAAAAGCGCCAGCAGATGGCAGCACAGGCGCACAGCCCGATTGCGACGTTCGCGGATAACACGAAAAACGCCGCGGGCATCCTCGATACCTACGTTAAGGAAGGTTCGACGCAGAATTTTTCGCACGACGAGCGCCTGTGGATCAGCAACACGAATTACTACGGCAACCGTCTGACCTACTTGAAGGTCGTGGATTTGCCGCGTCTGGGCGCGAATCATTTCATTACGTCCGCAAAGCTGTGTGTTCGCAACGTCTACGCACCGACGGCGGACACCGCCATCATGTGCAAGGAAGTGCTGGAGGGCTGGGATCCGGAGACAATCACCTATGACCACCAGCCGAATGTCAGCGGCGTGTATCAGGACTACTGCCGGGTGCTGAAAAATCAGTATTCGTGGAAAGAGTTCGATGTCACGAGCCTTGCGCGCAAGTGGTATTTGGGCGAAAATCATGGTGTTCAGCTGAGCGCGCCCGAAAGCGAAAGCAGCTTTTCGCAGCTGCATTCGAGTGAAACGGCGAATCAGCCGTATTTCGTATTGGAATATGCGAGCCTTGCGGGCTTGGAGAGCTATCTGACTTACGACCATCAGTCTGCTGGGTTGGAAGGGACTGGCAACGTCAGCCTTGTCAATGGCAACCTGATTTTCTCCCATGCGGATACCGCGATGAATGGCAATCGTCTGCCGGTCTCGATTACGCACTATTACAATTCCTGCGACAGCGACAAAGACGAGTTCGGCATGGGCTACGGCTGGCGGACTTCGCTGCATCAGATGCTGCATAAGGTGCTGTACAATGGCGAAGTGGAGTTCGTGTATACGGATGGCGACGGTACGGAACACTTCTTTAAGAAGAATAAAGATGACCAAAAGAAGTATTCTGACCAGTCCGGCTTGTCTCTGACGCTGGAAGTCGGGGATGAGAATATCACGATTACCGACAAGGGCGACAACGTCATGACGTTCCCGATGGTATCTGACACGCCAACGGAGGAAGTGCCGGAAACCGCGAAGGTGCTGATTCAGAAGATTCAGGATGCGGTCGGCAACGAAGTCACGGTGACGGCGGTGGCGGATTCGCCGTTGAAAATCGCGTCTGTGACGGACGGCGCGGGTCGCGTTACGACGTTCCATTACACGAATGGTCGGTGCGACCGGATTCAGACACCGTGGCAGGATGAAAACAGCTGCGTACGCTTCAACTATTATAATGAAGAAACGCTGTACATTACGCACGAAGATGGACGCATGAGCAAGTACGAATACGCGCTTGCAAACGGTTATCACCTGCTTGTGTCGGCATCTGCTATTGAACCGCACGTCAAGAATCAGGAAGATAAGAAGCTTGCGGACGTGACTTACGAATACAGCAACACGAACGCCATCGACGGCCTGCCGCACTGCATCACCCACGCGACCGTGACGGGCACGAAGAATGGCACGACCCTGACCGCGGCGAACGTCTCGTACACCTACGGCAATCATATGGCACTGGTCAAGGATGAAATTTCCGGCAAGACGCTGCGCTATCACTTCAACGATGACGGCAATCAGGTCAGCGTGGATGACGAGCTGGGCTACGCGATGTAGACACGCTATGACCGCACCGACGATAACGCAAATGCGCCGATTAACCACGCGACGGAGCGCTCCCGGATGCAGCGAGTTGTCCGCAACCTCCTGCTCGACCCGATGTGTGAGGAAAACAGCAGCGTCTGGGAGAAAAGCAGCACCGGCACGATTACGCGCGACCAATCCACGCGGCAGTTCGGTCTCGTTTCGTATCGCATGACGATTTGGTCGAGCGACTGCGTGTATGTTCGTCAGGCAGTGACGCTTACGCCGGGCAAGTCGTATACACTGTCGGGCTATGTCCGATCTAGCGGCCCGCGCGGAGTGATGCGCGTTGCGTACACGGTGGGTAATGAGACGTTCACGCTGGATTCCGAACCGGGCAAGGTGTGGGAAAAGACGGACAACATGCCGTATGAGCGTGTGTCGGTGTCCTTCACGCTGCCGGAGAATGCAGAACCTAAGGTTTACTGCATGGCGTACTGCGACATGCAAAACGGCTTCGCGGGCGGCAATTGCTGGTTCGATGCGATGCAGCTGGAAGAAGGGCTGACGCTGAATCACTTCAATATGGTTCAGAACAGCGACTTTTCTGCGGTCGGCACGGATGGCAAGCCGAAGGCGTGGACGGTTGGAAGTAATTCCAATTCCTACGTTTCGGTGCTGCCGCTGGATGATGAAAAGGATATTTTCCACGCGCCGGACTGCCTGAAACATGACAATACGCAGAAAATTCGTCTGGCAGGCCGCTACGACCGCACGGTAACATACTACCAGCAGTTCCGGCACTACGGCAAAATCGGCGACCGCTTCACGGTGGGCGGCTGGTGCAGCTCGTTCGCGAAGAAGAACGACCCGGACAATTCCGTTTACTGCCGAATTACCGTTCAGTTTACTTCCGCCGACCCTGTGACGGACAAGAGCTACTGGGCAACTGGCGGTTCGGCAGTGTTCAACGCGGAGGAAGGCAACTGGCAGTTCGCGAGCGCGGGCATTGTCGCGCCCAACAACTGTACCTATATCCGCGTGGTCTTGCAGATGAATCGGCAGATGAATTTTGCGGACTTCACCGGCATTTATCTCTACCCGGAAGCGTTCGGGACGCAGTATGTTTATGACAAAAATGGCAACCGCAAGACGCGGAAGATGCTCTACGGCGGTCAGGAGAAATCCGAGTTCGACGATGCGGACAACCTGACGAAGCACACCGCCGCGGGCCGCACGGTGTCCAGCACCTTCCATTACGGCGATACAGAAGCGGAGCAGAAGAAGCATCTGATGCTGAAAAGCATTGCGCCGCTGGGCAGCGTCAGCACGTTCACTTACGATGCGTTCGGGAATCCGCTGACGAGTCAGGTGCAGAATGCGGATGCGAATCCGAGCTACTTCATCCGTGGCGAAACGACGTACACGAACGACGGCAACTATGTCACGGAGCAGAAGGATGCGCGCGGCAAGATTGTGCGCACGGAGACTGACCCGCAGCGCGGCACGACGATGAGCGTGACCGACGCGAAGGGGCAGACGGTGACGTATGCTTACGACAATCTGCGGCGAATTGTAAAAACTTCTGCAAAAATGGGTGCAGAAGCAGGACTTCCGACAGCACATAACGAATATTCCTATGACGCAAAGCGTGGGAATCTGGTCGAAATCCGTCACAATACGGACGGGAACGCCGCGAACGACGTGGTGTATACTTTCGAGCAGGACGCGCTGGGTCGCCAGACAGCGGTCAAGGTCGGCAGTCAGACCTTGTCGCAGAGCGCGTATCAGAACGATCCGACGAAGCCGAATTTCGGCACGCTGACCGCGACGACATACGGCAACGGGGCGAAAATCAGCAGTCGGTACGACGATTTCAACCGCGTGACGGGGGTGGTGTACGGCGAGGAAACCGCGCCGAGATATGAGTACGACTACAACGCGAAGGGTCAAGTGGCACGGGTACGCGACAATCTGCTGAATCGGACGACGCAGAGTGAGTACGATTTGGCGAATCGCCCGGTGCGCGTGAAAACGTCGGAGGACGCGAAGCACGTCTACACGGGGCAGGTCGCGTATGACAATGTGTACGGCAACTTGAGCGAATTTACGGAGAAAGTGGGTGAAAATCGACAAGAATTCGGGACGAAATTCGGCTATGATGACGAAAATCGTCCGACGTCGCTGACGTACAGTGCGAGCGGCAGGGAAATCGGGCAGAGCACGATGACCATTGACAAGCTGAATCGAACGACCTTCTCGGCGGTCAAGCTGGGCAGCAAGACGTTCACGAGCGAGTACCATTTTGCGGCGGGCGGATACGGCACGGGCAGCGTGACGAATCTCGTTGCGTCGATTACCCAGCCCGGCTGCAACTGCGGCTACGGCTATGACGACAATGGCAACATTGCGAGTGCGACGCTGAACGGCAAGTGGACGGGGTACAGCTACGATGCGCTGGGGCAGCTGGTGCAGGTCAACGACCACAGCGATACCCGCTCTGGCGAAAATGGCACGACGTGGAAGTACACCTACGACCTCGGCGGCAACATCCTGAAAAAGGAACGCTTTGCGTATGCCGACACGACGACTCCTCTGGAAACTGTTACCTACGAATACGGCGACGCGAACTGGCGCGACAAGCTCACGGCGGTCAACGGCAGCACGATTCGCTATGATGCAATTGGCAATCCGTTGAATGACGGGACGTGGACGTACACTTGGCAGAACGGCCGGCAGCTGCAAAAGGTGCAGAAGGCGGGCGTGACGGCGGAGTTTGTGTACAACGCGGACGGCTTGCGCGTGCAGAAAACGGTCAACGGCGTGGCGACGAAGTACACGCTGCACGGCAAGAATATTGTGCATATGACTTCCCGCACGGATGAGCTGCACTTCTTCTATGACGCGCAGAACAAGCCTGCTGTGGTGATCTTCAATGGTATTGCCTATGCCTACCTGTACGACCTGCAGGGCGACGTCATTGGTCTGGTTGACAACAACGGCACCCAAATGGTATCATATACTTACGATGCTTGGGGTAAGATGCTCAGCAAGACTGGCACGCTCGCCAGCACGCTGGGTACGATCAATCCCTTCCGGTATCGCAGCTACGTCTATGACGAAGAGGCAGGATTCTATTATGCATCCAGCCGTTATTACGATCCTGAGATCAGTCGGTTTATAAATGCGGATGATACAGAGTATCTCGGTGCAGACGGCAGCGTCTTGAGCTACAATCTGTTTGCGTATTGCATGAATGATCCGGTCAATCGTTTTGACGTTGACGGAAACTGGTCTCTGCCGAACTGGGCGAAGATAGCAATTGGAGCAGCGGCTATTGCGGTTGGTGTTATTGCTACTGTTGCTACTGGAGGCGCTGCAGTGCCGGTGTTAGTAGCATCACTCAAAATTGCTGCTACAAGTGCCGCCATTGGCGCTGTTAGTGGTGCGGGAATTAGCGCGGTGAATCATCGCGTGTCTACAGGCAGCTGGGAAGGTGCAGGAAAAGCCGCTGTAACGGGTGCAATAGATGGTGCCTGCGATGGATTTATGTGGGGCGGAATAACTGCTGGAGCCTCTTTCACTACAGTTGCCGCAAAAGGTATAAAGGTAAAAGAGATAGGCAAGCTTAAGCCCTCTAACAAACCAGGAGATGGTTATTCAGGTGTCAAATACCAAGCACCAAAGGCAAATGGCAAGTATACAACTAAGTCGATAGAGTTGCATTCTCCGCATAAAAGTGGTCCTCACGATGTTTGGCATTGGCAGCAAAACACATGGAATCCATACAACAATAGCATTACAGGTAGTGCTAAGCATTGGACGATATGGGGGAAGCCACTATGAAGAAAATGGTATACACAAATAAAATAGATGATGAAATTATTTTCCACGAGAATAATATGCTTGCATTGTATCTTGAAAAAGCTAAGAAATACATGCCATTCTTTGAGGAAAGTGGATATTCTTTGAAGGTAGGGCTTATGTGGAAATACTTTCCGAGAGACACTATAATACTTCAAAGAGGAAGTTTCCAGAATGGTTACCAGTGCTATGTGTACTGCGTAGTTCAAAAAGATGGAAATGAGGTTCGTATTGGTAGTATTGATGGCGAAGCAGACTATTATCCTTTATCTACAGCATGGATGGTATCATCTATATTTAGAAAATTCTTCAAACTAAATGCTGAACTTTATGCAAATACAGATGATGCGGACGCGGACTTGAATGATTTCTTGTCACAACTAATAAAGTATTCAAGATAAATTCAAGAAATGTTGATGAACTATCCCAGTAAGCATCTTCTTTTGAGGAGAAAAGGCAAACTGTTGGAACATTCCAACTCTCTTAAAGGTTTCAGGAATATCCTGACAGCTGCCGTGGTATCACAACGGCGATGCTTGCCGGTAGAGTCATTGCAATTCTTGATGCGGATGGAAATGTTGTTGTTAGTTATATGTACGATGCGTGGGGCGCGCCGCTGTGGTGTACCGGTGAGCTGGAGGAGACGCTGGGCAAGGTGCAGCCGTTTAGGTATCGTGGGTATGTGTTTGATGAGGAAACTGGGCTGTACTATCTGCGGAGTAGGTATTATAATCCATGCGTACAGCGTTTTGTCAATGCGGACATTGCAATGCACAGAAGTTTGTTCACTTATTGTTGCAATACGCCTGTGAATTGTTTCGATAACGATGGATATGATGCCATTTGGATTACCGATACAGATGGTATTGGTCATTCATCTGTATTGATTCAAGATGCAACTGGCAATTGGCATTATTACTATTGGGGAGCTGCCCGTGGAGCAGGATCTTTGGGTTCGGCAAGCATGATTTCTAATTCTTCCTCTGGAATGCGTGGAAACGTAAGCGTAATCTATGAACCGATTACTTTGGATATTGGTGACGGTAGCGAGGCAAACATTCTACATTCTTTGAATGCACAGTTGAGTGCAGATGACCATAAGAATGCATTCCATTATAAGGGTGCATATGAGCGAGCCACCTACCTTGAAGGCGATTTTACAGTAGCTCACGAACAAGCGCTGTATAACAAGAAACATGCAGAAGAGCTTGTTTACGATGTTATTGACATGAACTGCGCACAGTCTGTAGCTCGATTGCTTATGTGCGCATATGAAGACAGTGGTCGCACGACGGATGTGTACTATAAGCGACTTACTCGTATGTGGAATGCATTTTGGCCTGTTCATATGCATGATATTCTTGATGGTATTGATTCCGGGGACGAGCCGGTAAATTAAAAAGAAAGGGCTTTAGTTAAAATGAAAAAAACGCTTGCTTTGTTGACTGTCTGTATTGTGCAATTGCTATTCTCTTCATGCATTGCAGAAACTGCAACGATGATGAGAATTTCAGGTTCAGGGAATCAGAAGCACTTTTCGATTATCGACAATCAGGTATATATCACACTTGAGAAGGAGGGATTGTTTTCAAATCGTTATTCGCTCTACTCAATAGTCCCCGGTGAAGAACCGTACCTCATTTCATCATTCCGTGGCTACTATTCGTTGCCTGTTGTGTATAGAGGACGCTGGCTTATCAATAAGCTTGACGTGACACCACTCAAATTATACATTAACTCATCCACATGGTGTACACTTGACCTTGATGGTTCAATCAAGCCATTCGACACAATGGCCACGAGCTCTTCTGAGCAAAATGATGTATTCGATGGTGTAACAAACTTTACGCTAATTAGAATGATCCGGCAAGACAACGTGTATCAAGTAATGTTTTGGGATGAAGAATTGAGTGAGTGGCAAGAAACAGGTGTTCAAGCAAGCGTTTTTCAGCCAACGGTATTCCCCTCTTTGGTGTTTTCTGCAGATTCTGGTGCTTCTGAATGCCAGGTGTTTGATGCGGTTAGCTGTGATTTCTTTTGCATTCCACGAATCTATGATGGTTCAATATGGGCAGCCATCATGTGTGGAGATAAGCTGTTTTTGTTGGATAGTTCTTCCATTATATTATATGAAGTGACCACGGAAAAGTATCGTACGATCTATTCATATGACCGCCATCTCCATGAGAACAGAATTTACAACATCTTCTTGCAAGACGAAAGCATCTTCTTTAGTGATCCAAGTTCCAAGCAAATTATTCGATACGATCTATCTACAGAAGAAATAGTTCGTACAAAGGCGAGAACAAACGACTGTTCTGATTTTGTGGTCGTTGGTGATTGGGTTTATTCGGTTAGTGAGGATGAATCCAGCCGCATGCATCTTCTGATGTCTAATCTTCTTACGGGCGAAGAGTATTTACGTGTATTGCTCGTTAAGTAAGAATACCATCAGGATTCACGACGCTTTACTTTGAGAGTCCTTTGCCTCAGCGGAGCTTCGCCACTGAATCTGCAAGATCAAACGTCGGATTTCCGAATCTACCCCTACTACTATTATACCATCGTTGACTATGATCAAACGGATTACGAAATTAAACCATGGTAAATAGCTTTCAAATAAAGGCTGCCGCTTCTGCTGATTAGTGGTAACCTTTTGCATTCGTCTCTTCGATAAATTGAGTTGGCACTATTATTAGCTCATGTACGATTTTCGTAAGGAACATGCAATGACACTTTTGATAAGTTTCATTACCTTCAGCCCGTCGCGGCCTGTGCCCCTCGCACAGGCCGCCGACGGGCTGGCTTTTATTCCCACTCTACCTACTACACAATTTCCTAACACACTACTAACAGGAGGCATTAACCATGAACGAACTTTTCCTTTCCGGCACGATTCTCAACCTTGTCAAGACGCCCACGACGGGCGACACTTCGCACGTTGTCTGCCAGCTTCGGCATTCGCACCGCAACCGTCAGCAGCAGGTGATTCACGAAACCTACACGGTTCATGCGTGGAATCGCCTTGCGGACTGGGCAGCGCAGACGCTGAAACCCGGTGCGCGGGTGTATGTCAAGGGGTATTTGACGCAGAAGCTGCGCGGCGATGTTGTTATGACAGAGGTCACCGCCGCGCAGTTCTTTGTCCAGAACCCTGCTGGGATGGATGCGGAGAATCAGCTGGCAAGCTGAGAAAAATCATCAGTGCCTCGTAAAGGAGGTCTGCATATATAAACAGGAGGTCACATGCCAAACATTTCATCCTCTGAGCTGATTGCGCAGTTCCAAACGGCACTGCGTGATGGCTGGGGGTACATCTACGGCGCGTCGGGCGAAATCTGGACGCAGGCACAGCAGAACGCCGCGAGCCGTGAACAGACAAAGAAATATGGTCAAAAGTGGGTCGGACACCGCGTGGCGGACTGCTCCGGCCTTTTTGCGTGGGCTTTTCGGCAGCTCGGCGGGTACTGCTACCACGGCAGCAACACCATGTTCCGACGTTACAGCAGCGCATCCGGCAGCCTGTCCGCCGGAAAACGAACCGATGGTGCGCCGCTCAAACCCGGCACTGCCGTCTACAAATTCAACGCCTCGGAGGGGTATCACCACGTCGGATTGTACATCGGCGAGGGCGGAGTCATCGAAGCCAAAGGCACGGCGTATGGCGTGGCCACGTCGAAAATCGGCAGTGGATGGACACATTGGGGCGAGCTGAAAGGCGTGGATTACGCCGAGAAAGGAGAACAAATTGCAATGAGTGAAACGAAGTTAGCGGTCGTGACGACGGCATCCGGCAGTTTGAACATGCGCAAAACGGCGAGCAAGTCCGCCGAAGTGATTGCGAAAATCCCGCAAGGCGTAACCGTAACTGTTCTTATGGAAGCGGATGAGTGGTGGCGCGTGCAGTACAAAAACAGCACCGGCTGGTGCGCGGCGGAGTTCCTCACGAAGCAGGAAAACGCGGATAATCAGGCGCGGATGAGCATCCGAATCGTCGATAGTGCCG
>OLPI01002748.1_pt1 | contig 13323 bp, 11 predicted proteins | sample 1672361 | NCBI WGS metagenome assembly OLPI01 (sample SAMEA3136675, study PRJEB25190) | human gut metagenome
CGGTCTCCCGTAAAAGCGCAAGAAGCTGCTCTGCCCGCCGGTCAACGCCCAGCGCGGCAAAGTCAGCTTCTTTCGTTGTACTTTGAATGAGGTCAACGATCTGGTTGGTCAGCCCGATCTGGGCAGAAATATCCCCGCCGTTGTCCAGCACGTTATCCAAGCCCTTTTGAACCACATCTGCCAGATACTGCGCCAGCACCTTGGAGGCTTCCGCCTTGTCAATGGGCGCAACAGACTTGCAGGCCTCCGGAATCTCCGCAAGCTCGCCCGTCAGAGTGTTGTTGATGACTTGTTCGTATAGACCGGGATGTAACATAGTAAAATCCTCAATTTCTTCGATCGTTAGGAATTCTCAAATTTAGTTTTCGTCAAATGCTCGGTCGATTAAAGTTCTTGCCTTCTCAAAATCTGCATTACTTTGCAAATAGAGCTCAACTGCACCGCAATCCCAGTGACCGATGTTTGTAACAGCTCCTGAAACCTTCCTCATGCGTAGAGCGGCCTTACTCTTCTTATCGACGAGCAGTTTTCGAAGCTTTTTATACGAAATAGCCTCTCCTGTTCGACTACCGGCTACAAATGTTGTTTTTATTATACATCTTTCTTGATTACAAAACAAGAGGGCCTTACGTCACGTCACGACGATTGCATGAACGCTCACCCTCATGCTGAACTCCCGTTGCTTCATTTTTTAAGCATTAAGAACTACTTCAAGGAGCATAGTGGCGCACAGACTGATTGGCAAACCGCTTTTTCTTCTTTGTAATGCCCCCTTTTTCTTTCGTTTTATCAGAAATCGGAAGAATCCGCACCGGCCGGCTACGCCATCTGTAAAGAAACACTGTTTGCGTTTGTGATCAGCAGGAAAGAATACGGAAGTTTTTCGCTGTTATTCGCAAAAATGCATCATCCCCAGTAACTCCTCCGCCACCTCCCGGCTTTCCAAACGCATGATGTTATCCTCCACATTGTCCCGGGAAAGGAGGTTCATACTGCCGTACCAGACGATTTTCTCATCGATCACAGCAAAATGCTGGCAGGTTTCTTCGGCATATTGAATTTCAAATCCCGCCGTCCGAAGGCTTTCCAATAATAAAAGCCGATTTTCGTCATTTCCATAGCGATACACATCCGGATGCCAGGTGATAACTGCTGCTTTTAAGCCTTGTTCCTGGGCTGGAAGTAAAAGTTCTACCAAGTTCTCTACCCGTTTTCTGCTCAGAGTGGGGCTGGAAATCAGTACTGTTTCCACAGCTTCCCGGAGATCCTGTTCAAAAACCGGGCGGTAGGTATCCGAGTCGAAAATTGCGTTGGCGGTCTGCTTCTCCGGGGTATCCGGTGCGTAGAGGGTGTAGCCAATACGCTTGTAGGTTTTCAGACGCTTCACATACATCTTATCAAACACTGGGATTTGACTATCCACATAATCGCAAATAAACACATTTTTCTTCCCCGGATGATCCCGGTGGAGCCGTCCGGCGTATTGCTCCACCACACCTTTCCAAGAAACCGGGGTTGCCAGAAACAGCGTATCCAATCTAGGGTAGTCAAAGCCCTCGCCAACCAGCTGACCTGTCGCCACCAGCAGCATGGATTCCTGCGGCATAACCTCTGCCATTTGCCGTATCGCCGCTTCCCGCTCCTTTTTAGGCATTTCGCCTGTCAGAAGAAACGGCTTCTGAGCAGAATCCTTCAGCATTTCATAGAGGATCGCCGCCTGATCCGTAAATCGGGTCAAAATCACCGGCGTTCTTCCTGCCTCCAACGCTTTTTTCACATCTGCTACAATCAAACCATTGCGGTTTTCGTTCCTCCGCAAACGTTCATAGGCCTGGGTCACAGGAAGCTTTTCCTGACCGAAGGGCAGCACCGTTCTTGTAAATCTTGGCACGAGGTAGTGGCCGATTCCCTGCTCTGCCGCTTTTTCCTTGGCAGAATATTGAAAGCGCACCGGGCCAAGAAGCATTTCGTTGATCTTTTCCAGCCCATCTCCACGAAAAGGCGTTGCCGTCACGCCGTAAACATATGTGGCATGAACTTCTTGTAATACGGAACGCAACGTCTCCGAGGCACTGTGGTGGCACTCGTCTACCAGGACCATACCATACTCCCGAAGCCTTGGATGAAACACCCCTTTTTTACACAACGACCCCGCCATAGCAATGTCCACAATGCCTGTGGATGTATCCTTAGGGCCGTGGATCACGCCTACAACGCTTTTCCGCCTTCTTTTCCTTCCGGTTTTTGTTTCATACTCCGGCAAATCTTCCTGAAATTCCAGAAACTCGTCCAGTGCCTTTTGCCACTGGTCGATCAGTGCCGAGGATTCCAGCAAAATTAAGGTGCTGACTTTTCGCTCCGCAATAAGAGTGCTGCATACGACCGTTTTCCCGAAGGCTGTTGCGGCACTTAAAATTCCATATTCGTGCTTCAAAAGTGCCCCTACAGCTTCCTTCTGTTTTTCCCGCAGCTGTCCTGTAAATTTGGCAGTTAATGTCCTTCCCTTTGCTCGTTCATCTGTCAGTTTCACCGGAATTTCGGCATTCCCGCAACGGTCCAGCAGCGCATCCAAATGGCCCCTTGGAATACACAGAAAGCCTCTGTCATCTTCTCCCAGATATATAATTCGGGAATTTGCGTAATTGGATAACCCCATGGCTTGATTCCTGTAGAACATGGGATTTTGAATTGCCGCCATTCGACGAATTTGATTTTGCAGCCTGGGTTTTAGATTCCCGGTTTCGATATAAATTCGGTTTGCCAGGGTCATACACAGCTGGCCGTCCACACCTTCTTTGTGGAAGGATGTTTTTCGTTCCCAAGGTTTGGTGTCTTCCGGCAAGAAGCAGCCTTGGTCGGTTTCCGGCACATTCCACCTTTTGATGCAGCTTTCCATTGTCTGTGCGGATAACTTTTTCACTGCAAACAGCGCTTCCCATTGGTCCGGGTAGGCATTCCAGTTCTTGTCCACAAAAGCACTGTTATCCTTCTTCAATGCCTGCCCCTGCAATGGCAGCGCAATCAGATAGCCCAGTTCTCCATCTCCAACACTGTCCTGCGCCGGGAGCATCCGGTCATAAAATCGAAAGGACTTCAGATTCACCGTCTCCGCGCCTTTTTGCAGCAGAGCCATTCCAAACCGCCGGGCAAGGGCCGCTTCTACGGCACTTTCGAAGAAAATCCACAGATGCCCGCCGCGCCCGGACCGGGACCTCTCAACCAGGCACGGAACTTTATTTCCCTCGCACACCTGCCGCAGGGCGTCCACTTCCTCCATCCAGCGGGTATCCGGATTTCCAAAATCCAGAGTTTCCGCTCCCTTTTCGTGGTTGTCAAAATCAAATACCAGTAATCTACAAGTCCCATCCGGGAACAGAGGGTAAATTCCAATCACATCAGAGCCATCCGGCTTTTCTCCCCGCAGGTGCGCCATGATCTGCTCCGCTTCCAGCTGCCGCCACTTCCGGTTGGCACAATCCCCGCATTTGACCTTCTTCCCGGACTTTTTCGGACAAATCCCATCCTTCCACAGATTCTCACACTGAGGATAATATCCCGCCTTCCCCGTCGTTTTGTTCACACTGCGTTTGCTGTAAACATCCGTCCGTCCCCAGAAATAGGAATAAAATCGGCGGGCTAGCTGCTTTGAAATTTCCGCTGTGGGCTTTGAGGCTGGCAACACATAGGAAATACCCACCTCGTCCAGGAGGCACTTGAGGAACGTGTTCTCCGCCTGGAGCTTTTCAATCTGGGCTGTCAGGGCTGCTATTCGTTCGTCCATAGGTTGCCTCCAAGCGCACATGTTGCAGTTATGTCCACATATTTTTACAAAATTCATTGTTATTATAATCGAAAACGAGAATAAAGGCAATGACATAAGGCAACGTTCGGAAAGGCCTTCTAATTCACGATTTAAGGGGTGGGGATACCCTGAAATCAAGCAGGTGGCTGGTTCCCTGGTCGACATCTCACACCGCCAAGTCTATTGTTCGGCACTCTGCGATTCTATTATCAGCAAATTATCCAAGAAACCGAAAGTGCTTCTGAATGGCTTTCTTACTAAATATCTCCTAACCTGGCAGAAAACGCCATCCGTCCGTTTACCCTGGGCCGCAAGAACTTGCTGTTCTGCGATACGCCCAAAGGTGCCGAGGCCAGTGCGGTGGTATACTCCATGGTGGAAAGCGAAAAAGCAAACGGAGTAGAACCAATTGCCTGTCTACAGCGTGTGCTGGTGGAGCTTCCATACCTGGGAAAGTCGCCCTCCCATGAAGAATTGGAGGCTTTCATGCCCTGGACACCCGACATCCAAGAGGATCGTAAGATTCCAAACTCCGATGCTTATACAAATACATATCTTGAGTAACAGCAGGCCCTGGGTGTGGGGCCTGCTGTCTTTTGGTGGGGACGGGGAATTATTGAGCACTTACATCACAACAAGGACGGTCAAAAGAAAGGCAAGGACTTTTCGATACATGGTGTAAAACCTCCTTTTTGATTTCGCGCTTATCACACATGGAACGGTAATGATTATGCTCTCTTCCTGTGATATTCCAGATACATCATGGGGATCAATATGACAGACAGCGTAAGATATAGCGGAATACTGACATCTAAAGTACGGAAAACTTTACTAAAGATGGTGAGAATATTGAAGGAACCCAGATTTTGATAGAGTTCCAGCAAGTGCGATGGCATGAGGCTCAGAATTTTATCCAACCAGTTTGCCATTCCCTCCAGGAAAGAGGGAAGGAATATCAGAATAAATGGGGTTGTCACCGCAAAGACAGTGGACTTTGTCTTGGCGGAGATCCACATGGTCAGGAATGCCAAGAAAAGGTTGCCGATGTAGCCGGATATGAGAGCCAGCATCCAAGCTTGCCACATATTAAGATTATAGATACTTTTCCAGAGCTGCCACTGGATAGCGCAGCTTGCGCCCTCGAAGCCGAGATAGCACAAGGTGAACAGGCTATAGACCAGCATGGCTCCCCAGTACAGGACTGTCACCAGCAGAAAACCTGCCTTGATCTTGGCAGAGGTAGCTTTATTCCTGCCACAAAGGGTGGAAAAATACACCGCATCCGCTTTCCATTTGAACTCGTTGGAGAAGATGCCAGCCAACAGAAAACCCAGAATCAGAATTCCCAGCGAAGGAATATATCCGGCGTTTTCCAGAAGCTGATGCCAGCCTTCGTGGTATGTAAAGTAGAAGGGAATCTCTAATTCCCTGTACTGCCCAATGATGTACTGCTTCTCCGATTCGGAATACTTGGAGTAAGCACCATCGGTTTCATCATAAAGCCAATTTCTCAGTAGTTTCTCACGGTTGGCGTAAAAGGTATCTTCATCGATGGCAGTGATCCTGTCAGCGGTGTAATAATCGTACTCCCGGAAACCATTTGAATAGGACTCATTCAGAATTTTCCGGATGGGTGCGAAACCCTGTTTCCAGCTATACGCGATTTCATTCTGCTGCACAATATCTGACTTTGCTTCAGGTGTTGCATTGATCCTTTGATTTTCCTGAATCACTCTACTCAACTTATTCTGATCAACCCAGCCTTCCCATTCCTTCTGGGCTTCCCGCAGTTTCTTGACAGCAGATGGGCCATATTCGCTCTCCCCCTGTTCATTCACCCACTTTACCTCCACATTCAATGCGCCAGTCGATGATAACCAACAGGACAGCGCCAAGACGGCAATGTACAATATCAGGGCGATCTTACCACTAACGGAACCAAACACCTTTTTTAGTTCATACCGTACCATCGCTATCACCTGTCCTTTCTCCAAAATAACAGAGGAAAACATCCTCCAAAGTTGGTTCTACCCTGACGGCATCTTCTGCCGGTCGTCCCTTGGAAACGATTCGCAGCTCCGCACCTCCAGGAATCGTCTTCACGTTTGCAACTTTGTATGCCTTCAGACAGGCATCGATCCTGCTTTTGGGCACAGTACAGCTCCAAACCAGTTCTGGCATGGAGTCAATGAGTTCCTCAGCAGTGCCGGAAATGGCAAGGCAGCCGTCCTTCATCAGCAGAATGTCACCTGCGATATACTCAATGTCCGATACAATATGTGTGGACAGCAGCACGATTCGATCCTCTGAAAGCTCGCTGATCAGATTCCGAAACCGAATCCGCTCGCTGGGATCCAGACCGGCGGTAGGCTCGTCCAGAATTAGAATCTTGGGGTCGTTCAGCATGGCTTGGGCAATACCTGCCCGGCGCTTCATGCCTCCAGAAAGGGTTTTCATTTTCTTGTGCCGGGCTTTCACCAGACCAACTTGCTTCAGCAGTTCCTTGACCCGCTGCTTTGCCACCGCAGGGCGTATACCTTTGAGGGCGGCAATGTACATCAGGTAGTCGTAGATGGAAAAGTCTGGATAGTACCCAAAATCCTGAGGAAGATATCCCAACAGATTCCGGTATCTGCCGTCCATGGCAAAAATGTCTTCTCCATCCCAGATAATTTGCCCGGATGTGGGTTTCATCAAGGTAGTAAGCATCCGCATCAGGGTGGTTTTACCAGCGCCGTTGACGCCAAGCAGACCATAGACGCCGCAGCTTAAATCATAGCTGAAATGGTCAACAGCTTTGAAGTCGCCAAATTCTTTTGTTAAGCCTCTAATTTTCAAATCCATAAAGGTTTCACCTCCATAATCGTTTGCCATTTTCTCTGTCCGCGATAGAGGGTATATCCCATGAAGAAAACAGATGCAGCCAGCAAAGATACCCACGCAGGAACAGAGATGGCACGGAAAACAGCATCATTCAGAACGAGCACTGACCAGGCTCCAGCCCAAAGGACACACAGAAGCAGGGAAAGTGCCTGAGAATTGATCCGCTTGCTGTAAAGGGTTCTGAAGCAGATACAGCAGGTCACATTGAAGGGGAGCATAAACTGTGTAAGCATTTCCCAGAGAGTCATTCTGCTAAGCAGGGTTGCGACCGCATAGAATGCTGACAGCAGCGCCATATCTACCCAGGCAAAGAGGGTGAGTCGTGCTGCATAGATGGAACGAAGGGTATAAAATGTTGTACATTCGATTTCCAAGGCATCGTAACTTCGGTTTTTCCAGATTTCCGGATAAATCAGAATTACAAACAGCGGTCCGGTAAGCCCCAGAATACGGCGCACGGTGAAGTCGGTTTCTGAGTTGTTAATCAAGAAACATACAAAGGCAAGCAGCAGCCCTTGCATCAGCCACCAGCGTTTTTTGATGAACTTACACTGCTGATACAGAAATTCTATGTGGGATACAGTTTGTTCCGATTCCTCAGAAAGAAATGCTTCCTTGGAAACAGCAATGGTTTTCTGTATTTTGGATTCATCGCAGGTCACATCAAAACGAAAGAGTTCCCTCATTCAAAATCCTCCTTCCCTAAATATATCGTCAATAATTCTTTTGCACGTTTGATCCGGTACTTCACCAGCGGCAGACTGATCCCCAAAATTCTGGCAATTTCCTTTTGCCGGACTTCCTGAAAGAAATACAGGATGGTTACTTCCCGCAGTTCCTGTGGAAGATGTTCCAGAGCCATATGGACATCCATCCGTAAATCCAGTGACTCCATCAGGCAGACAGGATGCTCCGGCAGTTCCTCCATCGGCAGTTCTTCCGGCTTTCTGTAATAATCCCGGCACAGATTGCCTGCAATCACATACAGATAATTTGCAGCCTTCCCATAGTGCTGGTACTGATGGAGCGTGCGGAAGAACCGGGCAAAGGTTTCCTGGGTCAAGTCTTCTGTGAAACCGGAGTCCTTGATATGTAGGTGACAGTAACGCATTATCTTTGGGTAATACTTCCGCACAAAGGATTCGATGGCCTGATCATCGCCATTTTGCATTCTGTGCAGGAGCAGGAAATCGCCGTCCATGTTTTTCCTCCTCTCCTGTAGATTAAAAGCGCTTTCATTTAGTATAACGAAGCAGAATGGAAAAAAGATAGTCTGAGATGAAATATTTTTACGCTGGAGCTGTTAAAAAAGCCCTCCCCAGAAAAACGCAGATCCTCTCTGGAAACAGAAAGGGTCTGCGTTTTTTGGCATCGAGGCTGTGGATAACTTTTTAACTATACTCTAAATGAGCAAATTCATAAAATAGACAAAACGCCCCTATAGCGACGTGCACCCACGTAGAGAGGCTGGGGAACTCCATCTTTGCAGGTCAGGAAACACCGTTACAAGATGAAATTGGTCTTGTGTGCGTGTTTCCGCATGAGCAAGGTCTGTAATTGTCCTTTTTCCCAGTTTTATTTTCACCCCAAAGCAGGTGGAAAATCAACTGCGGGCTGTAATGGTCCACTTTTGATATTACGCATATGCGACAGAATCCGCACCGACCGGCTGCTTCGCCGCCATCTGTGAAGAAAAGTTGTTTGCGTTTGTGTTCAGCGGGAAAGAATGCGGAAGCTTTTCGCTGGTATTCGCAAAAATGCACGATCCCCGGCAAGCGTGATTTGCCTGCCGGGGGCCGTTTCCTTTTCAAATATCTTATCCACAATGGTTCTGCATTACAAACGTCAGACTTTCCCGCAGCTCCTGGCTATGGCTCCTCGTCATCCCAGCCCGGGTACTGGGCCGGGGGATCTCCAACAGATTTGATCACACGGAAATACTTCGTTTTCTCCTCCAACTCCTGCATCACTCTGCACTGGAAACGCCATTCATCTCCAAAATCAAACAAGTACTTAAATTTATCGCCTTTTTCCAGTCCCAGTCGTCCAAGTGGCATCTTATAGGATATCCGGCAGCCCTCATCCATATCGTCAGAATAATAGGCACAGAAATCGCTCCAATACCGGTCATCCATAAAGAACGCATGGCAATGGTCATCGTCAAATTCGAAAGCGGCCAAAATCGCTTCACTCAATGCGCCAAGGGTTTTCTGCTTGCCGATTTGAATGTACCGGTAGCAGCTGCGTCCCAGAGACACCTTGATCACATAGCTTTCCACCGTGCCGGTTTCTTTTTCCTTGTTTGGACGACGTTCCGGTTCGCCGCCGCTTAAGGAAAAACGAATCGTATTGTCCTCCTTGGCCTTCCTGTAGATATCCTTAAACGCTTCGCTGTAACCACGTCCGAAGTGGAACGGATAGGCCCTGACTAATCCATCCGAAATAATCATATCCTTAAAGGGGATCAACACGGCATCCAGCAGTACCGGACCTTTTCCCATCATCTCCTCCCAGGTGGAAAACAGCCCCTCGACCATATAGACCGTCTGGTCATCCTCTGAAATGAAAACGGTTCCCTTTTTTAAATGCCGTTCCATAATGTACTTTCCCGGCTTGCACTGCGCCCACCCCGCCACAATCTGGGCCTGCTCCTCTGGCAGCTTTGCATAGGCAATGTATTCCTGAAGCACCTGCGTGTGGGACCACAAATAATCTGCAATCTTCTTCGCATCGGCAGCATCGACGCCTCGGCTCCGGTCAATGGTTCCCGTGCCGGGACATACCCGGTATTTTTGATTTACGAAGTCCAGCAAAGGGAACCAAAGCTCATAAAAAAGCTCCGCATCTTGTTTTTCTAATGTCATATGCTACTCCTTATCTATTGCGCTATTGTTCTTCCCGCAGGATGTCCATCAGATGGTCCAGAATAAACCGCTGTGCGTTTGCCCCGTAGTACACCGCCTGAAAAGGCCCGGCCTTCCCCTGCATCTCCCGGACAGACAGGCCCAGCTGCTCTCCTGCCGCCGTTGGCAGCCGCTTCCTAGCCGGATCGCTGTATCATTTCCAGTTCTGTCATAATAGTCCCCTCCTCGTTATGTTTTTAGCTTAGCACCTTTGCGCCAGACAGGCAACGGAAATCGTCAGTTGAAACGAACATTCGTCTTTTTCACCTAGAACTTCTTTTTATTTCTGTGCAATATGACATAGATGGGCTTTTATCCGATAACCGCCCTATTCTTTTCCCATTGCACTTTCCAATCGCTATTCGTTCTACTCCCTCTAGCCAGCGGACTTCTCTTTCTTTGTGAACCAACTTTTCAATATCTTTTCGGCTTATTTTTCAAGACTTTTCAATAAATATATCGGCCCCAAAATCCTACTTTTCAAATATTCAGGTGGTAAGCTCCTGGCCTTCTGTCCTCCACCCATAGACAAGCCCCAGCAAGCAACCTTCGCCTGCTGGGGCCATTTATATTCATCTTAGCACCACATTCCAGTAAATTTTTGCGCTGTGGTCACAGTACACAGACAGGTATACCCCATTCGTCCGCCACACAGGGTTTCCGCGGGCTTTACCAGTTCTTCATAATGTGCGCCACCAGCCGCAGATTCCGTTCTATGAGAACATTCCTCGCTTCCAGATCTCCCTTCCCTGCCAAGTCCAGATAGTACCGTTCCTCTTCCTCCGTCAGCGGGCGGGGAAAGCTGCCCGAGGACAGCTGCAATGAATAAAATAATGAACTGAGCATCAGCCAGGCCGCTGCCAACATGTTCGCCACCTCCACTGCCACTGTATTCCCCATTGCCCGTCCTTTTTCCAACAAAATACCGCCGGGGCATTTTGCCCCGGCGGCGAAAACTGTTATTCCTTTCAGGCGCTGCGGTATTGGTCGAGAAAATCCTCCCACGGATACCCGTTGATCGTTCCGTTCTCAGACATATCCAAAACAATCATTACTGCCATTGTATCACAGCAAACACCCGGTGTCATCAAAAACCGGCACATTTCCGCGCATTGATAACGGGGCAGTGGAACTATTGAGCGTCAACAATGGCGCGTCCTCCATGCAGGTCGCCAAGGGCGGCTTCAGCCCCTTTGAGCAGTACACCCAGCGGGGCAGCTCCGGCCCATGGACGGACGTCTATGCCATGGCCGCCACGGTCTATTACACCCTGACCGGAAAACTGCCGCCCGTCGCCACCGACCGGGTGGTGGAGGACACCATCTCGTGGGAGGAACCCGGCCTGAAAGCGTTGTCGGCGCAGGCGCTGGAAGCGCTGCAAAAGGCCATGGTAATATCCGCCAAAACCCGGATGCAGAGCATGGAGGAACTGGAAAAGGGTCTGTACATCACAACGGTAAAACCGGAACCCGCGCCAGCACCTCAGCCGGTGCAGGAAGCCAGACCGGAACCCCAGCCCGCACCAGAAACCAAGCCGGAATCTCAACCAGAGCAGGAGGCCAAACCGGCCCCCCAGCCGACACCGGAACCCGCGCCTCAGGCCAAGGCGGAAGCGGGTAAGAAATCCGGGAAAAAGCTCTGGATTGCTGCGGCGGCGGTCATTGCCGTCGTGCTGTGCGGGGCGCTGATATGGGCAAACGCCGGTAAACCCGCCGATGACACCAATACAGCCGCATTTGCAGCGACTACCCCGACCACAACTCCGACCGCTGCCGCAACCGCCGCCCCGACCACAACTGCCACAGTCGCAGAGGAAACATCCCCCCAGCCTGTGTTTTACAGCTTAAATATGACGCCGGAGGAGTTTGAGCAGGAATCCGCACTGCTGATTGACACCGCAAAGTCATGGACGGAAAACACTGCGCCCCAAAACCTCAGTGACTTTCCCTTTTTCCCGGAATCGCTTTTTGAACTGTTTGATACCGTGGAAAGTGCGCAATCAGAGATAGAAATTACAGGCTCTACAATGATGTGGAAATCAAATTTGACCGAACTCCTGCCTATGGTGCAGATTGATGGCAGCACAATATACCGAACTTTTGATTACGTTGATACAGACACAAACGCTTGGAAGCATGTGCCATTTGAGTCAGTAGGAGATTGCACATATTCTGTTCAGTCTTCTGCAGATGCGTGGATAGGTAACACTGACCCAAAGTTGTATTTCTCTTGGCTCAACTATCTGGAAGGGTGGAACGAGATCTTACAGGTTTCGTACGAAATACCCAATAAACGTGTTGAGGGTGTGCCATATGTTAGTCTGATTATGTCCAACTCAGAGTATAGTATTTCGTGGAGCCGCAATTTGTGGGATGCCAACAACTACGCCATTGATATATACTCATATACGGCGGGGCGCATTTGGTTCTTAAGATATGACGCAACCAGCGGGAAACTTATTCAGATATCAAAATGAGTGATTTTTCCCCCCATCCTCCAAAACTGAACAAGGAGTACACCATGAACCATTGTAAAAAATGCGGCCACGAGCTGTCGCCGACTGCGGAATTCTGTGGAAACTGCGGCGAGCCCGTGCCAAAACGAAAAACGGCATACAACGCAAATCCTCTGATATTGCCCGGTCAAAGTTATAGTTGTCATATATTTTGAAAATAAAGGAGAGAGGAACATGTATTGTTACAACTGCGGCAAAGAAATCGCGGAAACCGTGAAATTCTGCCCCTATTGCGGAGCAGAACAGAAGCAGCCCCAGCAGCAGGACACTCGATGGCAGGCCCCTCAGCAGCCCACCCAGTGGCAGAACCCTCCGGCGGCGAATAACAGCGGAAAAACAATTCCTGGCAGTCCAGACTTCCCATCATTCTGGCAGCCGTCGCCCTTGTGGTCGTAGTTCTGCTTGCAGTGCGCGCGTTCCATAACCGCACCGATGCGCAGAACGAACTGAAAGCGATCGCAACTACAGAACCTGCCGCTACCGAAGCCGCCCCCACCGAAAAAGTCACATACACCGAGCCTCCCGCCCCGACGGAAACAGAGGCCCTCACGGACGGCTGGCACACCATAAACGGAAAGCGCTATTACATTCAGGATGGCGAAAAGTATGTAGATCTTCAGGAAATCGACAACGCGCTGTACTACTTCGACGAAGACGGCGCACTGGCTGAGAATGAAGACGTGGACTATTATGGGACTACTTTACATGCAGGCCGCGATGGTATAATAGAAGGAATTACTTTTGATGAAATTGGGGGAGAATGGTCAGATGAGTACTACCATTACGGGAATAACGGACGTAGTTCTGTTCTGGAATTATCCTTTGAAGTAGAAGACTGCGATTCCTTCCGGTTCTATCTGGAGGCAGGCGGCTTGCATGGTGCAAAGGTGAATGGAAAGCGGAAAATCTATGTCAGGCACAACGGCAACTGGGAATTTGTACAGGATATCAATTACACAGAGCCAAATGGATATTTTGACATAAAACTCGACGGTTACAAGAACTTTGATGCCATTACTGCTTGCCCGATGGTGCAGGGCAACGCCACCTACTCCGCGGTTTTCTACCTGCAAAACGTACATTGCGTACTGTAATCGTGATCCGGCCGCAAGAAGACAAAAAAATACCGCCGGGGCAATTGCCCCGGCGGTAACTCTTTTCAGTATCATACTGAACTCCAATTAAAATCTTTAAAAAAGATTTTAATTGCCTGAAGGGCA
>OLPI01002754.1_pt1 | contig 13290 bp, 12 predicted proteins | sample 1672361 | NCBI WGS metagenome assembly OLPI01 (sample SAMEA3136675, study PRJEB25190) | human gut metagenome
TGAATTGCAGGCCGCGGAAGCCGCATGCGGCCGCTTGGCGCAGACAGTCCTCCACGAGCAGGCGCCCAATGCCCTCGCCGCGGCTGGCCCCCGCCACAGCGAAGCTCGCGTTCGCAACGTGCCCGCAGCGCCCGATGTTGTTGGGATGCAGAATGTACAGCCCGCGAATGCGCCCACCTACCGTAGCCACGGCCGTATGGGACTGCTCGGCGAAGAAGATCCGCGCCTCTTCCAACGTCAGCGGCTCGGTCTGCGGGAAGGCATTGCCCGCTTCTACGATCTCGTTCCAGATCTCCGCCATCGCCGGCAAGTCTTCCTCCCGGTAGGGACGAGTGACCTTCAAGGCGAATGTATCCAGTGCGCTCATAGCGCCAATTCCTTTCTGCATAAAGAAAGGCTCCCTTGCGGAAGCCTTTCTCGGAGCAAACCTCAGAAGCGGACTAAATGTCGGCCAGGGTGAAGTCCTTCTCGCCGGCAAAGACGGCCAGGGCGTCGGCCACGGCCCAGTCGGCCAAGGTGATGGCGGAGATGGCCTTGGTCAGGCGCACCGCCTCGTCCAGGGAGCGCTGGTGAATGTTGCGACCCGTGGCGTTACCGTCGGCACCGCCCACGTGAATCTGGTCATACAGCTGGGTGAGGAAGGTCTCGGCATCCACAGTGGAGCCACCCGCGCACACGAGGCCCGTGCGGCCGGCGGCGGTGGAGGCCACCTTCAGGGCCTCGGCCGGAGTGCGGCCGTCCTCGGGCTTCGGCGGGTTCACCTTCACGAAGTCGGCGCCAAGGCAGAGAGCCACGCCGGCGGCACCGGCGATGAGATCGGGATCCTTCTCAGCAGTCACGGCCTTGCCGCGGGGGTAGATCCACAGCACGACGATGAGGCCGTTGGCATGGGCCTGGGCGATGAGCTCGCCGGCCTCGGCCATCATGGTGGCCTCGTACTCGGAGCCGAGGTAGATCGTGTAGCCGAGGCCCACGATGTTCACGCCGGCCTCCTTCATGGCCAGCACGGCGTCCAAATCGTACAGCTGCGGGGAGTAGGGATCCTCCTGCTTGGTGCCGACGAGGTTGGTCTTGGAGTTCATCTTGATGAGGTAGTTGATCTCCGGGTAGTCAGCCGCGTACTGGGCCACCAGCCCGCGCTGGCCGGCGAGCACGCCGCACACGCCCTCGGAGCCGATCTTGAACAGATGCTCCGGATCGAGGTCGGCGATGTCGATGCCCTCGCCGTAGAAGTCCTTGTTCAGGTGCTCGATCTTCTGATCGCAGGCGAACAGCATGAGACGGCCGGTCTCGCGCGTGGCCTTCAGGTAGTTGGTGATGTACTCGTCACGGGCCTCGGGCATGACGTCGGCGGGAACGCGCACCTCTTCCCGGGTGATCTTCGGCATGGGTTTCCTCCTAGAGAGTCGTTAGAGTCGTTGCAATAACGCGCTTATTGTACAGAAACAAAGCCTGACCGCGCCTTCTTTCACAAAGAAAGTAGGCGCAGAACCTCTCGTTGCGCCCAAGCGCTGGCACGGAGGCGGCGCGGCACGGATTACTTCTCGGAGCCGTTCGACTTTTTGGTCACGCGTCCGTATACGACAAGCGCCACGATGGCCACAGCGGCGGTCACGGCGAAGATGATGACCGATTCCACGATATTGCCCGACACAAGCCCCGCTGCCGCGTAGGTGGAAAGCACGATGCCGGGAATGCGGGCGAAGTTCGAGATGAGCACGAAGTTCTTCATGGACATGTGCGTGAGCGGCGTGATGTAGGTGAACACGTCCTTGGGCAGCCCCGGAATGAGGAACAGGATGAACACGATGACGTTGAACTTGTCGGAGGTCTCCCAATCGCGGAACTTGCCCATGTACTTCTCGGGCACCATGGCCTGGACGAACGGGGCGCCCAACTTGTGCACCAGCACGAAGATGAACGAGCTCGAGATAATGCAGCCGAGCCAGATGATGAGCGCGCCCACCCAAGGCCCGTAAATCATACCGGCGGCCACCTGGACTACCTCGCCAGGGATGAAGGCCACGACGATCTGAAGGAACTGGATTGCCAGCAGAATGAGGAAGCCCCAGGGGCCGGCGTTGCGGATGTCGGAGGTGACGCGGTCGACACCGCCGGGCTCGAACAGCTCGTGGATCATGGGCCAGACGAGCACGACCACCACGATCATGATGACGAAGAACGCGATGAGCCCCACGAACTTGAAGATGTCCGCCGCAGGCATCGGATGCCCGGCGACCGACTTCTCCTCGTGGGCCTTCGCCTCGAGCTTCTCGAGCCGTTCGGAATGGTGGTGGTTGTTCGGGTGCTTTTCCATGGCTTCCAGTCTAATGCAGCCGCCCCACGACGGGGGCGGCTTTCAGGAACTCTTTACCTTAGTGACGAAATCGTAAGCCGCAGGCCCGCGGCGCGCAGGTCGGCGCCTCGGCGCCCAAAACGTCGGCGCCCAGCGCCCGCCCACAGCGCGCGGCCTAGTCGTCTTCCTTGCGAGCCTTGTCGTACTCCTCCTTGAAGGCGGAGAACATGCCGCTGGCGCGCTTGATCTGGCGGCCCGTGGCGTAGGCCCCCTTGTTCACAGCTTTGCCCGCAGCCTTGGTGGCAGTGGACACGGCCGGCTTCACGGCCTCTACGGTCTCGCGGGCGCGGTCGGCCACCACGGCCGTGGCCTCGCCGGCCTTCGCGGCCAGGCCACCCTCGACGGCAAGCTCGGCCACCTCGTCGGACACGAGGATGGCGCCTAAAATCGGCTCCTCCCCCTCGTCCTGCCCGTTCACGGAAAGCGCCGTGCCGATGCCGCGCTTGAAGCCGCGGATGAGGTGCCCGGGGATCTCGCGAACACCGAGCAGCGCGTTGGCCGTGGCCCCCTGGGTCACCGTGAGCGAGCGCACCTCGCCGGTCTTCGGGTCGAAAGACACGTCGCCCACCGTGCCGTACACGGTGCCGTCCTCGCCCATGACGGGCAGCCCCGCCCACAGCACGCAGTCATCGTAGTTCACGCCCATGGCCTTGCAGGCGCCCTTGCCCGTAGCCTCGGGGGCCTGAGACACCACGATACGGCCGTCCACCACGTCGTAGCCGTTGTAGGCCACAAACACGTCCTTGCGGCGGAACATCCACAGCAAGTCGGGGCGTTTCACGATGAAGCCGACAAAGCGGCGCTGGGTGGGGTGGAACACGCAGTGGCGCACCTTCCCGAGCCGCTTTACCGCCTCAGGTTTCTTCGGCGTGCTCTTGTCGAGAAGCACGCGCTTTCCAACGATCTCGCCCGTGGTGCCGTATCGCTTGGCCATGATTTACTTCTCGTCCTTCTTGCCCTCGGCGGCCTTCGCCACCTCGCCGGCGGCTTCCTTCACCTCGGCGGCCGTCTCCTTGGCGCCTTCCTCGGCCGTGGCGGCGGCATCCTTGGCGGCTTCCTTGGCCGTCTCGGCGACGTCCTTGACGATCTCGGCGGCGTCGGCGTCGGCATCGGCGTTCTTGGCCACCTGATCGGCAATGCGCTGACGGGCGGCTTCAATCTTGTCGCGCAGCTCGTCGCCCTTCTCGTTGATCGTCGGGGAGATGTTGCTGGCGGCCTCCTGGATGGTGGCGGCCACATCGGCCCCGCGAGCGGCGGCCTCGGAGGCGATCTCCTGGCCACGGGCCGTCACGTTGTTCACGACCTCGGCACCCTTGGTGGCCGCTTCCTGGTAGATGTGCTGGGCCCCGGCGGCGGCAGAATCGCCCCACTGCTGGGCGTTGCCCGCGAACTCGCCGGCTTTGTCAGCCACCATGGCGCGCGTCTCGGCGCCAGAACGGGGCGCGGCCAGCAGAGCTGCAACGGCGCCAACGACGCCACCGATGAGGAACATTCCGAATTTGTTGGCCATAACTGCCTCCTTTATCGACAGAGTATCAGGTTCGCCCATTATAGGCGGAGAGCCCCGCGCGGGGGCTCTCGCTGCTCATTGCTCACCTTACGGTAAACAAGTTGTAATTCGTCATAGATGAGGAAATCTCTCAGAGAAAACCTCAGTCCGTGCGAACCTAGAAACAGGCACCGCGGGCGTAGGCCTCGTTCACGAGCGTGTCGAGCACCGCGGGCAGCGATAGGCCGGCCGCGGCGCAGGCCATGGGGAACAGGGAGCGCTCGGTCATGCCCGGGGACACGTCCACCTCGAAGCAGCGGGCCGCGCCGCCGTCCCAGATGAGGTCGACGCGCCCGAGGTCGCGCACGCTGTAGGCGCGGTAGACTTCCAGCGCCGCCCGCTCGATTTCCGCGCGGATTGCCTGGGCATCGGCCGCGTTGGGGGAAAGCGACTCGTCGCGCACGGGGCAGAAGAACTCCACAGCGTCGTCGGCCATGCGGGCCGCCGCGTCGTAAAAGCCCTCGCGAGCCACAATCTCTACCGGCGGCAGCGCGTGGGCGTCCCAGCCGGTGCCGAGGATGGACACGGAAAGCTCCACGCCATCGACCCACTGCTCGATGTTCACGGCCTCGTCGTAGGACAGCGCATCGAGCACCGCCTCGCCCAGCTCCTCCTGGCTTTCCACCTTGTGAACGCCCAGGGCGCTGCCGCCATGGGCCGGCTTCACGCAGACCGGATACCCGCCGATGACGCGGTCGGCCACCATATCGAGCGCCGTGGCCGCGCCCATGCCCTTGAAAGCATCGCGCGCCAGGTAGACGCCCTGGGGCCAGGACGCGCAGCCCTCCTCGCCGGTCAGGTCGCGGTACTTCGCCAGCGACGAGTGCAGGGCGTCCTTGTTCCAAGCGCGATGGCAGACGCTCGCCGGCGAGCCCACGAACGGGATGCCGAGGAACTCCAGCAGACTTTGGATGGTGCCGTCCTCGCCGTGCTTGCCGTGCAGGGCGTTGTACACCACATCGGGCCGCTCGCTGCGCAGCGTGGGAACCAGATCGGCGTTGGTGTCGAGGGGCACCACCTTGTGGCCGGCCTCTTCCAGCGCCTCGCACACCACCTTGCCGGAGGCCAGCGACACCTCGCGCTCGAAGGACTTGCCTCCCATGAGCACTGCAACTTTCATACACGTCTCCTTTGTTGTTGAAACTCCTCGGGGGCGGCCTTTATTCTGCCGCGGCTTCCTGCGCCTCGGTCACCTTCTCCTCGGCGATCTCGATCTGCTCGGCATCGCCTTCGCGGGCCTGCATGACCGCTTCCTCGTTCTGCTCGGAATCGACGATGACGTCCTTCCAAGAAGTGGCATTCTCGTCCATGGCTGCATCCTTTCTGTCGTAGCCGGGCAGCGCGCCGGCCTCAATGAACACGCGGTAGAGTTCGAGGCGCTCCTCGATCACCTTCGCCAGGCGTCGGATGGCCTCGGTGATGGATTCGGGCGTCTCGAAGCTGAAGTTCACGCGCATGGAGTTGCGCCCGGTTTTGCCATCGGGGAAGAACGAATTCCCCGGCACATAGGTTACGCCCGACTCCAGCGCTTCGGCAAGCATCGAATCGGTATCCATATAGTCCGGCAGCGTAATCCAGAGAAACATGCCGCCGGCCGGATGCGTCCAGGTGGCCTCGGGCGGGAAGAACTCGTCGAGGGCCGCCAGCATGGCGTCGCGGCGCTCCTTGTACAGCGCGATGAACTTCTGCAGCGTGCGCTGCCAGGCGACATCGGCAAAGTAGTGCTGCACGACCAGCTGGTCGAAGGCGCTGCCGCACAAATCGGCACCCTGCTTCACCAGGTTGATGCGGGCAAGCACGGCCTCGGGCGCGGCAATCCAGCCCGTGCGCAGCCCCGGCCCCAGCATCTTCGAAATCGTGCCCAGGTAAATGACCGAATCGTCCATGGCTTTCAGGGGCACCTGGTGGCCGCCGTCGTAGCGGAGACGGCCGTAAGGGTCGTCTTCCACCACCATGAAGTTGTACTCACGGGCCAGCTCGAGCAGGCGGCGCCGGCGCTCGGCCGTCATCGTGACGCCGCCGGGGTTCTGGAAATTCGGGATGGTGTAGCAGAACTTCAGGCGCGGGTTGTCCTTGCCGATGCGCTTGAGCTCCTCTTCCAGAAGATCCATGCGCATGCCGTCCTCGTCGAAGGGGATCGCGCGCACATCGGGCTCGAAGGCGGAGAAGGCCTGCAGCGCCCCCAGATAGGTGGGGCCCTCGGTAATGATGATGTCGTCGGGGTCGATGAAAGCCTCGGCGATGAGCGTTAGGGCCTGCTGGGCGCCCGTGGTGACGAGCACCTGGTCGGCCTTCACGCGGATGCCCAGATCGCGCATCATGTCGGCGAGCACGGCGCGCAGCCCGGCGAGCCCGTCGGTGGGGCCGTACTGCAGCGATACCGCGCGGGCCTCGGGGCTTTCAATGGCGGCCAGCGTGGCGCGGCGAATGTCCTCCTCGGGCAGAAGCGACACAGCGGGCATGCCGCCCGACAGCGAGATTACATCGTCGCGCGTAGCGGCGGCGAACAGGTTGCGCACGGCCGACGGGCGCATCTTGCGCACGCGTCGGGCGATCTTGTCGCCGGTGGTGTCGAAGGTGATGTGAGCTGACGACATCTTATTCAACCGTCCCTTCCAGAAGCGCCAAGGCGTCCTTCAGGGCGCCCAATGCGATGAGGTCATCGGTAAAGTTTACTGTAACACGGGCCAAACCGTCCCGCTTCGAGAGCCATTCCGTCGTACCTACAAACGTGGCATCGGAGGCGCAAGCGGGGTTCGCAGCCTGCAAATCGATGACCAGATGCTCCAGCGCGTGAGGCAGCGACGTGCGGGCGAGCACCTCGGCAAAGGGGGCGTCCTCGTCATTCAAGCAGGTGTGGAAGGCGAGGGAGGGGCGCGCGGCAAGCAGCCGATCGGCGCCGCACGTGCCCAAAGAGGCATCCGCGCCCTCGGGCACGCGCACGAGCAGGGCCATGCGATCGCGCTCGAAGGCAATGCGCTCGACGGCGAGCCTAGGCACGGTCGTCAGCTTTGTCCGAGGTGTCGGGGGCCGACGTGGCATCGGCCTTGCCGGGCTCTGCACCGCCGTCGTCGTTGCCGGATTTCGAGCCATCACCGGTGTCGGCCTTGGCATCTTCGCCAGCCGGGGCCTCGGGCGTGTCAGTCGCCTCGGGAAGCGACGGCGTTCCCGTGGGCGTGCGGCTCAGCAGCGTGACGCCCTTGGCCTCCTCCTCCGGAGCCAGCACGCGCCCCTGGGCGCCCTCGGCCAGCGCGCGCAGCGTCCAGGCGATATCGTCGCCCAAGGTGTCGGCGCCGGAGAAGTCGCCGTCCACCAGGGCCAGCTGGTTGCGATCGAGCGAGAACCGGTAGCGGCCGCCGCCCTTCAAGTTGCCGAAGGATAGCTCGAAGGTTTTGTCCTGATCGTTCAGCGCATAACGGTAGGACACATCATCGGTCAGCTGGATGCGATCATCGGTGATGATAATGGGCGTAGCCGTGCCGGCCAAATACCAGGTGCCCGCGAAATCGGCCACATCGTCCTCGGAGAACCAGCGGAGCCACGCGAATCCGCCCGCCGCCGCACCGACAAGCAGCACGACAACGATAACTACGGACACCACCGCCACCCGCACCGGATGGCGGCGCTTGCGAGAAGGAGCGCTGGAGCGGCCTTCTCTCCCCTTCCGCACCTCGCGACCGGCATCGCCTTCGCCGGACGGCACCGCGCGACGAGACGACGGCTTCTGCGCCGTGGCGGCTGTCGTCGCAGCGGAGCGGAGACGACCCTCGGCAGGCGGCCGGCCGCCGGAACCGGTCGGCGCGCCCGCCGCCGGCGACTGCTCTTCCATGGCTCTTTAGACCTCTTCCGGCCCGATCACCGTCTTGCCGCCCATATAGGGAACGAGCACCTCGGGCACCGTGATGGTGCCGTCGGGATTCTGGTAGTTCTCGATGACGGCGGCCATGGTGCGGCCCACAGCCAGACCCGACCCGTTCAGGGTGTACACGAAGCGGCTGCCTTTGAAGTTGGCCGGGTCGCGGTACTTGATGTTGGCGCGACGGGCCTGGAAATCGGTGCAGCAGCTGCAGGAGGAGATCTCCTTGTAGGCGCCGTAGCTGGGCAGCCACACTTCCACGTCGTAGGTCTTCGCGGAGGAGAACCCGATGTCGCCGGTGCACAGGCTGATGACGCGATAGGGCAGCTTCAGCTGCTGCAGGATGTTCTCGGCGTCTTCCACCATGGATTCCAGCTCGTCGAAACCGGTCTCGGGTGTGGCGAACTTCACCATCTCCACCTTGGAGAACTGGTGCACGCGAATGATGCCGCGGGTATCGCGACCGGCGCTGCCCGCCTCCTCGCGGAAGCACGGGGTGAAGGCGCAGTAGTGCAGCGGCAACGAATCGGCGTCGAGCACTTCCCCGGCGTGCAGATTCGTCAGCTGCACCTCGGCCGTGGGGATGAGGTAGAGGCCCTCGGTGGTGTGGAAGAGGTCCTCCTCGAACTTCGGCAACTGGCCCGTGCCCGTGAGCGTGGCGGCGTTGGCGAGCGCCGGCACCCACCACTCCTTGTAGCCGCGGGAGGTGTGCTGATCCAACATGAAGGCGATGAGCGCGCGCTCGAGACGGGCGCCGGCGCCGCCGAGCACGTAGAAGCGGCTCTCGGCCAGCTTCACGCCGCGCTCGAAATCGATGATGTTCAGGGCCGGCCCCAAATCCCAATGGGCCTGCGGCTCGAAGCCCTCGGCGGCGAAATCGCGGGGCGTGCCCCAGCGGCGCACCTCGGGATTGTCGTTCTCGTCCTCGCCCACCGGCGTGGTGGCGTCCACCATATTCGGAATGGAGAGCATGAGCGCGTCCATGGCGGCCTCGGCCTCGGCGCGGGCATCGCCCAGGGCGGTGAGCTTCTCGTTGATCTGGCGGACGGTCTCCTTGGTGGCGTTGGCCTCGTCGGTCTTGCCCTGGCCCATGAGCGCGCCGATCTCCTTCGAAAGCTTGTTGCGCTCGGCCTGCAGGGCCTCTTCCTCGGCGATGACCTCGCGGCGCTGCACATCAAGGGCGGTGAACTGCTCCGGGTCGAAGGAGGCGTGGCGGTTCTTCATCGTCTCGGCAACCTCGTCGAGGTGCTCGCGTACGTACTTGATGTCCAACATGGGGCGGCTCACTTTCACAATGATCGGTTGCCTGGGCGCCGACAGTCCGGCGGTTTTCAATGCGGCCCAGTATAGCACCGCCCGCTGACGCGGGCGGGAAGTCTTCGGGTGCGGCGGGCGCAGGCGGGCAGAAGTCAGGCTGAGGGTTTTCGCGCGGCCGGGGCGAAGCTATTCGCTTTCGTCCTCGTCGTCATCGAACAGCGACCAGTCGTCCTCGGTCTTCTCGTGGTTCTTGAACTGCTTGCGCGTCTTGCGCTCCAGAATGAAACACACGATGATGCTGATCACAAGACCGCCACCGACCAGAATGCCGATGCCGGGCATGGTCTCGAACAGAAAATGGTACAGCTCTTCGATGTTCATAGGTCGCTATCTCGCCTTCTTCGCCTACGCCGCTCGCGCCGCGGCAGGTGGGTTCGTCATTAGTGCTGTCAGTATACTATGACCTGCAGGGAAGTGGCCTACTTCTCTTCTTCCACATACCATTCTTCTTCGGCCCAGCGGGCGCGATCGGGGATGCTCATGACCGCGGCCAGGATGCCGAGAACGCCGGGCACCAGCGCTCCGAGCAGTGCCGCCGGAGCGGGTAGCCACGAGCCGCCGAAGGAAGCGAGATGGGCCGCCGCGCACGCACCGAACATGAGCACCACGGCAGCCACCACCGAACCGGCGATGTCGAAGGCACGGGTGCCGCGCACGCACAAGAGGCTGTAAAGGCCCGCAGAGGCGATCCAGCTTGCGCCCACGACCCAGGTGGCCGGCTGCGACGCCACCGCCAGGCACCCTGCCGCCGGGTTGCTCGAGAAGCCGAGGTGCATGACCGCGTCCCAGTTCATGATGTCGACCGAGCCGCAGCCGGCCATGATGAGGGCGCTCGCGAAGGCGAAGGCCGCCGTGATGACCGATTGCAGCACCGGCAGCAGCACGCCGCACGTCACCGGCGAGGCCGCCGCGAAACCCACGGAGCCGAACAGCGGCTGCATGAGCGCCGAGACCGCCTGGGCGGTGCCGCGGCGGCCCACGAAATACCACCACGCGCCCGTAGCCGCGGTGAGCAGCACCGCCGGCACCCAGGCGCCCGCGCCGGCAAGCCCCACCACAAAGGCCCCGTAACCGAACAGGACGCCGATGGAAGGCCTGATGACAGCCACTAAAGCACATACGGCGATCACCACCCCGTAGGCAATGGGGGCATCGGTGGCGAGCCCCATGGCAGAACCCGGAGTGAGGTGCAGGTTCGCCATGCCCGCCGCCGCCAGCAACGCCACAGCCGCAGCGGCCACGATACGGCCCGCAATGGCGGCGCCGCGCAGCCCCAGGCGGTCGACGAGCGGGGGCAGGGGCTCCCAAGCACGCTCCGGCTCCTCGGCAGCCGGCTCTTCCATCTTCCCATTCACGATGTCGGCGAGCACCCGCTTGCCCTTCTTGGCATTGCCCAGATACGGCATGAGCGCGGCCGAGAAGGCGGCCACATCCTCGTAGCGCTCGTCCATGTCGGGGTCGAGAGCGGCGAACATGACCTCGTCAGCCTCGGCGTCCAGCTCGTCCCAGCACAACGACGGCAGCACGAGCTCCGCCTCTTCGATAGCCTCTTCTGCCGCATCCAAGTCGTCGGCGAAAAACGGGTTCGAGCCCGTGAGCATCTCGTAGGTGAGGCTCGCCAGCGCCCACTCGTCGGTGCGCACATCGAGCGGCTCCTGGCGCATCTGCTCCAAGGGCATGTAGCCGATGGTGCCGCCGCCGGTGGTGCCCGATCCCGTGGCGTCCATGAGGGCGGCTAGGCCGAAATCGGCCACCTTGGCCTGGCCCTTGCCGTTCACGATGACGTTTTCCGGCTTGATATCCAGATGCAGGGTGTGCTCGCCGTGGGCCACCTCCAGGGCATGGGAGACGGCCGAAAACACGGCGGCCACCACATCCAGCGTGATATCGTCGTCCACCTCGTCGATGATTTGCGCAAGCGTCTTGCCCTCGACGTATTCCATGATCACGTAGGCACTGCTGCCCTCCACGGCGCAGTCGTACACGGTGACGATATTCGTATCGGACAGCTTCGCGACGGAGCGAGCCTCCTCCAAGCCGGGGATGTGCTCGAACAGATCCAGCTCGTCTTCGGCGTCGGGTTCGGGCTCTTCGGCGATGACCCGCGAGGCGCGCACGCCGCGCAGATGGCGCACGTCCACCGATTCGGCATCGGGGGTGGCCCCGGTAGCATCGGGCGCCTCTTCCACCACAGTCTGCGGCTCATAGAGCACCTCGGGGGCGTGGCGCGTCTTGCGGCTCACCCGACCCGTGAGGCGCGCCGGCCCGCGCCGCCGACCGGCGAAGTCGGTCGTGGAGGCGTTCCAGGGAATGAGGGAGTCCCCCCATTCGTCTTCGGCTGCCTCAGCATCAAAATCATCTGCACCAGCGACATCGACAGAGTCATCGTCAGGATCACCGAAGTCGTCCCAGTCCTCCCAGGGCGGCACCCCCTCGGCGGCGCACCGGGACACCGCGGTCGCGGACCGGCGCCGACGGCGCTCGTCGCGGGCCGCCAGGAAATCGGGGTCGGCGGGGAAGGCGGCCGCCGACGAGCTGCCAGCAGGATCGCCCGCGGTGGCACCCATGCCTGCACCGGCGGCCGAGACTGCACCCGGGCCCGCATTCCGACCAGCGACCCCCGTCTCGGCGCCCGATGCCCCTGCTTCTACCTCTTCCAAATCCGCCGCCATGCGCGCCTCGAGAGCCTCGAGGCGAGCAGCGGCCAGCTCGTCTTCGGAAAGCTCGATGCACTTGATAGCCACATCGCGCTTGAGATGCGTGTCGAAAGCGTGCACCACCGTGCCGTAACCGCCGGAGCCGGCCTGGTCGATGACGCGATAGCGATCGAGTATGAGGGGGGATCGTGCCATAGGGGCAAAACCTCTCTTGGGTACGTTTCAGGAGTGTTTTCGAGGTGTGGCCATTCTACCATTGAGACATCGCCCATGCGATGGCGGTTTCGCGGGAAGCGCACCGCAGGGGACGGGCGCGCCAGAGCTCCAACCTGGCAACTGGGAAGCCTTGTCACCGCCAGGAGCCCCAAGCACGACAAACTTTTTTCCATTTTTGGTCAAAAAGTCGAGTTGTGAGTTTTTGAAGCGCTCCAAATCGCTCTTAATTCAACGGAATCTTGAACAAATGCCCGCACTGCACCGACTCAAGGGCATCTGAACTATGATTTTTGGCCAGGACAAGACTCATAACTCGATTTTTTGACCAAGTTTTTAGAAATCTTTGTCGAAAGGACCCATCATGCTGACCATTGGCTGCCATCTCTCGAAGCGCCGCGGCTATCTGGAGATGGCCAAAGAGGCGGCGTCCATCAACGCAAACACGTTCCAGTACTTCACGCGCAGCCCGCGCGGCAGCGAGCAGGCGGCCCTCGACGAGAAGGACGTCGCCGCCTATCTTGCCTTCGCGAAGGAGCATGGCATCCACGACGCGCTGGCCTACGCCCCCTACGATGCCGACCCGGCCACGGACAAGATGAACGAGCGTGACTTCGCCCTCATGGTGTACTCAGAGGATCTGGCGCGCCTGGCTGAGGTGGACGGCTCGCTGTACCTCATCCGCCCGGGCAGCCGTCTGAACATCAGCGTGGAAGAGGGGCTGGCCGACGTGGCCGACGCCCTGAACAAGATCATCACGCCATCCATGAAGACTTGCGTGCTGCTGGACACCATGGCCGGCGAGGGCACCCAAGTGGGTACGAGCTTCGAGCAGCTGGCCGCGATCATTGCCAAGGTGGAGCACCCAGAGCACGTGGGCGTGTGCTTCGATTGCGCCGGCGTGTGGGCCGAAGGCTACGACATCGTAGGCGACCTCGATGGCGTGCTGGAAGAGTTCGACCGTACCATCGGCCTGAACAAGCTGAAGGCCGTGCACCTGAACGACGCCACCCATGAGCGCGGCAGCCACGTCGATCGCCACGCGCGCATCGGCGAAGGCAAGATCGGCTTCGACGCCCTAGCGGCCCTCGTGAACCATCCCAAGCTGGCCGGCGTGCCGTTCTATCTGGAAGAGCCCGATTCAACGCTCGTCATCTACGAGCGCGACGTCGCTCGATTCCAGGAGGCCTACAAGGGGTAGAAGCCCAGCACGTCAGTTGCATCACGAAAAGGCCAGCGCCGAAAGCATCCTCGGCGCTGGCCTTTTGAGTTTGGGAAAGTGGCGCAGCGGGAAGACCGCTAGCGCGTGTGGCGGGCGCGAGCGCCGGAAGGCGCACCGTAA
>OLPI01002760.1_pt1 | contig 13275 bp, 3 predicted proteins | sample 1672361 | NCBI WGS metagenome assembly OLPI01 (sample SAMEA3136675, study PRJEB25190) | human gut metagenome
GAGCCCCTGTACCTCCACCATTATTGAAGGTAACTGTGAAAGAAAGATTCTCGGGAAGTAACGTCTCGCGAACATAAATTCCTCTCGCTGTGAGAGCAGAGTTATAAGTTTGAGTATAAGGCAAGTAAGAATCCCCGCTCTTAACTCCTCGATACTTATAAATCATATTCTGGAGATCGCCAAATGTTTCCGTACCATCAGCTTTTATAGCTGAATCAGCGACAACGAGATCAGAACCGGTCGCGTTTCCTCTTTCAGGAACCCAACCATAACCAGTTTCAGCTGCTCTCGGAATCGTAAAAGTACCGTTGTAGCCTGGATTCTGTACTTGACCAACAGAAAGACCATTTTTACCATAGAACTGAATCGAAGGACTGGCCTTATCAAATTTCGGATAAGCGATAATGTTTGTCAGAGTACTTCTATAAAGAGCGTTATTTGCGAGTGAGGCAAACGTGCTAACAGGAATTTTCTGGTATCTACTAGTCGATGTACGATAGCCAAAGAACATCCATTCGCTAAAAGTAAAGCCATAGCGATAAATAGTAGTTAGCTTTTTGTTATTAATCGCATCATCCGTATCAGATACCACAAGGGTGCTAAATGCAACCCATGATCCATCACTGTTAAACGTTGGATCATCAACATGACCCCATTGCTCTGTTGGAACATAAGGCGTAGTGCTGTTAGCTGCAGGAGCAGATGAAAAACCTTGATTGAAGTAAATAGTGATTTGCTGTCCAGCCTGCGTCGTTATATCAGATGATGCTGATATATTCTCTGCTGGCTCTTGAGCGTTATCAATTTTACTATTTGCTGGCGTTGGCGGTCCGTACACCTCCTCGGTTTTATCCGAGGTGGTGCCGGCATTCTGATCTGCACTCTCCCTATCACCAGGAGTAGCAATCACGTCGTCAGCCTTGCTATCGCTACCAGTTGGATGGGCACTCTGATTAGTATCAGTAGCTATCTCGTCGGTAGAACCAGAAGAAGCACCGTTGCTATCAGCGGTGCTATCATTGCCTTTATTTGAATCGGAGGTATCGTCACCCTCGTTAGGGGTGCTATCATCCGTGTCTTTAGTTCCGGAAATGCTAGAGTCGCTAGCAACATCGGAGTCAGAATCGCTGTCTTTATCGTTTATAGAGGACTTATCATCACCCGGTGTATAGCTATTTGTAGCGCTATCACCCGCCCCAGTAACGGAATCGACCCCGGAGCCGGTAGACTGCGGGGTCGATTTATACGCATCTTGTTGTGTATACGCTGGAGGCGTTTTGGGTTCGTCCGGCGTCTTGCTCACCGACTTGCTGCTATCTTGCTTAGATAGCAGGATTTCCTGCGACTGCTCAGCTTGCTGGCTACCACCAGCTTCGCTTGACGCGTACGCAAGAGAAGGCATTGCGAACAATAACGCTGCCGCTACGATAACAGCGGCTATAAGAGCTGCAACGGGACCACGATGCCTTGCTGCAGGCACAGCAGTAGATGTGCTAGCGCTAGCCAGCTCCATCTCTTCTCTGTTCATGCAATCTTGCATCGTCTTCCTGTTTCTAACACGTGGCCCCGATCCGAGATCCTTCCCTCGAATCTTGGGGCGCCCTTATGGACCTTCGCGCAGGCGTAGACAGCCCACCCCTTGAGCGAAGTACTTGGCATTCTATGCCCGAATGCCGCGCTTGTCCAGTTCGCCGTGAATAAACGCGGCATTTTGCGCGGCAATTTTTGCAACGTTTCCCCAGGTCGCGATCTTCCGATTTTGGTCTTGCGCGGCAATTTTGGGCATTTTCCGCGCTTCTAAAATGGGCGTTATTTGTGGCGCGTAAATGCCGCGCTTCGGATTTTGGCGGTTTTGAGACTCCCACGCTGACCTCGCGCTTAGGGGCCGCGCTTGCCCCGCGCCAGGGGGTAAGGGCACCCCTTGGGAGCCTCCTGGGGCCGTTTTGGGCCTATTCCCCGGCGCGGGAGCCTCTATCTTGACCCCTTCCTGACTCCAAAATGTGGGATTTCTTCACAATTCCTCCACAATTAAGGCCCCTTTTTGACGCCTCGATGACGCTTCGGCATCGCTCCGGATACGTGCTACATGCCCCCATTTTTGGGGTACTTTCACCCTCAAATTTGGGGTCAAAATCGACCCCAAAACCGCCCAAAAATGCGCCAAAATCGGCTCTCCCCTACCCTTTTCTGACCTGGGGATATGTGATTGTATAGCAGCTTAGAATGCTGCTATATTCAGCTAGGTTCTGCTAGAACTCACGAAAGAAGCTCTAATTCAACCCAATTTCAGGCTGAAATGACCCACGAACACGATCAGAACACGAATATGAGCAATTATTCTTAAAGAAAAGGCTTGTAATACGAACGAACACGTGGTAATGCGGCCTATGCATCCTGGCAGCTACTGGTCGTTACCCGTTTTCGCTGTTCGCTTGCTGGTACCCAGCAAGCTCATGCGCTTCACTACTTCGAACAGCCTATTAATATTTGAATTTGCGGACTCAGAGTAACTTCAGCAGCTACCAGGACGCATAAACCGCCTTCTAGCTGCTCTCCAAATGGGTAATGAGGGAGAAAGCAGTGTCGCGAATGACTTAGTCATTCTCTCTTCTAGCATGAGGGCTCCGCCCTCAAATCTTGCTGAAAGATCAGCGGAGAGGGTGAGGCAACGAGGTGACTCTCCGCTGATCGAGAAGCATTCGGGCTCGACTTGAGCTCCTTAGATCAACTCTAAAGACGCATAGGCCGCATTCTAACTGCCTTCCAAATAGGTAATGAGGAAACAGTGTCGCGAATGACGCAGTCATTCGCTCTTTTAGAAGATTCTGACCTGGGGTTTTGTTGGAATGAGGGAATGAGAGAGTTTCTAGGGGTGCATGTTGTAGAGGATGGGTAAATACTCAAAGACCTCTTAGAACGCCCGTTAGAAGCGATCTGAAGAGGTCATTTTTGAGCTCTATGCGATTGAAAATGGGTGATACAGCGCGTATTGACGCTAGATCCTGAATATGAACCAGAGCACGCCCGAACCTAGCGCTACTGCGAAGAGGATCGCGGAGTAGAGAGCAAGCTTGCTCGTCTTCACGTTCTCAGCTGCCAGCGTTGCCCCATCAAGCGTAGGCACGTTGGTGTTGATCCAGCGCTTGCGCACCAGTAGCAAGATAGCGGCAACTGCTGCGAACAGCACGCCCAAGAACAGCATCACAAAGCCATTCTGCTGCTGTGCAGGGCTCTCGGTAGAGAACGGGCTGCTTGCCAAGGGGTTCTCATCGTCTTCGATGGTGGTCTCGTCAGCGGCGCCCTCGTCTGCTGGACCAGCCGCAGCTTGATCAGCAGCATAGGCTGGCGCATCGTTCAGCGCTGCTGCAGCAGCTGCTAGGGCGCCAGCAACAGGATTGGTAGGTGCAGGAGTGGTACCAGGAGTGGTGCCTGGCTGGTCAGCAGGCTCTTCACCTGGCTGCATGGGATCTTCAGGCTGAGTAGGAGTGCTCGGCTGATCAGGCGTTTCAGGGGTTACCGGAGCAGCTGGCTCGGGCTGGAACACCACGTTCACCACGTTACGAGCAGGGTCTTCCGTGATGGTTACCTGCACGCCTTCCGTAAGGGCCGCATAGCCATTCGGACGTACGGTGTTCAGCTGATCTGCGGAGATCTGCACCGTAGTACCGAAGGTGCGCGGGTCTTGCACGCTCGACTGAATGAGGTTCTCAGGAGCGACGCTGTCCGTGTAGTAGTTGATGGTATAAGCGAAGCGGCCCGGCGAATAGACAACGTTCAGCACGTTGGCCTCGGCATCATAGCCAATAGTGGTAGCACCCTGAGCAACACCCGGTGCCACATAACCTACTGGCACATACGCACTGGAATCGTAGTCGACCGGATCCAGATAGGTGCCTTCGTCAACGGTGGTACCCAGCAGATTATCTGCGGAAACGCTGTCTTTGTAGTAGTTGACCGTGTAGCCGAACATACCCTTGGAGTAGACCACGCTCACCACATTGGCTGCGCCATTAGCGGTGATGGTCTGCGGACCAGTCACCTTACCCGTGGCCACATAGCCTTGCGGCAGGTAAGCCTCCTCGTCATAGACGATGGGGTCTTCGAAGGTGCCAAAGCCCGTAACGGAGCCCAGCAGTTCGCCATCGGTGGAATCGGCATAGTAGTCGATGCGATACGGCAGATTGCCTTCTTTAGCGTAGACCACGTTGAGCACGTTGTTAGCTTCATCCGTGCTCACGAACAGCGAGCCAGAGGTTGCTGCGTTCTCTGCGGTGTAGCCTTCAGGCAGGTGAGCGCCTACCGTATACGGAATGGCAGATTGATAGGCTGCCGTGCCGGTTTCGGTTGCCAGCCAGTTGCCTTCTGCAACAGAGTCCTTGTAGTAGTTAACGGTGTAGCCATAATCAGCCAGCTGGGTGTACACCACGTTCATGACCGAATCCTGGGCGTTCGCCTGGATGGTGGTGGCACCTTGGATGGTAGGAGTTGCCTGATAACCTGCAGGCAGGAACCTACCTGCGGTGTACGGAATGTCTGCTTCGAACGTGCCCGTGCCCGCATCGGAGCCCAGGAAGTTGTCCTGGCTCACACTATCTTTATAGTAGTTGACCGTGTAAGGAAGATCGGAGCGCTTAGTGTAGATGACATCGAGCACGTTATCTTCCGCGAGCCCACTGATATAGATCGAGCCGCTGCCTTCCTGCTGCACATAGCCCTCGGGCAGGTGCGCATTCAGGTCAATATCGTACACGGTGTAGCCGAAGGTGAACTGATCGGTGTAGGAGCCGACCAGGTTCTCTTCCGTAGCTGCATCCTTATAGTAGTTGACCGTGTAATCCACCATCGCACGGCGATAGACCACGTTGTAGGTGTTCCAGCTTTCCGTTTCCTGGATGGTGACGTAAGTATTCTCTGTAATACGCTCGTAGCCCGGCAGCCAGAAGCGGTTCTGGAATTCCGGCGTAAGCGTTACTTCGGTGCCCACGGGCTGAGCTTCGATAGACTCCGAACCCAGGTAGTTGTTCGGGTCTTCCGCACTGTCCTTGTAATAGTGGACCGTATAGCCCAGCTCGGGGATAGGGGTCTTTTCGGTGTAGACCACGTCGAGCACGTTCTCGCTCTCGTTTTCAGTGATGGTGAGCGTGAGCGGATCGGTGAGAGGCTCATAGCCTTCTGGAAGTGCGTAGTTGAGCTGGCCTTCTTCAGTGCCCTCGCCTACCGTGATAGTAGCGCCAAGCGGAGCGCTGCTCGAGGTTCCGCCACAGGGGATGTAGGTGCCATCATCGTCCACGAAGTAGTAGTTGATGACGTAGCCGAAGGTGCCTTGCGTGTAGACGATGTCGAACACGTTCTCGCTCGCGTCTTCTGCGAGGGTGTAGGTCTTAAGATCGGCATCCGTTTTGGCGTTGTAGCCTTGCGGCAGGTGAGCGTTCAGCACGTCCAGGCCCGGCTGCGCCACAGGACGATAGAGGCCAGTGGTGGTTTCCTTTGCTAGAGGCTCGGAATCGGTGCTGTTAGCGTAGTAGACCAGCGTATATTCATAGATGGGCTTGGCCACCTTGAAGGCTTCGATGGTCTGGGAGTACTGCTTGCCCTCTACCGTGAAGGCGACCTTTGCAGAGACGAGGCCCATGTCCTCTCCCTCAGGATCGTCAGACGGGAGCACCGTATACTAAGCAACGTAGGTCTTCGAGCCATAGCCATTGAGCGTTACCTCTTCGAAGGGCTCGTTGCAGATGACGCCTTCTGGAAGATCCATTCCCGTGACCGTGACCGTCATGTCAGACGTGTTGTTGAGCGTGATGGTGTAGCACACTGTGTCACCAGGAGCGGCGAATTCATAGGTGCTGGGGGTGCCATCGGGGTCGAGCAGCGTAGCATGGCCGTCGATGGAGACCTGAGGGCCGACCCACTTCTCTGCGAAGGCATTGGCTTGCAGGTTATCGTAGGTAGCGGAGGAAGAGAACGAGATGCGTGAGCCCGCAAGCTGCTCTTGCGTGAGCTGCAAGGTGGCCGTGTAGGTGAGGGTCTCGTTCGCGCCCAGGTTGATCACATAGGGGAAGTTAGCTTGAGCATCGTTTCCACCAACATATATATAGGTAGTGAATTCGATGTTGTCGAAGACGGTATCCGTGGGGTTGGTGATGCTGACCGTGAGGGTCGCTTCGCCCGTGGCCTCGTTGAGATCGATAGCAGCCTGCATGGTGTAGGGTGCTTCCTCAAAGACTTCCTCGGGAGGATTGACCGGGTCGGTAGGATCGGTGGGGTCGGTAGGATCGGTGGGCTCTTCAGAACCGGGAGCGTTGGGGTCTTCCGTGTTCTCGGTGCCATCCGTGCCTTCGGTGCTTTCATCGTTGTTAGCACCTTCGGTAGCCTCTTCGGTGTCTTTATTAGTAGAGGGAGTGGTAGTAGGAGTGGTGGGCTCTTCTGCTTTATTAGTAGTGGTTTCGTCTTCCGTATCTGCAGCGCTCACGTGATCAGCAGCCGCATCTGCCGAATACGCAGGAGCAGCCGGCTTAGCCGGGGTGTCCGCAGGGACAGCCGGCACTTCAGGAGCAGCAGGCGCCTCAGCCGCAGTTGAGAGCGTTTCTGCCGTTGCTGCAGGTGCCTCGGCCGCTTCAGCAGCATAAGCAGGGGTACCGAACAGCGAAAAAGCCAGCGTGAACGCAGCGATGAAGCAGGTCACGCGCTTCAGAAGATCTTGGTTTTTCATGAGCGTTCTCATTTTGCCAGGTCCCCTCAGGTTAGGTTACGATTTGGCTTCATTATACCATCTTCGCTATGATTTCACTATGACTTCCTATGAAAAAGTTTGCTCACCGGGAAAATTGCCCTGCGACCTGCGGATAAAGATGACAAACTACCCGGTCGTTCGACATCTTTTTGGGCGCGCAGGTGACAAACTACCCGGTCGTTCGACATCTCCAAAGTCTTCCGGACTTCTGCGCAGAACAGGGGCCTCTGTGGAGCTCCTGTGGCCTCTTGGGCGCTTGGATGATGGCGGCTGATAGAATGCGATAGCAAGCATATTACCTGGGGAAACGATGAACGCCATTCTGGGAGCTCTACCCTCTCCGTTTCCCTCTGCTAGCAAGAGCGCTCAGACATCTAGTCAGGTGCAAGCAACAGCTAGACCTATGCCAAAGTTTTCCACATTTTATCAAAAACCCCAGGAAGATAAGGGAAAAGGCGACAAACTACCCGGTCTTTTATCACCTTGTCGCCTAGAGGAGGACCCAGAGGAGGTAGAACGCTGCTGCCGCCACGGCAGACAGAGTAGCGAAGCGGCTCATCTTGGTGGCCTTGGCGCGCTCAGCAGCCAGGGCCGAACCCTTCAGCCCGCTCGCAGCCCCCACACAGCGCTTGCGCAGCACCAAGAGCGCGCCCGCTGCCGCAGCGAAGAGCGTCGCCGGGATCAGAAGTGCCGCATCGGGAATGCCCGAACTCTGCTTGGCGCGCTTCTTGTTCAGGAGCGGCGTAGCAGCCAGCGGATTGGCATCGGAGCTTGAAGAAACCTCGGCAGCGCCGCTCTCCTCGAGCGCTTCTACCGCCATCTCAGCGCTGTAGGAAGGCGTTGGTACGGCGATGGTCGGGTTCACCCACTTCGCCACCGCAGCAGCCGCCAGAGACAGCGCAGGAGCGCTCGGGCGCGGCTTCGTGCCACTCGGCTTGCTCGCCTGAGCACCCTGCTCTCCCCCATCACCCGGAACGAACACATCTTGCACTTGCGGAATGATGTTCACCAGCGTCTGGATGGCGTTCGAGGTAACACCGGCGCGCGTGAGCGTGACCACGAGCGGCAGGTCGCCATCGGTCGCGTCCGTAAAGGCCAGCGAGAAGTCCTTGCCCTCCTCGACCATGCGCGTCTGAGTAGCGCCGTCGCAGAAGTAGGTGACCGTATCGCCCGCCATAACGCCCTTGGGCGCAACCACATGATCGAGCCCGTCGTAGAAGACGCGCAGCGGCGCGATGCCCGCGGCGTAGAACTCATCGAAGTTCGGGCGGAAGATAACGTTCATCACGTTGCGCGCAGGATCATGGTGAAGCCTGAAGGAGCGGCCCTGAGAAAGCGGAGCGTAACCTTTGGGGCACTGGCAGTTGAGCACTTCAACTGGAAGCTCGACCACGGTGCCGTAGGGCAGCGCCTCGCCCACTTCTTCGGTGATGAGGTTGTCGTCGCAGATCGTGCCGCGATAGTAGTTCACGGTGTAGACCACATCGAAGCACTGCTGATAGATGACGTTCAAAACGTTATCTGCGGCGTTCTGGGTCACCTGGAAGGCGCCTTCGAGCTGAGCTTGGGGCTCATACCCCTCAGGCGCGTATTCATCTGTGTAAGGGATCTCAGAGCCGATTGCGCCCTCTCCTTCCACGGAGATGATGAAGTTATCCTCAGCGATGCTGTCCTTGTAGTAGTTGACGATGAAAGTGCGAAGCGAAGCGTCATCGTCGCCGCAACCTGCTGCGAAGAGGGCATCGCTAGCGATGAAGCTCAAAGCGTCCATCGAAGCAGCTGCCATGGTGTTCGCCGCTGCCTGCAGAGCCGGACCCTGAACGAGCGAAGAACACGCCTGGAAAGAAGCCTCTGGCTCAGGGAGCATCTCTGGCTTCGCTGCAGCAGCTACGAGGGAAGCTGCCTTCTTAGGAGCTGCGCTTCTTGGGGCAGCTGCTGCAACGTTCATCTCAGGAACGATCACGCTTGAGGCCTGGATGCCTGCATCCTCACCCATCGACTCGACCGAGATGGCGGTACCGTCAGGGACGAAGTAGGCATAAATCTCAATTGACTCATAAGCATCAGAAGGAACAAGGTCAACATAACATACCCCATCGCTAAGCTGCGTGCCTGCTCCATCAGGTTCTGTAAACCACCCAACAAAGGTGTAACCAGGATAATTGAAACCAGGACCATCCGTCGGAAGAGGAATTTCCGCATCAAAGCGCATACCAGAACTATCAGTAATACCATTAGGATAAACATAATTAACAACGTAACTAATAGCTTCCCAGTCAATATAGATTACCATTTCATCGTTCAGCAAGTATTCAGGCATCAACTCGCTAAGAATATACTCGCACGTCATTGTCTCATCGAGCTCATCACCATATTCGTCGATCTGATACAACTGCCTATGGCCGCCCCATTCCAAGCCTAAATAATACGGCGATACGTTCCAAGGTACATATTTCACATTCTCGAAAGTATTCTCGACCATGAAGTCGGCAGCTTCATAGGTAACCTTGATCTGGCGCAGCTGCACATCACCATATACGATTATCGGGCTAACACCGTCCCAAGGCTGGTCGTATTCGTACAGCTCGATCAGGTGGCGGATCGTGGGTTCATTAACGCCATCACCATAATCGTTGACCCAGTTTTCATCGAAATACTCATAGTAACCAAAGTCATACCAGCCAACAGCCTTGTGAGAGATGTAATCATTCGTCTTATCATCATCCTTATTCTGATCGAAGCGATAATCGAACGGATCATCCAGCTGAACATACGCGGTGTGAACCAGAACATAATCTTCCGGAGAATCTGGTGTGAATGACCAATACTGCAGTTCGACGCCGGCGAGCTCCCAGACGGCGTAGAGGACGTTGGGGTTGACGTCTTGCCAGTAGGGGTTGCCCAGCGGGTCAGTGAACTTGGTGTTCACCGGCGGCTTCATGTCGTAGGGATCGCCCGGAGCGTAGTCAACGTCGGTCGCGTCAGGCGTGATAGCCCAGCCCTTCAGGCGGTAGCCGGTCTTCTTCGGCTCGTCGAGCGTCACGCTGGTCTGGCAATCCACGAACCACACGGTCGGCGAAGGAACGTCGGTCGCGTCGGGGTCATTGGGATCGTAGATCAGCTCGACCTCGAGGGCCTGCCACACGCCGTAGAGGATAACCTCGTCAGCCGGCATGATGAAGTCGGTCGGAGCATCGAGGATGCCGTCGCCGTTCACGTCCTTGTAGAGCAGGTCGCTATCGGGCTGCGTTGCGCCCTCCTGGCGTGCCCAACCCACGAACTTGTAGCCCGGGCGCTTGAGCATATCCACGCTCGGGAACGGAACGAGGCTCTGGATGTTGTGGACGGTGCCGTCCTCGAAACCAGCCGGCGGGTTGCCATCTTCGGTGTTCCAGCCACCCACGGCCTGCGCAGTGGTGCGGGTGGTGTCGATGGTGCCATCCGGGTTGTAGTAGATGTAGTAGAGGCTGTTCACGCCCGTGCCGATCGCCGGATCGTTGATGTCGGCATACCCACCCGGAATGAAGGTGATGGGCTGGACGGAGAGCGCCCAGAGTGCATAGAGCGTGATGTCCTCGGTCCACATGTCGAACGTATCGGCCACATCGTCGGCCTGGACGAAGATGCCTGCGTCGATCAGCGCGTTGATGTAGGCGAAGTTATCGAGGCCGTTGAGCTGCGTTGCCAGCGCCACTACCTCGTAGTCTTCCATGGTGGTCTCGGCGATGCCGTCGCCATCGAGGTCGACGAAGCACAGCGAACCATCCAGGTAGGCATAGCCACGCAAGCTGTACGGGCGACCCTGGCTATCGATGCCGGAGGTGACCGTACCGCCATAGCGCTGGTCGATCGGCAGATGCACGGTCTTGCCGGACGGATACATGTAGTTGCCCACCTGCTGGCCCGGGAACGCCGGGAAGTAGTCCACGGCCGGGCGGCTCTCGACCGCGTCGTCCTTCCACTTGCCCGCGCCCATGTCGATGGTGAGCTGGTAAGCGTGAGCCGTGAAGTAGAGCGGCAGGATCAGGCACTGCTGGCCAGCCGGCGGCATGACCACGCCGAGGTTGTCCAGGTCGTTGCCACGCGGCCACATATCCCAATCCTCATGGCCGAGGATCTCGCCGGTCTCGGTGGAGGTGACGGACTGCAGCGTGTTGGTGGAGTCGAGGTAGTTCGCATACGTACCCTGTGGCACGTAGTCGTAACCCTTGATCTCGGGCTCGCGGTCGTCGTTCCAGTAGTACGGCTTGGATGCGTCGTACTGGACCGCGCTTGCCACTTCGTCCGTAACACCGGTGTGTTCGATCGTGTCGTAGACCCACAGCTTGCCGTTACCGTCGATGATGTAGCGGACCACCTGATACTTGGTGTCGGTGTTCGCGCTCCAGACCGCGTAGAGGGTCACGTCGTGGTTCGGCATGTGGAACAGGCTGCCGGCCGGCGTGAAGTGTACCACGCCGTCGGTGGTGCCGCCATCAAGTGCAGCCGCATTAGCCGCGTCGATGGAAGCGAGACCCTTCGAGGTGCCCACGTTCGTGCCGTTCACGCTATCGGTGTAGTACCAGCCCACGAGCGTGTAGCCCCAGCGGTTGGTCTCGTAGATGGAAGGCAGCTGCAGATCCTGGCCTTCGCGCACGCCGTAATCGCCGTTGCCGTCGACCTGATACTGCTCGTAGACGAGCGGCATGTTCGGGCCAGGCAGCCAGCCGCCGGAACCGATGTTCAGGAAGAGGTTCAGCGGCTCGGACTCCATGACCACCGCGATAACGGAAGGCGTGGAAGCGCCGGCGATAGTAACGGTGATGTTACCCACGACCGTCTTGTCCCAGCTCGGGTCGACCGAAGCCGGGCCGATCGACGAACCACCCATGAAGCCGGTGAACATGAGCTCGCTCGCGCTCGTGTGGTAGTTGCTCGGGTCGTTCTTCATCGGGATGGCCGTGGTCATGTAGGTGTAGGAACGCCAATCGATCGCGCTGAACGCCTCGCCGGTGATCACGCAGTTGCCATACGTGCCGGAAGCAGCGGCGAACTGTGCCGGATCGTGCGGGTTAGCGATGGTGTAGGTCTCGCCCGCGATGCCCCTCAGGTGGAACTCGTGCCACACCTTCAGCGTGCCGTTGCCGTCGACCTTGTAGTAGCGGATGACGTACGGGGTATCAGGGCTTGCGCTCCAGACCGCATGCAGCGTGAGCGGACCGCCCAGCAGCGTGGTGACCGCGCTCTCAGGCGGCACGACGAAGCGGATATTGGGGTTCGTGGGGTTATTCGACGTGAAGTAGTTGCCCTGGGTCGGCGTGATGGAGCGGGTGTCCGCTTCCGCAACGCCAGCCGCACGGCGGGAATCCATACCCTGCGAGGTGCCCACGTTCATCGAGGAGCCGTCGGGCAGCGTGACCGTAGGATAGATGTACCAGCCGACCAGATCGTAGCTGTCGCGCTTGACCAGATCGGTGTTCGGCAGGATCAGTTCCTCGTCGGTGACGACCTCGAGCGAATACGGGAAGTTCGCGCTATCGATCCAGGTAGTGGTGCCCTCGTCGAAGTAGATGGTGTAGGACCTTGCAGACCAGACCGCGTAGAGCGTGGTCGGGGTGTTCGGCATGGTGAACGCCTGGTTCGTGCGGATGATCTTGCCCGCCGCCTGCAGTGCGTCAGCCAGCGCGCGTGAGTCGCGTGCCTTCACCTGGGTCACGTCGAGCGTGTTACCGTTAACCACGGTCTCCTTGTCGAGCGTCCAGCCGCGGAAGTCGTAGCCTTCACGGTTGAACTGGGTCGCGCCATACGGGATGTTGATGGTCTCGCCCGCGAGCACCTTATCGATCTTGATGGAAGTGTCGGTCGGAACGGTCGGGGTGTTCCAATCGCCGAGGCCGAGCTCGTAGGTCAGGTCGATCTGGCGCGGGGTGTAGTAGAGGCGAAGGCCCAGCGTGCTTGCGCCATCGACCACGCCGGAGCGGGTGTTCTGACCGGTGAACAGCGGCGGGGTGACGCCATCCGGGAAGCTGAAGCCCGCGTCGTCGGTGACCTCGAAGCCAGCGAAGTTCGCGTCGCGGTTATAGGGCTTCGACGCCGCGTCGTAGTTGGCCACGATGTCGGCATCCTCGATGCGATCGATCGCGGTAACCGTCTCGCCTGCCGTGCCGGTGAGCGTCTCGGTGATAGTGGCCATCACGTTGCCGTTGCCGTCCACGCGGATGTGCTCGACCACGTACTCGACGTCGTCGCGTGCGCTCCAGACCGCCCACACATCAACATCGGCGCCCGGCATGATGAAGCCGTAGCCCGTGCCGTCGACCTTGGTGAAGAGGTGTGCGGTGCCATCGGTCAGGCTCTGGCCAGAATTCCAAGCCGACACATAAGCGTTCTCGGTGCCGCCCCAGCCCGGCCACGTCTGGATATCGGCCGCGAGCGTTTGGGAAGCGAAGCCTGCTGCGCCATCGGCGCGCTTGTCGGTGGTCCAACCGTAGAAGTCGTAACCCGGGCGCGTGATGTCGCCATGGAGGTTGCCGGTGTTCTGCTCGGAGAAGAAGTAGACCACG
>OLPI01002762.1_pt1 | contig 13272 bp, 12 predicted proteins | sample 1672361 | NCBI WGS metagenome assembly OLPI01 (sample SAMEA3136675, study PRJEB25190) | human gut metagenome
CCTTGGAGAAGCCGCGGAACAGCAGGCTGGTGATGACGCCGGAGTTGCCGCGGGCACCGCGCAGCATGGCGGAAGCAGCGGTCTTGGCGGCTTCGGCCACGGTGCAGCTGTCATCCAGGGCTTCCAGCTCGCGCACGGAAGCGCCCACGGTCATGCCCATGTTGGTGCCGGTGTCGCCGTCCGGGACGGGGAAGACGTTCAGCTCATCCACGCGGGAGCGCTGATTGTTGATGTTGTTGGCGCCGGAAATGATGGCGTCGCGCAGGATCTTACCAGAAATCATTGTTTTAAACTCCTTATCAGGCCGGAAAAATTCCGGCAGCCGGGGATACAGACGGACATCAGGCGATCACATCGTCCACCGAGACCACCACGCGGGCGACCTTCAGGCCGGTGGCCTGCTCGACTTCGTCCTTGACGCGGTGCGAGATGCTGCGGGCAGCGGTGGAAATGTTCAGCCCATAGCTGACAGCGATGTGCAGCTCGATCACGAGACGTCCATTCTCCTGCGTGACGCGGACACCCTTTTCGGAATAATCGGAACCATGGACCAGGCTGCGCACAGCGTCGGTCATATCACGGGGTGCCATTGCGGCAACGCCGTAGCAGTGTTTGGTCGCCTCACCCACGAGGGTCGAAAAATACCCGGCGGTAAAGCTGACATCTCCCAGCGGGAAACGGGAAGTGATCATAATCGCTCTGCTCCTTTATGTTATTTTTCAGAAAACACATTCAGGGTCTGGGGCCGTGCAGGCGGGCCAAAACCGCAGACTGCACCGAGAAACACCCACTCTATTATACAACTTCGATGCGCGGTTGTACAGTTCAAATTGCTGGCAGCGGGGATTTTTTGGCTGTTTTGCGTCCTTTGCCCACAAATTTGCGGGCAAAACTGTACGGCTGGGCAGAGCAGTGCGTTCGTTCGACAGGGCATGACCGTCCGGGTGTGATATGCTGTCCGGTGCACAGCGGCCGCGCTGCGGCAGAAGTATGACGGATGCCTGCAAACAATCTGTAAAAAAATTATAAAAACTCCCTCCGGATGCTTTATCCCTCTATGAAAAAGTGCTAAAATGAAAGCAGAGAGAGGGGATGCGCACCGGGCGGTGTGTGTCCCCTGTAAAACGAGCAGACCCAAATCATCCATCCGGCCGCACACGCCGTGCATAAAATACCGATTTAGGAGTTGTTGGCATGAACATTCTGTTTTTCCTCTCCCCCAAGCAGGATCTGATGTACGTTTACGACGATTTTACCCTCCGGCAGACGCTGGAAAAATGGGAGAACAACCGCTACGCCTCCATCCCGGTGCTCAACCGCCGGGGCGAGTATGTGGGCACCCTGACCGAGGGGGACATCCTCTGGGGGCTGAAGAAATTCCACGGGCTGGATCTGGAAGCTGCAGAGGATGATTTTATTTACATCGGCTATAATTTCCACTGGGAAAACCGGAGCCTTGCTCTGCCCAATCTCCCGGAAGGCATGTGCTGGAAAAAAATCGCAGATACCTCTCTTCACGGAACAGGATTCTGTCTGGAGGAGGAAGAAGAATATAAAAAATCAATCGAAATAGGCCCCCGCGCCATTGTGGTATTGCTGGGCAGACAGGAGGCGGAGAAAGATGCGATCATGGCACCCGTGGCTGCACTTCAGGACCATCACGAGGCATAAGCTTCTGGTGATGAAATATTGTTTTCGTATCGGGTTATATAAGCAGGGGTTGCTTCATGACCTGTCCAAATATTCCCCGACGGAATTTCTGGTAGGCTGTAAATATTATCAGGGGACAAGAAGCCCCAACAACGCAGAACGTGAGGCAACCGGCGTATCCATGTCCTGGCTGCACCATAAGGGAAGAAACAGACACCATTTTGAACATTGGGTAGACTATTCCCTTGACGGTGAGCATGTGATCATGGGAGCCAGAATGCCCAGAAAATATGTGGCGGAAATGGTCATGGACCGGATCAGTGCATCCAGAAACTATCTGGGAGAGGAATATACCTATCATGAACCATTGCAGTATTTTCTGAAAAGCAAGGAGAAGCTGTGGTTTATCCACCCACAGACAAAGAAAGAGCTGGAGGGACTTCTCCGGATCCTGGATAAATACGGAGAGGATAAGACCCTGTGGTATATCCGCAATGTATATCTATGTGATAACCACGGAAAAAAAGTGAAAAGCCCTGGGAAAAAGCTTCGAAATCACAGATAGGGGTGTATTTTTGGCAGGTTGTCTGATATAATATTCAGATATCAGGAGGAAGAATGAATGGATACACCAACAATTGCGAAATACTATAGAGAGAAAGATCCCATGGAGCGCCTGAAGCTTCTGGAGCAGTCCATTGCAGCAGGAGAAGAACCGGAAGAAAATAAGATCCGTAAGGAACTCTGGGATATCCGTTACAGCGATAAATCCGAGACTGGTGATACCAGGGCAGACGGTTATCTCGGTCTCTGGATGACCATGGAGTTTAACCGGAATTCCGCTTCCAGATTCTTTGGCACAAGAAGTGCGAAGAAAGAGATAGGTAAGTATCTTAAGAAGTTGAAATTTCAGGAACTCCAGGAAAAGGGCGGCCTTTATGAGGAGCTTCTTTACCGGGAATGCTGTCATCTGGTTCTGGTCTACATGGATCTCTGTCAGACAGATAAATCCTATAACACAACGATTTTCGGACTGATCCACATCAAGGAGGACAGTGCGAAGGCCAAGGTCCAGAGAGACATCAGGGAAACAGCTGTGGAGCTTCCGGCTAATCTTGGAATGGAAGCTGAGCTTGGAATCATCACAAGAGCTGCCAGAGAGATCTACAGGCAGTATTATCCCAATGAAGGAAACATTTAGGAGGCAATGAGCTTTCCGTTTCAGGCTGTCTGAATACTCAGGCAGCCTTTTGTTGCCATGCATCCGATAAAATATTCTGAGATTTTTTCAACGAAGATCCATGTCGGGTGTGAAGAGAAACATTCAGGAGGTTACTAATTTATGAATCCCAATCATCTGAACGCATATGAAGTCCTGAAGGAAGAGGAGCTTCAGGATATTCATTCAAAAGGATGGCTTCTGAGACACAAAAAAACAGGAGCCAGAGTGATGCTCATCGAGAACAGTGATGAGAATAAGGTTTTTAATATTGCATTCCGCACACCGCCCAAAAACAGCACAGGTGTTGCTCATATCCTGGAACACAGCGTACTGTGCGGCTCCAGGGAATTTCCGCTGAAGGATCCTTTTGTAGAGCTGGTAAAAGGATCTCTCAATACCTTCCTCAATGCCATGACCTACCCGGACAAAACCTGCTACCCTGTAGCCAGCTGTAATGACCGGGATTTCCAGAATCTGATGCATGTGTATCTGGATGCGGTGTTCTATCCGAACATTTACAAAAAAGAGGAGATTTTCCGCCAGGAGGGCTGGAACTATCATCTGGAACAGAAAGAAGGACCGCTGAAGTACAATGGTGTTGTTTACAACGAAATGAAAGGTGCTTTTTCCTCACCGGACGATGTTCTGGAGCGTGAGATCATGAATTCCCTGTTCCCGGATACCACCTATGGCTGTGAGTCCGGCGGAGATCCTGTAAATATCCCGGATCTCAGTTACGAGGAATTCCTGGATTTCCACAGACAGTACTATCATCCGTCCAACAGCTTTATCTATCTCTATGGAAACATGGATATGGAGGAGAAACTGGAGTTTATTGACAGCCATTATCTGTCTGCCTTTGATTCCCTTGCCATTGATTCCCAGATCCGGGATCAGGAAGCTTTTGCCCAGGTAAAAGATATCCAGAAAAATTATCCGGTGTCAGAGGACGAAGGAGAAGAGGATAACACTTATCTTTCCTACAATATGGTTGTGGGCGAGGCAGCAGATATCAACTTAAGTCTTGCTTTCGAAGTCCTGGATTACGCACTTTTAAGCGCACCGGGTGCACCGCTGAAACAGGCACTTCTGGATGCAAAGATCGGCAAGGATATCTATGGCTCCTTTGAGGATGGAATCAAACAGACCTATTTCTCCATCGTGGCAAAGGGAGCCAACTTAAGCCAGAAAGAGGAATTTGTCAAAGTGATCCGTGACACCCTCACAAAGATCATGGAGGAAGGTATCGACAAGAAGGCAGTAACAGCCGGAATCAACTACTACGAATTCCGTTTCCGTGAGGCGGACTTCTCCAGCTTCCCGAAGGGCCTGATGTACGGCATTGACGTCTTCGACAGCTGGCTGTACGACGAGAACAAACCGTTCGCCTACCTGCAGCAGCTTGCGATCTACGATGAGCTGAAAAAACTGGCAAAAGAAGGCTATTTCGAAAACCTGATCCAGACGTATCTGCTGGACAACACCCATGCCTCCATCGTGACCCTCATTCCAAAGACCGGTCTTGCCGCAGAAAATGATGCAAAGACCGCAGAAAAACTGCAGAAATATAAAGAGAGCCTGTCAAAAGAAGAGATCGAGAAAATCATTGCTGACACCAAAGAGCTGGCAGCATATCAGGAAGAAGAGGAGAGCGAGGAAGCACTCGAGACGATTCCGCTCCTGAAACGAAGCGATATCAAACGTGAGTCTATCAAACTTTACAATGACGAGCATGAAGTCGATGGAACGACGGTTCTTCATCACAACGTATTCACGAACGGCATCGGTTACTTAAGCTTGCTGTTTGATACGAAAAATGTGCCGAACGATCTGATCCCGTACATGGGCGTATTAAAATCCGTTCTCGGCTATGTGGACACCGAACACTACACCTACGGCGAACTGTTCAACGAGATCAATGCACAGACCGGCGGCATCAACTGCGGACTGCAGGTATTCCGCATTCTGGAAAATGATGACGACTGCCGCAGAATGTTCGGCATCCGCGCGAAATTCCTGTACGACAAACTGGATTTCGTCATGAAAATGGTCGAGGAAATCCTGAATACCTCCCGCCTGGATGACGAGAAACGTCTTCACGAGATCATCTCCAGCATGAAATCCGGCCTGCAGAACCGCCTGTCTTCCGCCGGAAATGCAACGGCTGTGATGCGTGCAGCTTCCTATTACTCCCCGATGAGCAATTTCCAGGACCGCATCGCAGGCATCGGCTTCTACCAGCTCTTAAAAGATCTGGACGAGAACTTCGATGAGAAAAAAGCAGAACTGATTAAAAATCTGCAGACCCTGATGAAATACATCTTCCGCAAAGAGAATCTGACCGTCTCCTATACCGCAGACGAGACAGGCTACGCACCGCTGGAAGAAAAAATCGCAGCATTCAAAGAGAATCTGTGCACCGACGAAGTGGAGCCGGGCAGCATTGTGTATGACTTTGAACAGAAAAACGAAGCCTTCCAGACCTCCGGCCAGGTACAGTACGTGGCACTCTGTGGAAACTTCGAGCGCGAAGGCTACGACTACACAGGAGCCCTGCGCATCCTGCGTGTCATGCTGAGCTATGACTATCTGTGGATCAACATCCGTGTCAAAGGCGGCGCTTACGGCTGCGGCGGAGCTTTCGGAAGAGGCGGAAACGCGTGCATTTCTTCCTACCGTGACCCGAACGTCGGAAGAACCCTTGAAGTATACCGTGGTATCGGCGATTACGTGCGCAATTTCGAAGCAGACGAGCGCCAGATGACCAAATACATCATCGGAACGATCAGCGAACTCGACGTCCCGATGAACCCGTCCGCAAAAGGCCAGACCTCCGAGAGCGCATGGTTCAACGGCATCACCGAAGCAGACTTCCAGCAGGAGAGAGATCAGATCCTCGATGCAACCCTGGATGACATTCATGCACTGGCAGACCTGGTAGACGCGGCACTGAAACAGAATAATATCTGTGTTGTCGGAAGTGAGGCGGCGATCCAGAAAGAGAAAGAGCTGTTTGGGGCAGTGGAAAATTTGTAAAAGCGAACTTTGTATCTAAACTCCCGGGACCACACATTTGGCACCAATATAAATGAATATTGGGCATTGAACTTGTTATTACTACCATTTATATTTAAGACGAATTTTGGGGGTCAGGCCTCTTAAGATTTTGACCCCTTACAATTTTTAGAACAGAATTCCTGCGAGAAAAAGAAAGGAAACGGAAAATTTCATGGAAAACAACGCAAATTATAAATCCGGATTTGTTGCCCTGATTGGCCGTCCGAATGTTGGAAAATCCACACTGATGAACCATCTGATCGGACAGAAGATCGCTATCACATCAAAAAAAACGCAGACAACCCGTAACCGGATCCAGACGGTTTATACGTGTGATGCGGGACAGATCGTGTTTCTCGACACACCGGGTATCCACAAGGCAAAAAACAAACTCGGCGAGTATATGGTCGATGTAGCGGAGAAGACTTTAAAAGAAGTGGATGTGATCCTCTGGCTGGTTGAACCGAGCAACTTCATCGGAGCAGGAGAACGCCATATCGCGGAAATCCTGGAAAAAGTCAACGCGCCGGTGATCCTCATCATCAATAAGACCGATACTGTGGAAAAAGACAAGATTCTGGAATTTATTGATACTTACCGCAAGCTGTTTCAGTTTGCTGAGATCATTCCGTGCTCCGCACTGCGCCATCAGAATACAGGCGATATCATTCCGAGCATCTTCAAATATCTGCCGTACGGCCCGCAGTTCTACGATGAGGACACCATCACCGATCAGCCGATGCGTCAGATTGTGGCAGAAATCATTCGCGAGAAGGCACTGTACGCCTTAAACGAAGAGATTCCGCACGGCATCGCCGTTGTGATCGATCAGATGAAAGACCGCCCGAACGGAAAAATTGTGGACATCGATGCAACGATCATCTGCGAGCGCGATTCCCACAAGGGCATTATCATCGGAAAACAGGGCGCGATGCTGAAGAAAATCGGAAGCAATGCGCGGTATGAGCTGGAGCAGATGCTGGAGCAGAAAGTTAATTTGAAACTCTGGGTCAAAGTTAAAAAAGACTGGAGAGACAGTGACTTCCTGGTGAAGAACTTCGGATATGATAAAAAGAAACTCGATTTATAATATTGCATTATAATAAGGAAGAAACATGCGAGAACCAATCAATGTAAGCGGAATGGTATTATCCGCCTCCCCGGTCGGAGAGTATGACAAGCGCGTCGTGATTCTGACCCGGGAGCTCGGCAAAATCACTGCCTTCGCGCGCGGCGCCCGCCGCATGAAAAGCCCGCTGATGGCCGTTTCCAATCCGTTCGTCTTCGGCGAGTTTCAGGTCTACGAGGGCCGCGACAGCTACACCCTCTCCGGTGCGAACATCAAAGAATACTTCCTCGACCTGGCGCAGACGCAGCCTGGTGTCTACTACGGCTTTTATTTTCTGGAACTGGCCGAATATTTCAGCCAGGAAGGAAACGATGAAACCCAGATGCTGAACCTACTGTACGTGACGATGAACGCCATCCGCCGCGGAAAACAGGACCTGCGCCTGATCCGGTGCATCTTCGAACTGCGGACGATCACAATCAGCGGAGAAGCACCGCAGATGTTCTCCTGCATGGAGTGCAGCACGAAAGAAAATCTGACCATTTTCTCCCCGCGCGACAGCGCCATCTACTGCCAAAACTGCGGAAAAACCATCAAAGATCCATGGCCGCTGCAGCCGGGCACCGTGCTGGCATGCCGCTATATCATTGCGGCACCGCTGGAGAAGTTGTATGGGTTTACAGTGAACGAAGAGATTCTCGATGAGCTGGAGCGGCTGCTGCGCGCGTACCTGCACCGGTATGTGGAAAAGAAGATGAAAACATTACCAATTCTTGAAATGATGAAACAATAAAATTTGTAATATTTTGCAAAAATGTGAAAAAAGTATGTCCAAAAAGTTGTCCACACCTTTACAAATAAGTAGAGATGGGATAAAATATTAAAGATAAAGAAAAATGCCCCGTGTCTGCTGCAGGACGTATAGAAGAAAATGGATTTTCAGCAAAAACGGTAATGAAAAAGACAGCAAAACTATGCGGAGTGAAACGCTGTTACGTTCACGGGAGAAAAAGAAATACAACAGGGGAGAGAGGTATGTACAAAAAATCATCCACAGGATGGCTGAAGCACCTGGATTTCATGATCCTTGACATTATCTGCCTTCAGCTGGCATTCATTATGGGTTATTTTCTGAGACATCACAGTCTGAATCCATATGGAAACACGATTTATCGAAACGAAGCCATTGTATTTATGCTGATTCAGGTGATGATCATGTTCTTCGACGATTCGTTCAAGAACGTCATGAAGCGCGGTTATCTGTCTGAAATTGAAAAAACAGTCAAAAACATGATATACATCATTGTACTTGGTGTATTTTATCTGTTCCTGATTCGGGAGGGAGATCAGTTTTCCAGAGCAACCATTATTTTAACTGGTGTCATCTATGGAAGCATTTCTTATCTGATGCGTGTCGGTTGGAAAATGTTCCTGAAAAAACGCGGCAGCGGAGAACACAGCGGCCGTTCCCTTTTGATTATTACAACCGAAAAACAGTCACAGTCTGTTGTAAAAAGCATACTTGACTTCGATTATATCGGTGTCCGCCCGACCGGCGTTGTCCTCGTAGATCAGGACAGAACCGGACGCAAAATCCACGGCGTGCCAGTCGTTTCCAGCCTCGCAAACGCAGCCGAGTATGTCTGCCGCGAGTGGTTTGACGAAGTGCTGATCGTTCTGCCGGAAGGCAGAGAGATCCCACAGAAAGTTTTTGATGCATTCACAGAAATGGGAATCACGATTCATGTGAAAATTGCAGATGTCAACGAAATGCAGGGCAAAAACCAGATCGTAGAGCGTATGGGTAATTACACCGTTATCACTACATGCATCAACATGGCAAGCGCCGGTGAACTTATTCTGAAACGAATCATGGATATCTGCGGCGGCCTGGTAGGATGCATCCTGACAGGAATCATCTTCCTGTTTGTCGCCCCGGCGATCTATATCAAATCCCCGGGACCGATTTTCTTCTCCCAGTACCGGGTAGGAAAGAACGGAAGAAAATTCAAGATTTACAAATTCCGCAGTATGTATATGGATGCGGAGGAGCGTAAAAAAGAACTGATGAAACAGAACCGCGTCAGCGACGGCCTGATGTTCAAAATGGAGAACGACCCGCGTGTCATCGGCAGCGAAAAAGGCCAAGGCAAGGGAATTGGAAACTTCATCCGCAAAACCTCATTGGATGAATTCCCGCAGTTCTTCAACGTGTTAAAAGGTGACATGAGCCTGATCGGAACCCGTCCGCCGACAGTAGACGAGTGGGAAAAATACGAACTGCATCACAGAGCGAGACTGGCTATTAAACCAGGTCTGACCGGAATGTGGCAGGTAAGCGGACGAAGTGAGATTACGGACTTCGAGAAAGTCGTAAAACTGGATACGAAGTATATTTCAGAATGGTCGTTTTTGCTGGATATCAAGATCTTGTTCAAAACCGTACTGATAGTATTAGGACAGAAAGGTTCTATGTAAAAAGAAACGAAGCTGGTTGAAGAAAACGACATGAAGTTATCTACAGTGCTGAAAAAACGCAGATATATTGCGATTAAGGAACCGGTGTGGTAGAATGGGGATAGGTTTAAAATAATTAGTGAAAGAAGAAGTTGAGTTTATGGAGGAGCGCGGGAAGGGATTTATTACTAAAAAAGTTTCCGATAATAGCGATTGTCTGAAGAAAAGAAGCTGTGAATAAGAAATTGTTCATGGCTTCTGTAATGTAAAGTAGAAGTTTGGCCTTGAAAAAATTTGCTAATAAAGGAGAAAAACAATGAACATTATTTTACTTTCTGGCGGCTCTGGTAAGCGCCTTTGGCCTCTTTCGAATGATGTGCGTAGCAAACAGTTTATTAAATTGTTTAAGAATAATGATGAATATGAATCCATGGTTCAACGTGTATATCGCCAGATTACTACAGTGGATGCAGAGGCAAAAATTACCATTGCAACGAGCAGATCTCAGGCGAGCGCTATTAAGAATCAGCTGGGTGAAAAGGCATCTATTTGTGTAGAGCCCTGCCGTCGAGATACCTTTCCTGCTATTGCACTGGCTGCAGCATATCTCCACGATGAATTGGGGGTTGATGAAAGGGAAGCTGTTGTTGTATGCCCGGTGGATCCCTATGTGGATAATAGCTATTATGAAGCTGTCAAAACCTTGCAGGAACTGGCAGAAAAGGGAAGTGCAAATCTGACCCTGATGGGAATTGAACCGACCTATCCAAGTGAGAAGTATGGTTACATTATTCCGGAAAGCGGTGAGAATGTAAGCAAGGTTAAAGAGTTCAAGGAAAAGCCGGATATGGAGACGGCTAAGAAATATTTGTTACAGAATGCGTTGTGGAATGCTGGCATTTTTGCGTTTAAGCTGGGATACTTGCTGGATAAAGCGCATAGTATGATTAGTTTTGAAGATTATCGTGACCTGTTCAAGAAGTATGATACACTGAAAAAGATTAGTTTTGACTATGCTGTGGTCGAAAAAGAGTCCAGCATCCAGGTCCTGCGTTACAGTGGCGACTGGAAAGATGTTGGTACGTGGAATATGATGGCAGAGGTTATGGCAGATAAATCTAAGGGCAAAGCGATTCTGGATGAAACCTGTCAGAACACCAACGTTGTAAATGAGCTGAATATTCCAGTTCTATGCATGGGGTGTAAGGATATGATTATTGCTGCCAGCGGAGATGGTATTTTGATTGCTGACAAAGAGCGTAGTGGGTACATGAAGCCTTACGTTGAAAAGATCGAAACAGAAGCTATGTATGCAGAAAAGTCTTGGGGTACTTATACAGTCATGGATGTGCAGCCTGGTTCTATGACTATCAAAATTTCAATGAAGGCTGGCGAAAAGATGAGCTACCATATGCACAGTGAACGTGAAGAAGTTTGGACGGTTGTTTCTGGTAAAGGCAAAGCAGTCGTGGATGACAGGGAAAAAATTCTATGTACTGGTGATGTCATCACTATTTCAGCCGGATGTAAACATACGGTGGAAGCTATTACAGCACTGGATATGATAGAGGTTCAAATTGGCAATGAAATTAGCGCCGCAGATAAGACAAAATTTCAACGGAAGTAAAATAGATTAGTCATTATTGACGGAGACATGGAAGCATTTGGCGTTGTTTGAGTTGCAGTAAGGGGTGAATAAATGTCAAGAATGAAGTTTATGAATACAGAGATTGATAATCTGACGATGCAGGAGACTCTACAGGCTATTGATCGGCTGATTCAAGAGAATAAAAGTGCATATGTGGTAACACCGAATGTGGATCATATTGTGCAGTTGGAAAAAAGTAAAGAATTACAGGCGGTTTATAAGAATGCGTCATTGATTCTGGCAGACGGGAAACCACTGCTATGGATTGCTAAATGGTATGGAACACCGATTAAAGAGAAAATCTCAGGTTCGGATTTGTTTCCACTTTTGTGCAATATGGCTGCGAAAAAAAAATATAAGATGTTCTTTTTAGGTGCGGCTGAAGGTGTAGCTGCAAAAGCTGCAAAAAATCTCGCAAATAAATTTAAGGGATTGCAGGTTGTTGGTACGTACTCTCCGCCATTTGGCTTTGAAAAAAGCCAGGATGAAATGGATAAAATTAAATCAATGATAAAAGAGGCTGCTCCGCACATTTTGATCGTTGGATTAGGCTGCCCGAAACAGGAAAAGTTTATGTATCACCATTGTAAAGAACTCGGAGTGCCAATTTCCTTGGGGCTGGGTGCCAGCTTTGATTTTGAAGCGGGAAATATCAAAAGAGCGCCTCGTTGGATGTCAAATCATGGATTAGAGTGGCTTTTTAGAATTACACAAGATCCAAAGCGAATGGCAAAACGCTACTTGGTAGATGACCGAAAGATTCTCGGTTTGGCGATTAAGTATAGAAAATAATGTATTAGATGGGAGCGAGTCATGGAAACACTGCAGAATCAAAATGTTTTATTGTTTACAAGGACAATGGGACTTGGCGGGACGGAAAATGTAGTATTGCAGCTTTGCGAAATATTAAAGCCAGTTGTGAAGAAAGTTGTGGTTTGCTCGTGTGGTGGAATAAATGAAAAAAAATTAGAGATTATGGGGATTCAACATTATACAATACCTGATATAGAACAGAAAGATTTAAAAACAATAACTTTAGTGTTGCGTCAGGTAAAAAGAATTATAAAAAACGAAAAAATCACAATCGTACATGTTCATCATAGAATGGCAGCGTTCTACATTGCTTTGTTAAAAATGCAGAATAACCGTTTGAATTTTTTTGCAACTGCTCATAATACATTCACTGATAAGATTGGGCTTACAAGAATTGCGTACAAAAATGCAAATGTTATAGCGTGTGGAAAAGAAGTAAAGTCTAACTTAGTCAACCATTATCATCTTACAGAAGATAAGGTTGCCATAATTCATAATGCCATTAAGCCGTATAAAGAAGTTATAAAACCTGATTCTTATTTAGAAAAGTTGAAAAAAGATGGTTACATTATAGTCGGAAATGTAGGACGTCTTTCGGAACAGAAAGGAATGGAATATTTTATTGATTCATATGATGAGGTGCATGCATTAATAGATAATTTAAAGTATGTTATCGTTGGACAAGGTGAGGATGAAGTATCTTTGAAACAAAGAGTTAAAAAAGCATTCAATCAGGATAACATAATTTTCCTTGGATATCGTGCTGATATTCAAAATGTCATGGCGCAAATGGATTATATTGTGCTGAGTTCATTATGGGAGGGATTTCCGTTAACACCGATTGAAGCATTTTCAGTTCATAAACCTGTAATCGGAACGGCAGTGGATGGTACAAAAGAGATTATTAAAAATAGTAAGAATGGATATTTAATTGCCCCTCGAAATGCACATGCGATTGCAGAAAAAGTAATAGAGTTAGCACAAGATGAGAGCAGACGAATGGAAATGGGAGAATGTGCTTATATAACATATAAGGAAGAGTTTGATTTCAGTGTGTTTCGAACGAATATTTTAGATTTCTACAGACAGCATGTGAAATTGAAATAAGAGAAGAAGGCAATGAAGATAGTTTATTAGCTTATAAAGTATATTTAGAACAGTTCTGACAATACTGGTCTGCTTTATCTTGAAAATAGAAGTTATAATAAAAGAAGAAAATCTTTAGTATATAGGGGCTGAAAAGGCGAATCTATAGCACTCAAAAAAAATACTGCACACTCTTGACAACAGGTCTATGATAAAGTCAAGAGGTGATTATTATGTTACATGATGAAACACGAAAACTACTTATTGAAG
>OLPI01002764.1_pt1 | contig 13269 bp, 10 predicted proteins | sample 1672361 | NCBI WGS metagenome assembly OLPI01 (sample SAMEA3136675, study PRJEB25190) | human gut metagenome
CACAGGGCCATGTACAGCCGCACCCGGCCGTTGCCGAAGACGATCCCGCAGAAAAAGAGCATCCCGCAGGCCCCCATCCAAAACAGGAGGTCCAAAATTTCCTGGAGGGTCCGGCGGGGCAGGGTGAGGCGGACCAGGCGGAGCAGATCATACAGCAGCCCCACGCCCAACCCCATGGCCAGACAGGAAAAGAGAGTGGAGATCTGCTCCTGAAGGGAGACGCTCATCCCCGGAAGAGACGGCCCAGAAAGCTGCCCTGGCGGGGCTCTTCCTCCTCATAGGTTAAGGAGTCCACCGTACCCTCCACCAGCAGGTCCCCGCCGTCCAGACTTAATTTTTCAATGTGGAGGGATTCGCCTCGGATGATGAGGCTTCCCTCCGCGGTGGACATGACGATGGAGGTCTCGTCAAAGCTCTCCACCCCGTCCACCCCGGACACCGTCAGCCGGTTCCGGTTGTCCAGAACAATCCGATGCGCCGCTCCCCCCGTCTGGGGGCTTTTTTCGTCGAAGGACATACCATCCCATCCTTTCCCGTGATGTGATCTTGGCTATGTATATGGCGGGGAGAAGGGAAGTATGCGGAGGAAAGGAGGAAGGAACAAAACTGTCAAAAGGTGTACCTTTTGAAAGCGGAAAGGAGCAAATGAAACAGACAGTGAGGAAACCCCATTCAGAAAGAAGGAGGAAGTAAGATTGAAGAGAAAACGATGGTTGGCAATGGCGCTGGTGTTCTGCCTTTTGGGAACTACGGTTCCGCTGACGGCGCTGGCAGCAGGGGAAGACGGGGAGGTTCAGTATATCGTAAGTAACGATGGAACAACCTTGACCATCCAAGGCGATGGTGAGATCACCAGTCAGGCTTTGAATGCCAATGTGACAGCGGAACAGAAAAAGACACTCACTTCTGTGGAGATTGGCGCCGGCGTTACAGGGATTGCAGATGGTTACAGCTCGGTATTTCCCGCGGGTGTAACCAACGTTACCCTGAAGGGATCGGGGGCGTTCCGATTTGGCAAGTATTCTTTTAAGGGACAGAAAAATCTAACGGTGCAGTCAGAGCGTACATCCCTTGCCATTGGAAGCTATGCTTTTCACAATGCTGTACTAACCGAGTTTCCAATGGACCAACTGCATACCATTGGAAGCTATGGGTTTTCCAATGCGGTTTTGCCGTTGGAGGGGGAGACGCTGACGCTGCGGATAGAGGACCAGGTGGATGTGGAGGCACAGTACCCGGCCATTTCTGTGGGGAGCTGTGCGTTCAGCGGCGTAAAAAATAAAGAAGGAACCGCTTTTTCCAAGGCGAGCGTTACCATTGGGGGAACGGTTCAATTTGGCGATTATTCTTTCAATGCAAGCGATGTATTTGGAAGCAGTGCGGCCTTGGAGGAGCTCACCTTCCACCTGAAGGAGGGAGCCTATCTCATCTTTGGAGGAGGTGCCTTGGGAATCCCCGCTCTGCGCAGCGCTGTGTTTACCGGGACGGGACAGATTGATTTTCAGCATCCCAGCTATCGCTATGTGCAGGCAGCACCCTTTCGCAACGGGAAGCAAGTGGAAACCCTGGATTTCAGTGGATTTACCGGGGAGATCACATTTGCTAAAAATATGTTTCATGCCAGTGCAACTTCAAAACCAGGGCTAAAGCAGGTGATCTTGGGGGAAGGGTGCCAGGTAACGAAAATCCGGGAAAAGGCATTTGCCTACTGTACGCAGCTGGAGACCTTTGACTTTTCCAAGGTGACAGGAGAAATTGCAGGAGAGGCGTTTCGAGACACCGGGCTGAAAGGAGCATTGGACCTGAGCCGGGTGACCGCCATAGAGGTGGGTGCCTTCGAAAACGTCACAGGGGTGACGGATTGGAGTGCAATCTGTCAGGGGGCCGAGGCGGGTATCCTGAAAAAGCTGGAATACAGCAATGTATTTCTCAAGGACGACGCGGTATGGGACTTGGTGGAGCGAGCAATGGACGGTAAGTTCCGCCTCAACCAAGACGGCGGGTATCCGACGTTGCGGCCCACCGACAACGCATGGGAGGACAGTCACCTGGGTGAGAAGAACGGACTGGGCGCGGCCTCCACACAGCTGACCAAGGCGGCCAAATGGACCAACGAAGACAGGACGACAGCCCAAGTGGAGATTCAGGCGGCCTATGCGCCGGACCGGCAGAGAGATTTCGTGTTTGTCCTGGACACCAGCACCTCCATGGAGCAGGTCAACGGACAGGGCGCGGCCCTGAACAAGATGTATGAGATGCTCTCCAAAGTGGCGGATGTGACCGAAACGCTGCTGACCTCCCAGGAGGTGGACAGCCGGGTGGCGGTACTGTCTTTTGGCAGCGGGGTGAACGCAGCTTCTGCGGGCTTTTTTCAGGAGGCCAACGCGGCGCATGCCGGGGAAGTGATCCGAGGCCTAAGCTGTGAGGGGAGGACCAATTACACTGCAGGATTGGAAAAGGCGGTGGACTATCTCCGCATGGCCCAAAGCCTGGGGCGTTCGGTCTCGGTGGTCTTTCTTTCCGATGGGGAGGCCAATGAGGACACAGAGGGAATCCCCGCAGCGGCGCAGGCGATACAAGCCCTTGGGGTTTCGACCATTGGGGTGCTCTATAAAAGGGAACCGACAGAGCAGGAGAAGACCTATATGGACCAGGCCTGCACGGAATTTTATCTGGCTGAGGATACGGACGGGTTCAGTCGGGCGGTGAACCGTACCATCTATGATGCTTTCCGTACCTTTACGCTGACGGATGTGGTGGGAGAGGATTTTCAGACCATCCAGCAGGCGGCGATTCAAGTGACTGGCGGCACGGCGACGCTGGCAGAAGACGGACGCACCGTCACCTGGGACCTGTCGGGGACAGAGCCCTATGAGACCTATACGATGACCCTCCATCTGACCCTTGCCCCTGGACAGGATGGCACATATCCGGCGGGGACTTTTGCCACCAACCAGGGAGAGAGCGTCCTGAGGGAGCAGGGGACGGAGAAGGTACAAAATCAGGTGGCCTCGCCCCAGCTGCGCCGGGGAATCCAAGACGGTGGAGGCGGTGGAGGTGGCGGGGGAGAGACCCGGTATACCCTCCGCTATGATTCCCGGGGAGGAACCTCCTACCCGCCAGAACAGTACCCCGGCGGGACGAAGGTCCTGCTGGAAAAAGTACCGATACGGGAGGGGTATACCTTCACCGGCTGGTATGGGGAGGAAACATTGAGTAAGCGGCTTACAGAGGTGACAATGACTTCGGACCGGACGGTGTACGCCGGCTGGCAGGCCACATCGGTGCCGGATATGCTCAACGGAGCAGATCACTTTGCCTATGTGATCGGATACCCGGACGGTCAGGTGAAGCCGGGGGGCTCCATTACCCGGGCAGAGGTGGCCACCATTTTCTTCCGGCTGCTGAAGCAGGAAATTCGGGACGGAAACCTGACCCGGGTCAATGGGTTTACCGATGTACAGGACGGCAGCTGGTTTCAGCAGCCGGTGTCTACCATGTCGGCTCTGGGTATTCTCAAGGGGCGGACGGAGGAACGCTTCGCGCCCAATGCCCCCATTACCCGGGCGGAGTTTGCGGCCATCTGTGCCCGGTTTGACACTGGAGTGTCCGACGGATGCAGCGAGTTTACGGACCTTGCAGGGCACTGGGCCCGGGAGGAGATTGGAAAGGCGGCCAGTCTGGGATGGATTCAGGGGTATGAGGACGGAACATTTCGTCCGGACCAATCCATTACCCGGGCCGAGGCGATGACCATGATCAATCGGGTGCTGAACCGTCTTCCCGCCGCCAAGGAGGACTTGCTGCCCGGCATGCTTCAGTGGCCGGACAACCAGGACCCAGGGGCCTGGTACTATCTGGCGGTGCAGGAGGCCACCAACAGCCATACGTGGAAGGAGAAAGGGGAAATTTCTGAGCAGTGGACGGAACTGACTGAGGCGCCGGACTGGAGCCGTTACGAGACCTGACCTGTGCAGCCGCAGCGTAGGGCGCCGAGGGAAAGCAGGGAAACGGAGAGAATTTTTGCGCTTTTCGACAGGAACCCTGGGGAATCTGGGAAAAAGAAGGAGAATCCCCCTTTTCAGAAGAACTGGAATCCGCTAAAATAGAACGGGAAAAGCCAAAGAGAACCGGGAACCCTGGCGGCGTCCAGCATGGGCAGGGGGCCTGGGAGAAAAGGGGAGAGGACTGTGCCGAATTACCGCTTGACCCTCTGCTATGACGGGACCCGCTGGAAAGGGTGGCAGAAGCAGGGAAATACCGAACAGACCATTCAGGGAAAGCTGGAGGCCCTTCTGTCCCGCCTGCTGGATCAGCCGGTTGAGGTAGCCGGTTCCGGACGAACCGACGCAGGGACCCACGCCAAAATGCAGGTGGTCTCTTTCCGGGCCAAAACCCAAAAGACCACAGAGGAGATCTTGGCCGGCCTGCGCCGCTATCTGCCGGCGGACATTGGCGCCATCCGGCTGGAGCGGGCGGAGCCCCGGTTCCATGCCCGCCTGTCCTGCACTGGGAAAACCTATGTCTACCGGATATGGAACAGCGATCTGCCCAATGTCTTTGAGCGCAACTATTTGTATCACCTGCACGAACCTCTGGACCTGGCGGCTATGGTTCAGGCTGCGGAGGACCTCTGCGGCACCCACGACTACCGGGCCTTCTGCTCCCTGAAGAAATTCAAGAAGTCCACGGTGCGCCGGGTGGAGTCCATCACCATTCAAGCCTTGGGGCCGGAGCTTCGCTTTACCCTGAGTGGGGACGGCTTTCTTTACCACATGGTGCGAATCCTGGTGGGAACCCTGCTGGAGGTGGGCCGGGGACATCTGCGGCCCGAGGATATGGCGGACATTCTGGCCTCCCAGGACCGACGCCGGGCGGGAGAGACCGTACCGGCCTGCGGCCTGTGCCTGGAGGAGGTCCGCTATTAAAGACAGAAAAAGCCCTTACGCTGAAAAGCGCAAGGGCTTTTTTGAGTTCAGGAAAGGGGCTTGTCGTCCTTCATCATCGTCTCCGCCGCCACGCACAGCAGAATGATGACCGCGCCGAGAATCCCTGGGGTGGAGAGCTGCTCCCCCAGAAGAAGACGGGAGAACATGGCCGTCATCACAGGGCAGAAACACTGGAGCAGGGCCACGGTGCGGGAGGAGAGCACCCCCAGCGCCGCGTTTTGGAGCAGATAGCCGGCCACAGTGCAGAAGAGGGCCAGGTAAAGGATGCTCATCCAAACCGAGGGGGTGGCCGCGCCCAGGTGAATTCCCTGGTCAAAGGCCAGGGCGCACAGCAGGGCCATGAGGGCTGAGGCGGCGGTCTGGAGGGTGGTGAGGGTGACGGGGTCCACCCGGTCCAGGGCGTGCTCGCCAAAAATCAGGGCCCCGGCCAGCAGAAGAGCGGAGAGGAGGGAAAAGACTTCTCCCAGACCAAACCCGGACAGCCCGCCCAGGCCGCAGAGCAGGTAGAGCCCCACAAGGACCAGCAGCTGAACCGGAATGTGTTTTTTTCCAAACTTGCGGCGGTAGAAAGCCAGGGCCAAAAGTGGGGTCATCACCGTGGACAGGGAGCGCAGAAAGGCCACGGAGGTGGCGGCGGTGAGCTCCAGGGCGATGTTGTTGGCCACATAGGCGCCCCCCATGCAGAGGCTGGGAAGCAGCCAGTCCCGGGGGGAGCAGACCTTCAGTCCCCGCCAGATTCGCCGGCCGAACACCAGCAGCAGAAAGGCCAGGGCAATGCCGTAGCGGGCGGTCAGCAGGGAATAGACGGGGAGAACCTCATAGGCGGACTTGGAAATGGGGTCCCCCAGCCCATACAGTACACTTTGCAGAAAGATAAACAGGAAAGGGAGCCAGCGCAGGGAGGCGCCCTTCCGCAGGGGGAGCCGGGTGACAGGGGTGGATTGGTCTGACATGGTGATTCGCCTCCATCCGGAAAAAGCTGGCGGCTGACAGCGGCCGTGCTTCCCGATTATACAATATGGGGCAGGGAAAGACAAGGCTTCCCATGGATACAGATTGTTCACAGGGTTTTTAAGTTCAGTTAAAGAAGCCCTGGTATTCTGAGGCTGCTCCGGGGGAAGGCCCGGGGAAAGGAAAAAGGAGGCGGTGGTATGCGGCTGCTGCTGGCGGAGGATGAGTGGTCCCTGGCCCGGGCCCTCACGGTGCTGCTGCGAAAAAACAACTATGAGGTGGACGCGGTTTACGACGGGGAGGAGGCGATGGCCTATCTGGGGTCCGGCAACTATGACGGGGCCATTCTGGACATCATGATGCCAAAGCGGGACGGGATCGATGTGCTGTGTCAGCTGCGCCGGCAGGGGAACCGGCTGCCGGTGCTCCTGCTCACCGCCAAGTCCGAAGTGGACGACAAAGTGCTGGGGCTGGACAGCGGCGCCAACGATTATTTGACCAAGCCCTTTGCCAGCCAGGAGCTGCTGGCACGCATCCGGGCCATGACCCGGGAACAGACGGTACAGGCCACTTCCCGGCTTCAAGTGGGAAACATCACCCTGGACCGGGCCACCTTTGAGCTCTCCTCTCCCACCGGCCGGCTTCGGCTGGCTAACAAGGAATTTCAGATGCTGGAGCTGCTGATGTGCAACCCCCGGAACCTCATCTCCACCGAGCGGTTTTTGGAGAAAATCTGGGGGTATGACAATGAGGCGGAGATCAACGTGGTCTGGGTCTACATCTCCTATCTGCGAAAAAAGCTCGCCGCGCTGCATGGGAACATTCAGATCAAGGCCCGGCGGAACGCGGGGTATTACCTGGAGGAGGCCGTATGATCCGGAAACTCCGGACCAAGCTGGTGGCGGCGGCCATGCTCTCTTTGCTGGCGGTGCTGACGGTGATTTTAGGGGTAATTCTCCTGACCAACTACCGGGGAATTGTCTCTGACGCGGACCGCATCCTGGACCTGCTGGCGGACAACCAGGGCAAGTTTCCAGAGATCAAAGCGGATTTCGACTGGGAGGAACTGGGCCCCCGGCACCGGTCCGTGGAGCTGGGCTATGAGACCCGATATTTTTCCGTGCTCCTGGACCGGCAGGGAACAGTTTTGGCCACGGACACCGGAAAGATCGCCGCAGTGGATGAGGAGACCGCGGCCAGCTATGCCCAGGCCGTCTGGGCCCAGGACAGTCCACGGGGATTTTGGCAGGACTACCGGTATTTGGAGGCGCGGGAGGGGGAGAACACGCGGGTGATTTTCCTGGACTACGGCGCCCACCTGTTTACCTTTCACAGCACGTTGGTGACCAGCCTCTGGGTGGCGGCGTCGGGGCTGCTGGCGGTGCTTCTGCTGCTTCTGCTGCTGTCCCGGCGGATCATTAAGCCGGTGATCGAGGGACATGAAAAGCAAAAACGCTTCATCACGGACGCCGGCCATGAGATCAAAACCCCCATTGCCATCATCCAGGCGGACACGGAGGTCCTGGCGCTGGAGACGGGGGAGGAGAATGAGTGGATCGTGGACATTCAAACCCAAATTAAGCGTTTATCCACCCTTACCAATGATCTAATCTACCTGTCCCGCATGGAGGAGGAGCAGGGACGGCAGCAGTTTCTGCCGCTGCCCTTCTCCGAACTGGTGGCCGAGGCCGCCCAAGCGTTCCAGGCGGTGGCCAAGCGCCAGAACAAGACGCTGTCCGTGGATGTTCAGCCTATGCTCACCCTGGTGGGCGAGGAGAAAAGCCTGGTGCAGCTGGTGTCCATCCTTCTGGACAACGCACTGAAATATTCGCCGGAGGGCGGGCAGATCGCCCTGCGTCTGTCCCGACAGGGCAAACACCTGCGCCTGTCGGTGGAGAACACGGCGGAAGTGCTGAGCAAGGAACTGCTGGAGAATATGTTTGACCGGTTTTACCGGGGGGATGCCTCTCGAAACTCCGGCCAGGGGGGATATGGCATAGGGTTGTCCATTGCAAAGGCGGTGGTCCAGGCCCACCGGGGGAAGCTCTCCGCCGCGGCCAAAGGGACGGACCGCCTGGTGATTACGGCGCTGTTTCCCAGCGCGTGAAGTCCATGACAAGTCCGGTGAGGGGCAAAAAGAGGCGCGGTTCCCGGACTTGGTGGGCCGGAACCGCGTCTTTTTGAGGGAGCACATCTCCCTGCGGGAAGAAGGAGGGATCGCAAATGACAGCGAACGAGTTTTACGGCCCGGAGCTGGCGCAGATGCGTCTGGCCGAGCGTCAGGTTCTGGAGGCGGTGGAGGAACTGCAGCGGGTATGGAAGGCCCAGGGGCGGCAGTCTCCCGTACTTTATACCAGTTCCCGGATCAAATCCCCGGAGAGCATGTGCCGCAAGCTGGCCCAGCGGGGACAGCCACAGACCCGGCAGGCGGCGCTGACCCGGGTCCGGGACGCGGTGGGGGTCCGGGTGATCTGCGGGTTTCAGGACGATGTGTATCAGGTTGCCCGGTGGCTGGAGGACCAGGCGGCGTTTTCCGTGCTGGAGACCAAGGACTACATCTCCTACCCCAAGGAGAATGGCTATCGAAGCTACCACCTCATTTTGGGCCTCCGGGCAGGGCCGGGGCGGGGGATGACGGTGGAGGTGCAGTTGCGGACCATCGCCATTGATTTTTGGGCCAGTCTGGAGCACCAGCTCAAGTACAAACGGCAGGTCCCTCATGCCCGCCTGGTCCGGGAGGAGCTTCGACGCTGTGCCGATGAGATCGCCTCTGTGGACCTGTCTATGGAGACCATTCGGGAGCTGCTGGCCGGTAGTTTCTGACCGGTTACGCCTCAGGGGCGGAGGTCCGGGGATGGGTCCGGCGCCAGAGAATGCCCGCCACCACGCAGAGCAGCCCCAGGAGCAGAAAGCCCAGGATGATCAGGAACATCACGTTGGCGCTCATGGCGGCGGCCCAGTTGTGAAAGTCAATGGGGAGGATCAGCTGATAGGGGGTACTGGTGAAATAGCCCATGTGCAGATAGATCTGATCCAGAACAAAGGGCGCCAGCCAGATCCACAGGCCGGTCCACGCCAGACCCACCCCGGCCCGGAACCACCGGCCCAGGGGGAGGTAGCGCAGGGCGCCCAGCCAGCCCCAGGGAAGGGCCAGACACAGCAGGGCAATGGGCAGCATGGGCAGGGGAAAGTCCCCGGTGCGTCCCTCCCAGGCCAGGCCCGCCAGCAGGAGAATGGACTCAAAGGACAGATAGACCACCGCCTTGTGCCGGGACCAGTTCCAGGGCAGGGGGAGCTGCCGGAGCAGGAGGGGGAGCAGGGCAATGCCCAGTCCAAACACCGTCCAGAGCGCGGCGCTGAGGAACCACGTGCCCCCGGTGTACAGACAGGCCACCCCGAACAGGGCGAGAAGCAGCAGAAGCTCGATGCCCACGTAGAGGGAGACCTTCCGGTGGGCCAGCTCCTCCGGCAGGGGTAGGGCGCGCAGGGCGAAGGGGAGGAAGACCAGGCCCATACCAAACAGCACGCTCACCCCGGCGATGAGGAACCAGTCCCCGCCGGTATAGAGACAGCAGACCAGCAGCAACAGCAGCAGGCAGCCGGTGAAGCCCCCCAGGCTGGCCAGTCCCCGCCGTCCCTCTGGAACGAAGGTGGGCAGCAAGGTGAGGGAGGCCACCATGAGTTCTGAGGCCAGGACGATCCAGAACCAGGTGAGGGCATGCTGGCTGAGCAGGTTGCCCAGCAGACAGCCCAGGGTGATCAGGCCATACAGGATATATTGTCCCAGCCGGTAGTTTCGGGTCAGCTGCAAATATTTTTTGGCCAGCTGTTCCGCCCGCCTGCCCTCGGTGTCCTCGCTGGAGGACAGCAGCTCTTTCTCACTGCATTGCAGGACCTGACAGATGCTCTGGAGCAGGGTGATGTCAGGGTAGGCCAGCCCCCGCTCCCATTTGCTGACCGCGGAGTCGGTGACAAAGAGACGCTGGGCGAATTCCTTTTGGGTCATGCCCAGCTCTTTGCGCCGCTGGCAGATGAAGGTGCCAAATGATTTCTTGTTTTCCATCCGTTCACACACTCCTTTGGTTGGATGTGCCTTGCAAGACGGAAGCATCATAGCAAACCATGGGGGAGAAAGTCAATGCAAAGCCCCCATTTTTCCACTCGACCATCAGGAAAGTGCAGCAATGCCAAGGGTTTTTAGAGATTCCTTCCCGCATGCGCCCTGCTGAAAAAACGGCTATGAGCCCCCTGTTTTCAGGGGGCTCGTTTTCTTTGGGACGCGGGCGGGTCCCCTGTGGGCGGGGCAGAATAGGGGGTTACGGGGACACGGCCCGGCGGAACAGAGTCCAGGTGGAGAGCGCGTAAGCCAGCAGGAGAAGCAGAAGAATGCCAGCCAGGGCGGACACTTGAGACAGGAGTGCATCAAAGCCCAGGTAGGCGTTAATCTCTGTGGCAATCGACCAAAAGAAAAAGGCGGATATGGCCCCAGAGATCAGAACGGCCAGACCCACAGGCAGCCCAAACCACAGAGCCAGCTGTTTGGAAATGAGATGGTGGATGGAGCGGTCCTCCACGCCCAGCTTGCGCAGCACACCGAACCGGTAGCGGTACTGGTTGGCGTCCCACAGCTGCTGGAGGGAGAGAATGGTAAAGCAGATGACCATGAGCACCACGGCTCCGTAGACCATCACGGCGTGGAATAAGAAAATCTGTGATTTGGTGTCACTGATCTGCTGGGTTCGGGTATCCAGGCTGTACTCGGGACCGTCCTGCAGGGACTGTTCCGGGTAATGGGTGGAGAAGGCGTCCTGCAGAGCAGCGGCGTCTGCATAGGGAATGGGGTGGGCCGTGGCAAGATACCGCTTGGTCATAACGGGAAGGAGCTGATGGCAGACCTGGTCGGGCAGGACATAGGTTACATGGGTGTAAAGATTATAGAAAGTTTCCCCCATGGACTCTGTGTGGAGAGCATCCTGGGCCAGGGAGAGGGTGCCGGCATCGGTGGACAGGGTGGGATGGTTGCGGAGAAAGGCCACCTGGTCTTCCGGGGTGGAGATGGCGTCCCACTGGGTGCTGAACTCCCTCGCCCCCAAGGAGATGGGGGGATACCCCAGCATCTGCCGGATGGCGTTGTAATCGGACAGTGCCACAGCCACAACGGGGAAGTCATACTTGTTTCGGTTGTGGAACTGGGATGCCTCCGGCAGGTAAAGGGAAAAGACACGGTCTTGGGTGATCTGGATGCCCCGCGCCTCTAAAAACGCGGGGACAAAGTCATACGTGTCTTGAGGCAGGTCTTCCTGACGGAGGACATTGTTGTAATAACTGTTGATCTGCACGTCATAGATGGCCCGCTCCTCCAGATAGCCCTCTGCCCAGCCGCTCAGGGCGGGGGAGAGGGCAAACAGGACGGTGGACAGTACCAGGGTCAGGCTGATCAGAGTCATGGATTTGCTGGCAGAGCGAAGCTTGGAGAGAACCTGGCCGTAGAAAAAGAGGTTTTCCCCGGTGTACTTATGGGCGGGGGACTTGTCCTTCCAGGCGGACAGCAGGCGGCTGGACAGATACATCACCGTACAGAGGAAGAAAGACAGGTAGACAAGAAAAAAGAGCAGGTAGGAGCGCAGGCTCTCCTGAGAAATGGGCAGGGAGTAGGTCCGGTCCATCCACGGGGCCAGGGCGATGAAGAAAAGGCTGATGAGGGACTGGACCAGGAGAAAGGCCAACAGAGGGAGAAAGCGCCGCCGCTTAAAACACCATAGTCCGCTCCCTGCCAAACCCGCCAGGGGAAGTACGGCATTGGACACATAGAAGATACGGGCCAGTAGAGGCAGGCGGGAATCATAGTAAAGGGAGGCATACCAGAGATTCATCGCCGCGATTCCTGCCAGCGCGGCCAGGTAGAGAATGGTCACCACAGGCATCCAGCGGCTCTTTTTCAGACTGTCCTCATTTTTGCGCCGGGCCTGGAGCATGTCGATGACATGGAGCTTTTGAATGGACCGGACGTTAAACAGACCCACCACGAAAAAGCTCAGGGAGAAAAAGAGCAGAGTGAGGGCGGAGGTATCCGGGAAAAGGGCCCAGGAGAGCTGAAAAGACTGGCCATAGCTGGACAGGAGCATAGCGGTGATGAACTGGGAGAGGAGGCTGCCCAACGGGATTCCCAGCCCCAGGGAGAGCAGTCCCATGAGGAACGTCTCGCCAAAGAACAGCCAGGCGGTGGTTCGCTGTTCCATGCCCAGAATGGTTTGCATGGCGAATTCCTGCTGTTTTTGTCGGATCATATACCGGTTGACATACCGGATGAGAAAGAGCAGGAGCAGTGTGACCCCACAGATGGCCAGCTTCATCCACTCACTGAGAAAGGAGAGATCAAATTCCGCCCCCAGAGCAGGGTGGTAATAACGGCTGGAGATGGAGAGAAAGGCATAGAACAGCCCCACACACAGGGTCAGGGTTACCAAATAGATCAGGTAATCCTGGACGGATCGCCGGGCGCTGCGGAGGATCAGCTTACCGTACATCCACTGTGCCCCCTCCCATCATGGTGAGCACATCCAGAATTTTTTCAAAGAACTGTTTTCGGCTGTCGTTCCCCCGGCGAAGCTCGGAGAAGACGGCGCCGTCCCGGAGAAACAGAATGCGCTCTGTGTAGCTGGCGGTGAAGGCATCGTGGGTGACCATGACAATGGTGGCGCCCATCTGCTGGTTCATGCTCTCCAGGGTGCCCAGCAGCATCTGGCTGGCGTGGCTGTCCAGAGCCCCGGTGGGCTCATCAGCCAAGATGAGCTTGGGGTGGTTTATCATGGCCCGGGCGCAGGCGCACCGCTGCTTCTGGCCGCCGGAGATCTGATAGGGGAACTTGGACAGGATGTCCCCGATGTTCAGGGCGTCCGCCATCTGCTGGACCTGCCCATCAATCTGGCCGGGCGGGACCTTGTTGATGGTGAGGGCCAGGGCGATGTTTTCCCCCACGGTAAGGGTGTCCAGGAGGTTGAAGTCCTGAAAGATAAACCCTAAGTTTTCCCGGCGGAACCGGGCCAGCTCCTTGGGTTTGAGCTGGGTGATGTCCCGGCCCTCCAGCAGAATGGAGCCGGCGCTGACGGTGTCGATGGTGGAGATGCAGTTGAGCAGCGTGGTCTTGCCGGAGCCGGAGGCCCCCATGATCCCCAAAAATTCCCCGGAGGAGACGGAGAAGCTGATGTCGTCGATGGCGCGGGTCACCCCGCCGCCGTTGCCATAGATTTTCTGGATATGCTCCAGACGCAGCAGTTCGTTCATGTGAATCACCTCCCCTGTAGTCTAAGAGATGCCGGAGAGAATTTGTAGCTTCTTTTCTTACAAAGTTCTAACAAAATTGTAAGAA
>OLPI01002770.1_pt1 | contig 13258 bp, 6 predicted proteins | sample 1672361 | NCBI WGS metagenome assembly OLPI01 (sample SAMEA3136675, study PRJEB25190) | human gut metagenome
AAAGGAACAACCCTCTCAGTCAATGCTTCGCATTGCCAGCTCCCCCTTCGGGGGAGCTGGCGCCGCTGGCGACTGAGCGGCGGTTGCTTCCAGAATAAAATGTGTCAAACAGGCCCATTCTCTGGTTATCATTTCCAGAAAAGGGGCCTGTTTTTTATGCTGCCATTCTTTGCCCGCACGCTCACCCGCCGTGAGATGGCGCTGGGGTGCGCCGTGCTTTCCCTTGCGCTGCTCCTGAGCGCCCTGCCTGCTGCTCAGCGCTGGGGGCAGGCACAGCTGGACACCGGGGCTCTCCTCTGCGCCGACACCCTGCGCTTCCACATCCGGGCCGACAGCGATTCCCCTGCCGACCAGACCGCCAAGCTCGCCGTGCGGGATGCTGTTCTGGCCTACGCCGATGTCCACTGCACCGCACAGGACAAGCCTGCCGCCCTGCGCTGGGCGGCAGAGAACCTGCCCGCGCTGGAGCTGACGGCCCGGGCCGTGCTGGCAAGGCGGGGGATCTTTTCCACCGTTACGGTACAGCTGGTGGAAATGTACTTCGATACCACCCGCTATTCCACCGGCATCCTACCCGCCGGGCGGTATCAGGCCTTGCGCATCGACCTGGGCGGCAACGCCCGCCACGGCAAAAACTGGTGGTGCGTGCTCTACCCGGGGCTGTGCCGCTCTGCCTGCGGCACCTACGCCCTACCGGAGGAAAACGATCTGGTGTGTGGGTCGTATGTGGTGCGGTTCAAGTGTGTGGAGTGGTGGCAGCGGGTGACGGCGAGCCGGGAGGATAAAGTGCTGGTCGAAACAGCCTCGCCCTCTCAGGCGCTTCGCGCCAGCTCTCCCAAAGGGAGAGCCAATTGAAGCTCACGGTCAGCAGCTTCTAAACCGGAGATATGCGTTGCCTCTCCCTTTGGGAGAGGTGGATTTGCGAAGCAAAGACGGAGAGGGCAAAAACGCTATGGCACACCTCCCCACAGCGCTGCATACGCTGTCGTGGAAGGAGTGTGACCACAATGGCGATCCCCGCTTATTATTCGTTGATCCAAAAGGGCTCCTACGGCCCGGACGAAGCCCTGGTGCAGACCTGGCTGAACGGCGTGCGTGACCAGTGCAGCTATTACCCCGCACTGACCACAGACGGCCGCTTTGGCACCAGAAGCGAAAACGCCGTGAAAGAATTCCAGCTCCGGAACAATATGAACATGGACGGCAAAGTCGGGGCAAACACCTGGAACGTCCTCTACGCAAAGTACACCGCAAAGCACGGGCTGGCGGTGCCCTATCCCGGCATCGTGATGCGCACCGGCATGTCCGGCGGCACCATCCGGCTCATCCAGCAGAAACTCAACACGCTGGGGGAGAAGATCGGCACGGACGGAAAGTTCGGCTCCCGGACTGCCGACGCTGTTCAGCGGTTCCAGCGCCGCAACGGCCTGACCGCCGACGGTGCCGTGGGTAAGGCCACCTGGGAGAAGCTGTTCCCCGCTAGTTAAAAATTTCAATCGGCTCCGGACAAAAATGCGGTTAAGAGATCTTCACGCCGACAGGCGGGAATCTCCAGCATTTTTGTTCGGAGCCCTCTGCTTTGGGGTTACTAGGGGCGAGCAGCCCCTAGTTCGTGCCTCCCGCGCCTCGAAAGTAGCGGGTGCTTTTCTGGTTCTCTTTTGGCACGCAAAAGAGAACATATCCGGCGGCGATGCATTTTGCAAAAGGCATCAAACTTTAAACACGCGACCACTCTCTGTGCGGGAAGCATCCCCCGTATCATAAAAATCAGCCTTTATACAGCCCAAACAGCTTGAGCAGCTTCTGCCAGAAGGTCAGGGTCACAGCCGCCGGTTCCGGCTGGGCTGCCGGGGCCGGGGCCGTGATGGCAGTGGTCTGCAACGCAAACTGCACCGCGCCCATCTCGGTGTTCTCTGCCGAGGTGAAGCTCTGCACCTCCCCGCCGCCGGAAAGACTGTTCAGCAGGCCGTCCAGCTGGGCACCCATGTCGATGCCGGAAACGCTGCTGCGCAGCTCGCCGGTGCCGCCGGTCAGCTGCGATGCACCCTCCGCCAGCTGCGCAACGCCCGCCTTCAGCTGGGCTACACCGTCGGTGTAGGCGTTCAGGCCGTCGTCCAGCTGGACGTACTGGGCGGCAAGCTGGTTCACGCCGTCGGTGAGCACCGAGAGATTGCCCAGCATCCCGGTCAGCACACCGGCCAGCTGACGCACTCCGGCATCAAACTCGCCGTAGCTGCCGTTCAGGGTGCTGCTGCCCTCGTGCAGCTGGGCAATTCCGCCGTTCACGGTGTCGAGATAGGTCTGCATGGCATCGATGTTGGCCGTAGACCCCTGCAAAAGCAGGATCACATCCTTGAGCTGCGGCATCATCCATACCATGCCCTGCAGCTGCTCAATGGCCTTGGCATTGCCATCCTTTACCACGTCAAGGTCAAGGCCGTTCTCTTTCAGGATGGCCTTGTAGGCTTCAAAGCTCACCTGCTGTTCCAGCTGTGCCGCGCCCTCATCCAGCCGGGCAATGCCGTCCCGGATCTGGGTAGAGGCATCCAGCAGGGTGTTCAGCTCGTCGGTGGAGGCAGAGATGCCGTTCAGCGCGGTCTGCATCTGGGTGAGGGCGGCACGCACCCGGGCTGAGCCGCCGGTCAAGGCACCGGAATTGCCGTTCAGGGTGTCGATGCCCGCCTGCACCTGCGCAATGCCGTCTGCCAGCGCGTTGGCACCATCGTCCAGCTGCACGGAGCCGCTCTGCAGCTGTTCCAGCATCCCGGTCAGGTCCATATCCCCGAGGTCGAGGTTCAGGTTCAGCCGCACGCCGTTCAGGGAAACGGCGTCCATGGCAAAATCCGTCACATCGGCGGTGACGGTCACGTCGCTGTCCGCGCCCGGCAGCAGAATGTAGGAAAGCTGCTTTTTGCTGCCCACATTCGCTACCGTAGCGCCCGGTGCTTCAATGTTCCGGGCAAGGCCGGTGTCCAGACTCATGGTCACCTGCAGCGCGTAGTCGTCAAAAAAGCTGCCGGTGCAGTCCGGGTTGCGGCTCACCTGCAGCCGGATGGAAAGGGCACCGCTTTTGCCGCCCAGCTCGTCGGGGCTGATTTCTGCCCCGTCCAGCGTATAGGTCAGCTTTACCACCCACGGCAGGGCCGTGGCGGCGTCCATGGTGCCCTCATAATAGAGCTTGCCGTCCTCGGTCACATGCACCGTGACCGTATCGCCACTCTGCTCCACGGCATCGCTCGTGGTCATGTTGCGCACGGCAGTGTAGCTGCCGTGGTCCGCAACGGTGTCCCCCGCCTGCACGGAAAAACTGTTCACGGCGTACACGCCGGTCACAGCACCGGAGGCCGTAAGGTTTGCATAAATGACCTCTTCCTTGGCAGCGGAGGCTGCTGCAAAGGCCGGCAGACTGCTGCCCGCCAGCAGGCAGCCTGCCAGCGCCAGCGCCGACACCCGGCGCACAAATCGATGTTTCATCTCGGTCAAGCCTCCTTCGGCTGTCTTTTCTTTTTTATAATGAGCGGGTCGGCCAGATACAAAAAGCCCGGCAGTGCCGAAAGCACGATGACCAGCGACACCAGACTGCCCACGCCCAGAAAATTGCCCAGCTGGCCCAGCAGCTGGTTTGTGGAAATGGCTCCCATCAGGAAGCCCACCACCGCCATGGCGCTGCCGGTGGTGCTGACCGAGGTGGTCACGGCGGACACCGTGGCCGCAACGGCTTCTTTGCGGCCCAGCGTCTCGCGGAACTCCTGATAGCGGTCGGAGAAGAGGATGGCGTAATCCACCGTAGCACCCAGCTGCACCGAGCTGATGATGAGATAGGCAATGTAGAACACGTACTGGCCCCGGAAGTACGGGATGGCCAGATTGATCCAGATGGCGGTCTCGATGCTGAGCACCAGAATGATGGGCAAAAGCAGCTGCCGCTTCATGAGGAGCAGGATCAGGAATACTGCGCCGATGGCCAGCAGGTTCACCTTGACCATGTCGGCCGTGATGGTGTCCATCAGGTCATAGGTGCTCACGCCCTGACCGGCCAGATAATAATTGTCCGGGTAATATTGCTGCACCGTGGCGCGCACCCGCTCCACCAGCGCAAAGGCCGCATCGCCCTCGGTGTCGGTATCCACCGTAAGCACCATGCGGGTGTAGCCGCCGGAGACCAGCAGCCCCAGCGTGTCCCCGGGCACGAACTCCGGCGGAATGGACGCGCCTGCGTTGTCCACATAGGAAAGGATGCCGGTCACCTCCGGGATGGCGTGCAATGCATCCGAAAGCTTTTGCTGCGTGGCAGTGTCGCCCTCCGGCACCAGTACAACGTAGGTGTCGCTGCGGCCAAAGGTCTCTTCAATGGCGGCGGTGTCCGCACCCAGACGGGTGTTCTCGCCAAACATGTGGGCGGCACCGTAGTAATACTGGTTCGAGTTGGAGGCCAGATAGCTGGGCACCATCAGAATGACCAGCACCAGCGCCATGGGCAGCATGATGCGGGCCACAAAGCGGCCAAACTTGTCAAAGCTGGGCAGCAGTGGCCTGTGGCAGGTCTTATCCATCCACTGATACGCTGCCAGCGTGAGCGCGGGCATAAAGGTGAACACGGTGACAAGGCTCAGCACCACGCCCTTTGCCAGCGCAAGGCCCAGATCCGGGCCGATCTGGAACTGCATGAGCACCAGTGCCAGAAAACCGATGACGGTGGTCAGGCCGCTGGACAGGATGGAGCCGGTGGATCTGCACAGGGCATCCACCATGCACTCCTCCGGGCTGGCATCCGGGTTTTCAGCCCGGCACTCCGCAAAGCGGTGGATCAGGAACACCGAGTAGTCCAGCGACACCGCCAGCTGCAGGATGCTGCCCGCCGCATTCGTCACAAACGAGATGGTGCCGAAGATGAGGTTCGTGCCGTTGTTGAGCAGGATGGCCGCGCCAAGGCCCGTCAGCACCAGCAGCGGCTCCGCCCAGGAATCGGTGGTCAGGATCAGGATGAACAGCACATACACCACCGCGATGGCGGCGATCTTTGCCACCTCGGTCACGGTGGAGTTGGTGGCAACGGCAGTGGAGACCGCCGCGCCCTCCAGCGCGTTGCCCTCCCCGATCAGCTCCCGCACGGCAGCCACGGCTTCCAGACGTTTCTCGTCCTCCACCGTCACGGTGAACAGGGCGCAGTCATCCTTATAATAGCTCTCCACCGTGGCGGTGTCCTGCATCTGCAAAGGCACTGTCACATCCAGACTGTCGTCCAGCCATGCAACGGAGGACACTCCGTCGATGGCGGCAAGCTTTTCCTTGTATTCCAGCGCCTGCGGCACCGTCACATCCCGCACCATGACCCGCATATTGGGGATGCCGCCGGTGAAAGCACCGTTCATCACCTCGATGGCGGTGGTGGAGGGGGATTCCGGCGGCAGATAGTCGTTGATATCATAATCTACCTTTACCTGACGCACAGCGAACACGCTCAGTACAGCCGCCAGTGCAAACACCGCCAGCACCAGCCTGCGGCGGCGCACGATGGCGGTATAAAAACGTTTCATCAAAACAGGAGTTCTCCTTTCCGGATCCATAAAAAAACTTTTATCATTCTAACAGGTTTGATAAAAGTTGGAAAGAGACAGTTTATGAATTTTGACCCTCGAATGCCGATTTTTTGATTTTTCTGCCTTGACAACAAAAATAAATTCTGATATGCTCTTTTTCGGTTCATCGGAGGACCGTTTTCAACGTAATTTGAAACGGGCCGGATAAGATGCCGTGCAGACAGCGCCCCGCCGGAGGTTTCGTTGCCGTAGTGACGAAGCAGATCGAGGCCGGGCGTGCACTCACGGACATTTATCCGGCCCGTTTTTGCACCTTGTGCAGAAAGGAGGACGCCATGTCCAAGCAGCGGATCCAGCTTTCCGATCATTTTACCTATTCCCGCCTTTTGCGGTTCGTGCTGCCCTGCATCGGCACCATGCTGTTCACCTCCATCTACGGCATCGTGGATGGCCTGTGCGTCTCGAACTTTGTGGGCAAGACGGCTTTTGCCGCCGTCAACCTCATCATGCCTGTGCCGATGCTGGTCGGCTCGGTGGGCTTCATGCTGGGCACCGGCGGCAGCGCCATCGTGGGCATCACGCTGGGCGAGGGCGACCAGAAAAAGGCCGACCGCTATTTCACCCTGTTCCTGCTGGCGGCTCTGGTCTCGGTCAGTGTGCTGGCGGTGCTGGGCATTGTGTTCCTGCGGCCCATTGCCGTGCTGCTGGGCGCAAAGGGGGAGCTTTTGGACTATGCGGTGCGCTATGGACGCATCCTGATGGTGTCCCTGCCCACCTTTGCGCTGCAGAATATGTTCCAGAGCTTTTTCGTCACCGCCGAAAAGCCGCACCTCGGCTTCTGGTTCACCGTGGGCGCGGGCTGCACCAACATGGTGCTGGATGTGCTGATGGTGGGTATCTGGGGCTGGGGCGTGGAGGGCGCGGCCATTGCCACCTTTATCAGCCAGCTGGTGGGCGGCGTACTGCCGGTGTTCTACTTCATCGACCGCAGCAACTCCAGCCGCCTGCACCTGTGCAAGACCAGTTTTTACAGCAAAGTCCTGCGGGATGCCTGCATCAACGGCTCTTCCGAGCTGATGACCAACCTTTCCATGTCGCTGGTCAATATCCTGTACAACTACCAGCTGCTGCGTCTGGCCGGTGAGAACGGCGTGGCCGCCTACGGCGTCATCATGTACGCGGCCTTCCTGTTCATGGCGGTGTTCGTGGGCTATGCCGTGGGCAGTGCGCCCATCGTCAGCTTCCACTACGGTGCCCGCAACCATGCCGAGGTGCACAACCTCTACCGCAAGAGCCTGCGGCTCATCGCCGTGGTGGCCGTAACCCTGACGCTGGCTTCCATGTTCATCATCCCCTGTGTAGCGCGCATTTTCGTGGGCTACGATGCGGAATTGCTGGCCCTGACCAGCCGGGCCTTCCGGCTGTATGCGCTGAGCTTCCTCATCATGGGCTTCAACGTGTACGCGTCCTCCTTCTTCACGGCGCTGGGCGACGGCGTGACCAGCGCACTGATCTCCTTTTTGCGCACGCTGGCGTTTCAGGTAATTGCCATTCTCCTGCTGCCGCTGCTGCTGGGCATCGACGGCATCTGGCTGGCCGTCACCGCCGCCGAGCTGGCGGCTCTGGCCGTGAGCGCAGCCATGCTCCTCACCAAGGACAAGGTGTTCCATTACCGCAAGGCATGATAAGATCCCCCTGCTTTCTGCGAAACGGCGAAAAGCGGGGGATTTTTTTGGTGATTCTGGCTCTGCCGCTGGCAGCAAAATCGTGTTAGAATGGACACAGCTTCTTATTCACTGTTTTACGAGGGATCATTATGACATTGTTTTTGACCAGCAGCCCCAGCGGCTGCCCCTTTGAGCCGGGGCCGGATATTCCGGTGCTGGACACCCGCAACCACTTTGTGGCGAACCTGCGGGCCGTCTGGCCGGATCACGCCGTGCTGGGCCTTGCCATTGCGGCAGACCCCTATGCCTACGAGCAGAACGACGAGATGTGCCGGGTGTTTGCCCAGAGCTTTGCGAACGCCCACCTGCCCCTGACGGCGCTCATCCCCTGCGATGCCCGCAATGCCGAGGAGATCGGTTCTCTTCTGCCCCAGAGCGGCTTTGTGATGCTGTGCGGCGGGCACGTGCCCACCCAGAACCACTTTTTTGCTCAGCTGGGCCTGCCGGGGCTGTTCCACAACTACCACGGCATCGTGCTGGGCGTGAGTGCCGGCAGCATGAACGCCGCCCACATCGTGTACGCCGCGCCCGAGGAACCGGGCGAAGCCGCCGACCCGCACTACTCCCGCTGGATGAACGGCCTTGGCCTGACCGAGACCCGCATCCTGCCCCACTACCAGTTCATCCGGGATCATGTGCTGGACGGACAGAAGGTGGAGGATATCGCCCTTGCCGACAGCAAAAAGCGGCATTTTCTCGCTTTGCCGGACGGCTCGTATATCCTGTGCGCCGACGGCAGCGAGGCGCTGTACGGCAGAGGCTGGTACTTTGCGGACGGGATGATGGAAGAGATCAACGAGGATGAAGATGTGTTGCCTTTACGGTAAAGCGCGACAAAAGCGGGGCTTCTACGGCAGCCTTGACGATTAAAATGGCCTCCGCTGCGCTCTGGCCATCATCAGTGGAATTATTATTTTTATTTGCAGTTCCGAAACGCCTGCGGGCGTTTCGGAACTGCTTTTTTATGGGGGGAAGCATACCCCCCCGTATCGTGATTTTGCCCATAATTTTGCGCCATTTTTTGGCAGGTGCTGCCCGCAAAAGCGCTTTATTTCCTTGAATTTTGGTGCTATACTCAACTTGGCGTTTTTGTCCGTTCCGGCTGTTCCGTTTGGGGGTATAGCCGGACAAATCAACCGAAAAAGGAGAGGATATCATGAAAAAACGCATCGTGAGCATGATACTGGCACTCAGTATGGTGCTCTCCATCCTTCCTGTATCCGCATTTGCAGATGCAGGGGCAGGGCTTTCTTCCGCGGCGACGGAAGAGACCAACAGCATCACTTACAGCTCGGAAAACGAGTATGAGGATGTTGGTACGAACTCTGAAACAAAAAATCAGGTGGTCAAGATCAAGATCGGTACGAACGGTCTACCCAAGGCAGCGTCCGGTACCGGCTGGAGCTTTGACGAAACTACCGGGCTGACCATCACCGGTACCGGCAGTGAAGATACCGAGTACATTCTGGGCGGCACGGTCAGCTGCAATGTGACCGTCAAGAATGCTAATAGTTACACGGTTTATCTGCTGGATGGCACTGTCACCGGCACACTTTTAATAGAGGCCGGCAATATGTACGGCGTCTGCGTTCTGGGCGGCAGCTACGCCGATGTGCAGCTGAATCAGGGCACCATTGACGGCGGCACCTATGATAAGCTGACCGAGAACGGCGGCAATGTCCGGGGCGGCTTTTTCCGCGATATCTCCGGCCTGAGCACTGATACGAAGCAGCAGGCACACCAGCTGCTGCTGCCGAAAAACTGCACCCTGAACGGACAAAAGGAAACAAAAATCTATATCATCAAGAAGTATAACTATTCCGGTAACGGGAACGATCTGGAGCTGGCAGTGGAAAGCGACACCGGCTGCGATGTATGGGCGGTAGCCTCTACCGGCGGCAGTGTCATGGCACTGCCCGCCGGTACCCAAAATTACGCCTTCACATACTTTGGCTCTACGATTGCCACGATCTCCATCAGCGCAGACGGAAAAACGCTTTCCGCCAGCTTTAACATGATCCCGGCGCAGGACGACGCACCCATGAAGCTGGTTCCTGTGGTACTTGGCACCACAGAACTGCGCTTTAACAATGAGGGTCAGCCCGATCTGACCGACGTGACCTATGTGGACAGTCTGGACGAGGACACGGACGCAAAGCTGCACCGTGTTTACATGGGCAACGGCTGGGGTTATAACTGCTACCCCAACGACAGCAGCAATGAAAGCACTTTGCAGATCCTGGATCGGGGCGGCGCAGACTTCGATTTCAGTAAGCTGAGCGATGGTCCCATCAACTGCCCTGTCGAGATCACCAATGCTAATATTACCGGCGGTGAGTTTGGCGAAAACGGCCGACTGACGATCACCAGCGGTAAGATCAGCGGCGGCACCTACCACAATGCCAACGTCGGCATCAACTCGACAAATGGGAACGGTACGGTCGAGATCACCGGCGGTACCTTCGATTCCCTGTACTGCAATAGCTCGTGCTCTATCGCCAATGCAGTGATCCAGAGCGTCGATTTCAGCACCTACGGCAATAACACCTACACCATTTCGGATACGGTTCTGGGCGAGCTGCCTGACGGCATCCAGAAGCTGCTGCCCGCAGGACAGCGGCTCAGCACACTGGTGGTGCGCAACGGCGGTGTGACTGCGATGAACGGCAGAACTCTGCCTCTTTCCACCAATACCATCTATCTGGTGGGCGCAGGCAGCGCAAAGCTTACCCTGAACACCGATGTGCTGAGCATCAACGATGCACCGGTCGAAAACTACAACGCCAACACCTCTGCCGACGGCAAGGTGCTGCGCATTACCGGCAACAATGACGGCACAGAGATCTTTGTGAATAAGTCCACCGATCCAAGCGACCTCAAGCCTCTGCGCATTACCGAAAAGGGTCTGCCCGACCTGACCGGCGTGACCGGTGTGCCGGTGAGCGGCGAGGGCATGACGGCTAACCTCTATGAGGGTCTGGGCTGGAAGTACGCCACCATGAAAGAGAACGGAAGGACACGCGCGGCGCTTTACATCACCACCCCGGACGGCAACCCGGTGGATCTTTCTTCGGTTACCAGCAACCCCTACCATAAGGCCATTGCCGTGGAGCAGATCACTTTTGCAAATGTGACTGTCACCGGCATCGTGGCAGAGGGCTCTGTTGGTGCGGAGAACACCATCATTCAGGACGGCACCTTCCAGAAGGATGTCTACATGGATGAAAACAGCACCATCGCAGGCGGCACTTTCCAGGATGTCGTCCGCGCTTATGGCAAGATCACCGGCGGCGCATTCAACGCTGAGGTCCAGCTGAACCAGAACAGCGAGGTCACCGGCGGCGTGTTCCACGATGTCCAGCTGCCGAACTATGCCTCGGAGAAAACGGTCATCCAGAATGCCGTGATCCTTGGCAGCCTGACGGGTAATAGCAGCGAGGCCGCTGTTTCCAATACGGTAAGCTGCGGCTATATTGAAAGCAAATACCTTGCCGCCGGTCAGCAGCAGAGCAAGCTGATGATGCCGGACGGCACTGTGGAACGCCTCAACGACTATGCCGCAGCAACAGACGCGGTTTACCTTATCGGTAATGTCAAGGCAGAGATCCGCTTCAGCAATGCAGTCACGAACATCAACGGTGCGGAAGCCAGCGATTACAACAAGGGCACCTCTGCCATTGACCGCTCGCTGACTATCACCGCCAAGAATGACGGCGAGCCTATTGTGGTGAATATGGCCGCCACCGGAAAGCTGCCCTTCTCTTCTTTGAGCAAGAGCGACTTTGACATCGACTGGAGCACGCTCGTCCCGGGCATTACCTGCAAAAAGGATGGCGTGGGCAAATTGAGCTTCGTCTATGTGCGCACCTCCGACAACAAGGTGTTTGCAACCTACCCGCCGTATGACGAGTACGGCGTCTACAAGCAGCGCATCGTAGCGCAAGAGGGCGACAAGTACACAGAAGGCTCGCTTGATATCGGCGAGGTGGTACGCAAATATACCCCGAGCAGAGCCGACTTTGCGTATGACTCCAAGACCCAAACTGCAACCTATAACGGCAAGATGTATTTTGACGATGCCCCGCTGTATTCTATCCAGTATGGCTCGGAGGATGGCTCGTTCCCGTCTGTGACGAAGCCCACCAAGGCAGGCACCTACTCTGTCTACATCGTGGTGAATGATAGTGACCACTACGTTGGCAACCAGTACGAAGTGGACACCTATACTGTGTCTGAGTCGAAGTACACTCTGACCGTGGACGACAAGTCTACCGAGCACGTTGCAGGTGAGAAGCTCAGCTTCACCGCAGCCGAGAAGGACGGTTACACCTTCAACGGTTGGAAAGTGACCGGTCTGCCTGCTGATGTGGACACCACCAAGGTGACCATCTCCTTCAAGATGCCCGCAAACAACGTCACGCTGAAAGCACAGTACACCGAGAACGCTCCCAAGACCTATAAACTCGATGTCACCGATGCAAAGGTCACCCTGAAGGACGGCAGCGATGTTGCCGACCTGACGGCTGTGCCTGTGGGTACAGAGCTCAAGGCTATCGCATACGAGGACACCGAGACCAGCGTGTTCAAGAGCTGGAGCTGCACCGGTCTGGAGCTGACCGAGGAGCAGCGCACCGCACGCGTGGTGTACTTCACCATGCCCGACCATGATGTGAATCTGGTGGCGGAGTTCGTTACTCCTACTAAGCCCGATCCCGCGCCCGAGACCTATAAGCTTATTGTCTCCTATGCAAAGATTACCCTGAAGGATGGCAGCGCTGTTGCCGACCTGAAGGCTGTGCCCATGGGTACAGAGCTCAAGGCCACCGCAGACGAGGACACCGAGACCAGAGTGTTCAAGAACTGGAACTGCACCGGTCTGGAGCTGACCGAGGAGCAGCGCACCGCACACGAGATATACTTCACCATGCCCGACCATGATGTGGAACTGACTGCTGTGTTTGAAGTTCCTGCTACTCCCGATCCGGATCCCACTCCTGATCCTAAGCCGAACCCCGACCCCACCCCCGCACCCGGCGGTGACAGTGACGGCGGCGGTGCAGCCATTGTGGCAGTAGCCGCTGTGGGCGGCGCAGCCATTGGCGTGGGTGCCTATATCGCAGGCACCACGGCCTACCTGAAGAGCGTCCTGCCCGAGGGTATGGCCATCCCCGCTAACCGCCAGCAGCTGGCAGTTGCACTGTGGACCGCCGCAGGCAAGCCCGCTACCCAGAGCACTGCACTGTTCAACGATGTGGCAGCAGATGCCGCAGAGCTGCAGGCTATCCGCTGGGTCGTGGATACCGGCCTGATGTCCGCACAGGACGGCAGCTTCAAGCCCGGCAGCCGCGTAGGCCGCATGGAAGTGATCCGCACTTGGAAGACTTACCAGCAGCGCGGCTAAAACCGCTGCCCCTTAACCCCTTATAACCCCGCAGGGACTGCTGCACAGCGCTGTGCGGCAGTCCCTTTTTTGCGTCCCAAAAGGGTGCGCAAGGGCTTTTTTGGGGTTTTTCAGGGCGATTCGATGCATTTCAGGGGCCATTCACGCAGAATTGCTCCATTTTTGCCGCCGTTCGTGGTATACTACAGGCACAGAGCAGTGCTCTGTTCAATATGCCATTCCCGTAATTCCTATAGAGCAGAAAACCGTCCGGTAACCGCAAACCGGGCGGTTTTCTGTTTTTTGCGGGTGCGTGTGGTGCACCGGGTCGTTTCAGCGCATTTGCGGGGCGATTCGTGCCCAAAACCGTCCAAAGCGGGCAAAACGTGGTACACTGGGTACAACAAAAGCGCCCGGCTTGGAGGGCGCTTGAGAAGGAGAGAATCTTATGCAAAAACGGCTCATCAGCATGGTTCTGGCGCTGAGCATGGCACTGACCGCAATGCCGCTGCCCGCCCTTGCCCAGAGCGCCCCGCCCGACACCGCCAAGGCAGCCCGCTGGGCTGTGGAGGCCGGGCTGCTGCCCGACATGGGCGAGGGCGCCTTTATGC
>OLPI01002775.1_pt1 | contig 13252 bp, 10 predicted proteins | sample 1672361 | NCBI WGS metagenome assembly OLPI01 (sample SAMEA3136675, study PRJEB25190) | human gut metagenome
GAGCCGGAAACGGTGGCACGGTATATAAGGCGTATCACAGAAACCTGAATAAATATGTAGTCCTGAAAAAAGTCAATACAGATATCCAGGATCTGATGAATACCAGGACAGAGGTAGATGTGCTTAAAAATCTGAAACACACCTGCCTCCCGCAGGTATTCAACTTTGTGGAAGATAATGGCAGTGTTTATACGGTTATGGAATTTATTCCCGGAAAATCTTTCAAGCAGTACCTGGATGCAGGAACCGTATTTCCGGAACGTTCTATTATTATCTGGATGAAACAGATTGCAGCAACCCTGGCATATCTTCATAATCAGAATCCGGCGGTGATTCACAGCGACCTGAAGCCCGGAAATATTATGCTGATGCCGAATGGAAATATCTGTCTCATTGATTTTAATATTTCCTTCAGTCTTGGAGGCGGAGCTGCGTATGTAACCGGATATACTCCGGGGTATGCGCCGCCGGAGCAGATCGCGGCAATCCGGTATAATGAACGTGAAACGGATCGTTTCCGCTGGAAAAAAATTGACAGAAGAGCGGATATATACAGCCTGGGAGCGACAATCTATCACCTTATTACAGGAAGCAAGCCTGTTATGGACCAGAACGGACGTGTACGGCCATTACTGGAATTAAAGCCGGAAACAGACAAGACACTGGCTGCGATTGTGATGAAATGCCTGGAACCAGACCCTGAAAAAAGATATCAGCGTGCAGAAGAGCTCTATGCGGATCTGAATAAGCTGACTGAAGATAACACCGGGCCGAAAAAAACACACATGATTGCAGGAATTATAGCAGGCTGCTTAGTTATGGGTACAGCGGTTCTTCTGGTCGGATATCATCAGATCGATAAAAAAAGACAGGCAGATTATAAAGAAGCAGTCTCAAAAATGGAAGAGAGCATCAGCGATGGCAATTATGAAGATCTGGATACCTGGTATCAGAAGGCAATCCGGATTTATCCGGACAAAGCAGACGTTTATCTGGATAAAGCAGAGGCTCTTAACCGTGAAAAGAAATACAGGGACTGTGTTAAATATATCAATGATACCATTCTGGCTGATTCAAAAATAAAACGGGATATTTCTCTGGACAGTGTCTATTATCTTCTGGGAGATTCCTACTCTCAGCTTGAAGAGTATGAAAACGCATCCAATGCATATGAATCGGCCATCCGCATTAATTCCGAAAATGGAAGTTATTACCGTGATTATGCCATTGCGGAAGCTTACTGTGGAAACACAAACAAGGCAGAAGAACTTCTGAATGAAGCAGCGGACAAAGGCCTCAGCACTGCGGATGTTTCTTATGTAAAAGGAGAAATCCAGTACAATACCGGAGATTACAGCAGCGCGGAAGAAATTTTCAGGGACTGTGCCGAGAACAGCAGAGATTCCTATATTCAGATGCGTTCTTATATCATGGCTGTAAAATGCATGGATAAGCAGAACGACAGCATTGACAGCAAAAAACAGCAGGCACAGTTCCTGGAAAAGGCAAGGAAAGAACTTCCGTCAGAAAATAACATCGGAATACTGGAAGAACTGGCACAGGTATACAGTGATCTTGGCGCAGACACCGGAGATTCCGGTTATTATCAGAGCGCACTGGAGATTTTTGACCAGATTGAATCCCGTGGAATGGGAGACTACGATACGGCATGTAATATTGCAGTTCTTTACCAGAATATGGATGACTATGCCAATGCACAGAAAAAACTTCAGGAAATGCTGAAAACTTACGGAGAAGACTACCGCACTTACAAAAACCTGGCTTTTCTGGAAGTAGCAGTCCAGGGGAAAAAAGCAGAAGATACAAGAGACTACAGCAAATTTCAGGAATATTATAAGAAGGCAAAAGAACTCTATCAGGAACAGCTGTCTTCAAATGCCAACGATATGGAAATGGACAGAATGGATGATCTGTACCAGCAGGCAGTACAAAGCGGATGGATATCCTGAATGCCTAACAGGGAGGGAAAGTATGAGAAAAAAGAAATATATCATTGCAGCGCTGTCAGCAGGAATGTGTTTATCTGTCATTCCGGGAAGTACAGTATCAGCAGAAAAGCAGCAGGCAGATTCCGGAATTTCGTCGGTTGTTAATAATGCTTCCGATGCAGTCAATGTGGTATCTCAGATAAGCGGACTGGGATATATGGGAAATCAGAGTTATGTTCGCAGTCTTCACAGAAACGAAGATAACAGTTCCGGTCTGGTTCCGGATACAGACAGCGGAATCCTGGCGGCATTTCCGAAAGATTTTGACGGGGATGGTAGCCCGGAAATTTTTGCCGTTATCTATGATGGCAGAGTGCATTTTCAGATGCTGAGAAAATCAGGAGAATCCTGGGAGATTACTTCGGATCAGGAAATCGTCAGCGCTTCGGAGTATCAGGAGTTCGATTACAGCAGTCTTGATGAAAGATGTGTAAAAGAAGAGGATTCTGTTTTCTTCCGGAAGTATAAGGGAAGTTATGAATTTTATTACGAAGCATACGATGAAGGCGTGATCGCAACAGGACAGGAATGGTTTTTTAAAGGAGTTCGGCTGGAAGATGGAAATTTAAATCCGATTGATGAGACGGACAGCCTTTATTTCAGCGGATCGCCCATTGATATGTTCTGGGAAAATTTTGAGGGAGAAGCCGGAGATTCCATTGATAAATTCTGTTCTCTTGGCTTTGCAAGTCCGAGAGTTTTCTTTGAAAATATGACGGTAGACGCCAATTCTGAATTGTATCCGATTTTACGGATGACGAAAGGTACGGCTTGCTCACCTTCAGGTCTCAATCAGTGGATGGCAGATCCTTCCGAAGATATTCAGGATGGATTTACCTGTACGGTGGAAGATAAAACAGGAGAAATACCGGAGAATATTGAGGAATTTTCAGGTGGAGGCACTTCTACAGAGCAGAGCAGTTCCACATCAGATTCCTCAGAATACATACTGCCGGATGTTAATGTCAGATATCTCAGCGCAGATGAAATTGCAGGGTTAAGCCTGGATGATATCCAGAATGCAATCAACGAAATCTTTGCCCGCCACGGAAGAGCATTCCAGACTGCAGAGATTGCGTCTTATTTCCAGGCAAAAAGCTGGTATCACCCGGATGCGTCCAAAACAGATGATCAGATTACCGCAGAATTCAACGAGTATGAAAAAGCAAATGAAAAACTGCTGGAAAACCGAAGAGATGAATTAAGCAGTACGCATGGAAAATAGCCGGCACAGTAATCAGGTGGTATTCCGAGGAAAATGGAAGCTTAGATATGGAACGAGAAAAAACAGAGTATAAAGATCTGGTCCGGAAACTGAACACATGGAAATATGATGAGAAGATTCACCGGGAATATTATTTTATGGAAAAAACTCCGGAGAATATTGCAAAATTCGAGGAACGTCATTCCGGTCATTGCGAATTTGAAAAAGATGTGGAATGGGCAGTCCATCCGGAAAAGATAAATGAATATTCCAGAGAAGATATGTTTATTCCAACGGGATATAATGTAAGCCTGGTAAAACATCCCAGATATTTTCCACTGTTTTATCATGAACATGATTTTTTTGAGATGATATATGTACTGTCCGGAAACTGCAATAATTTTTTTCAGGATTCCACGGAGAAACTGACAGCCGGAGATCTGTGTCTGATTGCTCCGAATGTCAGACACGGAATTCTGGCGGTGGAGGATGACAGCATCATTCTGAATATTCTGATCCGCCGCAGTACATTCATGGACATCTTCTATAATACAGTCCGTGATAAAACCCAGATTTCCAGTTTTTTTGTGGGGAATCTGTATTTCCGGGAAAAAATTCGCTACCTTCTTTTTCATACGAAGAATGATACGGTTATCCGCAATTACATTTTGGATATGTACAGAGAGCAGAAAACAGGTGACAGTTTTTCGGACAGGATTATCTGCAGCATTCTTACACTGTTTTTTGTGGAGCTGACGAGACGCCACGGAAACAATGTGAGTATTCCGGATAGCAGAAGAGACCGGACACAGCAGGAATCTGAAATGCTTGCTTATATGATAGGAAACTGCAGCACAGTGACTTTAAATAAACTTGCGGAGGAATTCCATTTCTCCGTGCCATACTGTTCGAAGCTGATCAAATCCATTACTGGAAAAACATTTTCCAATCTTCTTACAGAGATTCGACTGCAGCAGGGAGAGCAGCTTCTTCTCTACAGCCAGCTAAGTGTAGAAGATATCAGTGACAAAGTAGGATACAGAAATCCGGAAAGCTTCATCCGTGCTTTTCGGCAGCTGCACAACGACACACCGAGTCAGTACAGAAGAAAGAATAAATAAAGTCAATTAAATTGATTATTTCAGACCATGGAAGAAACTCCGACATTCCGCTATGATGTAGGCAAATAAAAAACATCCATGCAGAATAAAAAGGAGGAGAGCAGTATGAAATATGATGATACATATTCCATGATCGGAGCAATAATCAATCAGGGATTTGAAACTCAGTTTGAAAAGGAACGGAAGAAAAAAGAAAAGCGCCGGAAATATTTTCGAAAACTGCTGGCCTTTCTGGCACATCAGGGTAAAAGATTCAATTGCAGAAATCATAAAGAAACGATCTGTACATGTATGGCGGACTGTGGGGAGAGAGCATAAGAAAAATCAACACAGTTCAGGTTTTGTCGAAAGAAAAAGTCATAAAATGCAGAATTGTGGTTTACAAATTTTAGCCGGTATACTATAATAACCACATGGGCGGAGACGTCCCATACATATGAAAACAGGGGGGCCCGCTGAAGCGAGCTGAGAGTAGACTGTAAATGTCTTGACCCATAACCTGATTTGGATAATGCCAACGTAGGGACATATGCACGAAGGATTCTTAAAGATACAGAAGATCAGAGAGTACAGAAGACATTTTGAAGTACACAGGATTTTCATTTAAGTACGAAAGATTAAGAGCCGGCTGTTGTAATGCATACGCGTTGCGACAGCCGGTTTTTTGTGTATTTTCCAAAATCAGACATTAGATGTTGACACGAAAGGAGATTTTTTTACATGAGAAATTATAGTACACAGATGGAAGCTGCCCGTAAAGGCATCATCACACCTGAACTTGAAGTTGTAGCCAAAAAAGAGAGAATGACAACAGAGGAACTTCTTCCACTGGTAGCATCCGGTAAAGTCGTTATCTGTGCAAATAAAAATCATAAATGTATTGATCCGGAAGGTGTAGGTTCCATGCTCCGCACCAAGATCAATGTAAATCTCGGTGTATCCAGAGACTGCAAGGATTACGATGTGGAAATGCAGAAAGTTATGGAAGCTGTAAACATGGGCGCACATGCCATTATGGATCTGTCCTCCCACGGAAACACCATTCCATTCCGCCGCAAACTGACAAGCGAGTGTCCGGCAATGATCGGAACGGTTCCGGTTTATGACTCCGTTATCCACTATCAGAGAGACCTTGACACATTGACAGCCAAGGATTTCATCGATGTAGTAAGACTTCACGCACAGGATGGCGTAGATTTCGTAACGCTTCACTGCGGAATCACCAGAAAAACTATCGACCAGATCCGCAACCATAAGAGAAAAATGAACATCGTTTCCAGAGGAGGATCCCTTGTTTTTGCATGGATGTGCATGACGGGCGAGGAGAACCCGTTCTATGAATATTATGATGAGATTCTTGACATCTGCCGTGAGTATGATGTAACCATCTCCCTTGGAGATGCATGCCGTCCGGGATGCCTGGCTGATGCAACAGATGTATGTCAGATCGAGGAGCTGGTACGCCTTGGGGAGCTGACCAAACGTGCATGGGAAAAAGACGTCCAGGTTATGGTCGAGGGACCAGGACACGTTCCGCTTGATCAGGTAGAAGCAAACATGAAAGTGCAGCAGTCCATCTGCCAGGGTGCACCGTTCTATGTATTAGGACCTATCGTAACAGACGTTGCACCGGGATATGACCATATCACATCTGCAATCGGCGGCGCAGTAGCAGCTATGTCCGGAGCTGCATTCCTCTGCTATGTAACACCGGCAGAGCATCTTGCACTTCCGAACCTTGAAGACGTGAAACAGGGAATCATGGCTTCCAAGATTGCTGCACATGCGGCAGACATTGCAAAAGGTGTCCGCGGAGCCCGTGAGATCGACGATAAGATGGCAGATGCCAGAAGAAAGCTTGACTGGGAAGCGCAGTGGGAATGCGCTATGGATCCGGAAACAGCTAAACGTATCTGGAATGACCGTAAACCGGAACATGAGGATACCTGCTCCATGTGTGGTAAATTCTGTGCGGTACGAAGCATGAATAAAGCACTTGCCGGAGAGCATATCGATATTCTTTAAGTTTATATCATTATAATATGGAAGAAACTGGATTATCAGAGCCGTACCTGTCTGTGGTAAAATAGCACAACAGGGCGGCTCTTTTTCCATGTACAAAACAGAAATATCCATGCAAAATGTCATCCACATGACGAAAAAAGTACATATTCCATATACAAAGTGCTCAATAATCCATGTGGAAGGATTGGATAATCCATGTATTTTTTGTGTCCAAATTGTTAAAATAGCATCATCAAGTAATGAGGAACGTCGAAATTAAAGGAGGACGAAACATGAAAAGAAAGATGCTCAGTGTTCTGCTCTGTGCAGCAATGATGGGAACAACACTTGCAGGCGCAACAAGCGTACTTGCAGCTGATGACAAAGATTCCGACAGCAAATGGGAGTACAAAGAGGCTACTCTTACATTCCTGATCGACCCGGATACAGCATCTGCCGGATATCAGGCAGTATTTGATCTCTGCGAGAAAGAGACAGGTATCCACATCGAGACAGAGCTTCGTGCATCAGGTGGTGACGGAGATAACCAGGTAAAAACAAGACTTGCATCCGGCGAGATGACAGATCTTTGCGGATACAACTCAGGTGCTAAGCTCAACGAGCTTGACCCGGAGAGCAACTTCATCGACATTTCCGGTGAGGAGTGGGCTAGCCGCCTTGACGATACATTCGCATCAGCAGTAAGCGCAGGTTCTGATTCCGCAGTATACGGTGTACCGCTTACCGCTACAAACCTTGGATGTATCCTTTACAACAAAGATCTTTATGAGCAGTATGACCTTGAGGTTCCGGACACATGGGAAGATTTCCTCAAGAACTGTGATACTCTGAAAGAGGCTGGTGAGACAGCAGTTATCGGATCTCTTGGAGATTCCTGGACAATTCAGGTTCCATACCTTGGAGATCACTACAATGTACTTGCAGCAGAGCCGGATTTCTCAGAGAAATTCGAAGCTGGTGAAGCTAAATATGCTACAACAGAGGCTGGCCTTAAGAGCTTCCAGAAACTCGCTGACCTTCAGCCATATTTTAACGAGGATTACACAGCAACTACATACGCAGATGCATGCGATAAGCTTGTAAACGGCGAGGGTGCTCACTGGTTCATTCTTTCCCAGGCACTTTCCAGCATCTATGAGCTCTACGGAGACGATGTAAACAAAATCGGTGTTATGGGTGTTCCGGGAGATGACGCTGACAACCATGGCCTTACAGTTTGGGAGCCAACAGCTATTTATGGAAACGCTAACAGCGACAAAAAAGATGATATCTTAAGATTTATGGAGTTCTATACATCTGATGAGGCACTTGACGCTTTCACAGAAGCACAGAAACCAGACGGCCCATATTGTATCAAAGGATATGAGCTTCCGGATGACGCATATGACGGAGTTAAAGAGGCTCAGGAGAAATACTTTGACACAGGAAAAACAAATGTTGCAATGGAGTTCCAGACATCTGTAAAAGGAACAAACTGCGAGTATATCTGCTCTGAGGTTGCAACAGGACAGTCTACAGCAGAGGAAGCTGCAAAGGCTTACGATGAGGACTGCAAGAAACAGGCAACACAGCTTGGACTTGACTGGAAATAAGTAAATGTATGTCGGCCGCCTGTGTTTCAGGCGGCCGGCTTTAATGTCAGCCAGACATCTGGAAATCGGAAAGGAAATGAAGCATGAACAAAAAGAAAATATACAGTTTATGGTTTCTTCTTCCGGCAGTACTGATTTTTGTGATCTTCTTCATCATCCCGATGGTGACATCACTGTTTTTCAGCTTAACTGTATGGGATCTGAAATCATTTACATTCTGCGGCCTTGATAACTATAAAACATTCTTCAGTGAAAACTCCTTAAGTATATCTGTAAAAAATACGTTGATCTATGCAGTCCTTACAAGTGGACTGAAGGTAATCATTGCATTCTTTATCGCATTGTTCCTGACAAGTAAGATCAAGACAAAAGATTTCTTAAGATCTCTTGTGTTTTTCCCAAACCTTGTCAGTGCAGTAGCAATCGGTATTATTTTTAAGGCACTGATGCATCCGAGCAAGGGTCTTTTCAACACAGTTCTTGCAGCTATTGGAATTTCCGGACCTAACTGGCTGGGTGATACACATCTTGCCCTGTTTTCCGTAATTGCGGTTGATGTATGGAAAGGTGTCAGTATTTCCACAGTAATCTTTATTGCCGGTATCACATCTATTGATTCCAGCTATTATGAAGCTGCTTCTATCGACGGTGCAACCCGTTGGCAGACTATTCGAAACATCGTAATGCCACTGGTTCGTTCTTCAACAAATACCATTATCACACTTTCCCTGATCGGCGGACTTCGCTGCTTTGACCTGATCTGGGCTATGACAAAGGGTGGTCCTGGATTTGCAACAGACGTACTTGCATCCGTTGTTTACAAACAGTACGCAGCAGGATTCTTCGGTCTGTCTACAGCAGGAAACGTTATCATGTTTGCGGTAATTGCGATCATCGCATTCCCGCTTCAGAAATTCCTTAACAGCAGGGAGGTGTACAACTAAAATGAAAAAACAGAAAAGACTTACCTTATTAGGAGACATCCTTGGATGTGTTTTCGGTATTCTCATTTTTGCAGTACCGTTTCTCTTCATGCTGATCAATGCACTGAAGGACAGAAAAGAAGCAAACCTTCTGAGACTTTCCCTTCCGACTGAGTGGATGTGGAGCAACTTCAAAGAAGTATTTTCCGCAAATAATTATCAGATCATCACAGCATTTAAGAACAGTATTATCCTTACGATAGGATCCCTGATCGTGCTTATCATTGTAGGATCCATGGCAGGCTATGTTCTTCAGAGAAGATCTGACAGACCTGTAAAGATCGTGGATACACTTGTTATGACAGGTCTTATGATTCCTCCTGCAATCCTTCCTACAATCTGGATTATGCAGGGACTTCACATTTACAAAACCATGTTTGGTATGATCATGGTTGAGACAGCACTTCAGATTCCGTTTACCATCATGCTTTACAAAGGTTTTATGAATACAATTCCTGTAGAGCTTGAGGAGGCAGGATACATCGACGGATGTACAAGAAGCAATCTGTTTGTAAAGATTATTTTCCCTCTTCTGAAACCGGTTACATCCACAATTATCATCCTGAATGCGGTAACAATTTTCAACGATTTTACTAACCCGCTGTACTTCCTTCCGGGAAATGATAATGTAACAGTTCAGCTTACTCTTTATAACTTTATGGGCAGATACTCCAGTTCTTATAACCTGCTGTTTGCAGATGTACTGATAATCACTATCCCGATGCTGATCCTCTTCCTGTTCTTCAACAAGAAGATCGTAGATGGTATGGTAGCCGGAGCTGTCAAAGGCTGATGCAAAAAAAGGTTACCAAATATGCAAGATCAGAATTGTATGGTATGATTTAAAATGCTGTGCAACTGAGAAAAACAGATACTCTGCTGTACAGGCGGGGTATCTGTTTGTTGCTATATACAGTTTTTCAATAAAAGATGTGAGGTGTTTTTATGAAATTCCGTACAAAACTGATCTTTGGTTTTTCCATTGTAATATTTTTTATATCGGCAATCCTGGGAGTAGTCAGCTATAACTTTAATTCCCGGAGACTGTCAGAAAAGGCAGCTCAAAGCCTGAAATTTTATTCCAGGCAGACAGCTGCGAATGTTGATTTTACTGTAGATTCCATGAAACATGTGACGGATTATATTCTGTCAGATCCGGATATGCTAAACGCCATGAAAACACTTCCGAAGTATTATGGAAGCAGTACCTACAGCAAGACCATTGAACGTAATGAGCTTCTGGATACCCTGAATTCCGGAATTTCCATGTATTATATCAACAGCAATTTTTACAGAGTTATTATTTTTAACGAGTTCGGGGATGTGGCATCCAGTACCAATACCGGTTCCAAGATCACCAACAAAGCTCGAAATACGACCACCATTGACTGGCTGGATTCTGCGGCAAGGAGGCATGGAAAACCGATTCTGGTGGCACCGCATATGGACGGATGGGGGATCCGGGAAAGCGAAGAAGTTTTTTCCCTGGCGAGAAAAGTTCAGGGAGGCGATTTTGGATATATTGAAGTTCAGTATGCAACAGAGGAGCTGAAAGATATTTTCGAGGTTCCGGACAGTGACATCAAAGTAGTGGCATTTCTTCCGGGTGGTCATGTTTTGTATCGGTCCGAGGGGCTGCCGGATGAACTGGTACGCTATATCAAGAAACATCCTGCAGTAACCAAAATGGATTCCATAACAGTTTCTTCCGATGCCAGTATGTGGACTTCCGCATCGGAAGTGTCCGGGAATTACGGAATCCGTGTTGTGGCACTGGAAGAAAAAACAGAAATTGTTGCAGGTATGAAAGATGCACTGATGATTGCTCTTGGAATGGCTGTGGGATGTTTTGTGATCTCCATGGGTGTGGTGATCTTTATTGCAAGCAAACTTTCCAGGCCACTGACAGCACTGAAAGACCAGATGGAAAATACAGGCATTGAAAATCTGGATGCAGAACTGAAAGTTCCGGCTACGGACGATGAAGTGCAGGCAGTAGGAATCGCATATCAGAATCTGATGCGGCGTCTGAATGAATCTATTGTAAAAGAAAAACGCATGTCCCTTCTGCAGCTGCAGGCCCAGTTTGATACCCTGCAGGCCCAGGTCAATCCGCATTTTCTCTATAATGTGCTGAATGTGATCTCCAGCAGAGGTGTGATGGACGGAGATGAGGAAATCTGTGAAATCTGCGGATGTCTGGCAGCAATGTTACGGTATTCCACAAGTACGAAGGAACGGTACGCCACAGTGGAAAAAGAGATTGAATATCTGGAGAGGTATATTTTCCTTCTGAAATCCAGATACGAACATCGTCTGGAAGTGGAAGTTCAGTGTGAAGACTCCATAAAACAGGAAATACTTCCGAAGATTGTGCTGCAGCAGCTGGTAGAAAACAGTGTGCAGCATGGATATCAGAACAGCAAAAACATTATGAAAATTCAGGTAAAGGGCTGGCGTGATGAAACCGGCTGGTACTTTGAAGTCCGGGATAACGGACAGGGGGCAACAGAAGAAGTACGTGAAGAATTAAACGAAAAAATGAGAAAAATCCGGGAAAAGATTATGTCCAGGGGAAGCAGTATAGAGATGGAAATCGGCGGAATGGGGCTGGCAAACACCTATGCAAGAATGTTTCTTCTGTACAATGGAAAAGCGGTATTCCGGATACGCAACATGGAAGAAGGATTAAGTGTCATCATAGGAGTATCGGAAAAGGAGGAAGGAACCGATGTATCAGGTGATGGTCGTTGATGACGAGCCTATGGCAGCTAGTCTTATCGTCAACATCATAAAAAGAAAATACAGTGATTTTGAGATTATGGGAACCGCCTATGACGGAGAAGAAGCGCTGGAGCTGATGGAAGAAAAAGGAGAACCGGATGTTCTGATTACAGATATTCAGATGCCGGTGATGAATGGCCTGAAGCTTGTGGAAGAAACAAAAAAGCGTTATCCGGAAGTGATCAGTGTCATTGTCAGTGGATATCAGGAATTCGAATATGCAAAACAGGCTATCGCATTTGGGGTGTGCGATTATATCCTGAAACCGATCGTGCCCTCGGAATTTTCCAAACTGATTACCAGAATAGAGGAAAAGCTGAGGCAGAAATATTATAAAGAACGAAACACACTGATGCACAAAATGGTAAATGAGATTCCCATAGATGAAAAAACACTACGGAGATATTTTCAGTCAGAATGTTATTACGGGGCTATTGTAAGACTGAACGGGCTTCCCAGCCGTTATGGGGAACGGGGGAAAAAAGAAGTCTTTTCAGACATCAATGAGATGATGATTGCGTATGGACGTGACACCCAGGAGACGCTGTATCTTTGTCCGGGTGAGCTGGTCAGTGATGAAGATTATGAGCAGATGATACGGAGGCGTATTGGGAAAGAACAGCCGGAAGCTGCATATGTGACGTCTGTTATCCGGCAGAAATCCGTTCCTGCAGCACAGATTGGAGAAATGGTACGAGAGCTTTACCGGAAGCTGGATTCTTCTATTATACTGGGGAAAAATCAGACATTGATCCTGGAGGAAACTCCGTCGGCGAATCCAGGCGGAAGACCGGGAAAGGATTATGAATATCTGGAAGAACTTCTGCAACGGGAAATACAGACAGCGGATGCGGCAGAGCATGTATTTCTGACGAAGGTTACAGAACTGGGGAAAAACTGTCAGAAACGATATGGTGCACTCCGGAAAACGCATATGTTTCCGAAAATCGCTGCCGAGCTGACAGAGCAGGAACAGCGGATCATCGAATTGTTGGCAGAGCGGCTCAGTAACCGGGAGATTGCAGAGAAACTGTTTTTGTCTGAAGGAACCATAAAACAGTACATCAACCGGATTTACGCCAAACTGCAGATCAGTGGAGATGTCCGGACAAAACGCAGACAGCTGATCGAATTGCTGACAGCAGAGTGATCAATCAGGAATGAATTACTAACCTTTCGTTAATATCATTTTGGAATAATCCATCGTACAGTATTACTACAAAGTAAATGTGCGATGGATTTTTTGATGTGCACTTGCACGAGAAAAAGTTATTACTTTGTAATCGTGCTTGGCGAATGTAAATTAAATGGAGGGAGAGGTTATGGAAGAGCGAAACGCAAAAGTATATTCTGATGGGCAGCTTGCGTCAGAACTGAAAAACAAACGTGCAGCAGGCGGTGGTGCGAAAGCACTGAGCATAGCAGGGATTATTCTGGTGGTTGCCGGGCTGATGACTACTTTGATCTCTGTGGCGATTTTCGGGGTAATACTCTGTCTGATTGGAGCACTGGTGATGAACAGTCATGAGAAATC
>OLPI01002776.1_pt1 | contig 13240 bp, 10 predicted proteins | sample 1672361 | NCBI WGS metagenome assembly OLPI01 (sample SAMEA3136675, study PRJEB25190) | human gut metagenome
CAACCGCGCAGATTGAGCCCGAGCGTGATAGTACGAATGTCGAGGTGTTGTTTGCCGACCATGGCAAGTGTTTCGGCGATCTCTTCAGGCGTGATCTGCATGGAAGCTCCTTGTTTTGTGCGTGATGCGCTTGTGGCATCCCGCTTTGGTTTCGTATCTGCTTAGTCTAGCAAATTCCATCCTCTGGCGTGCGGCGCTTCCTTTAGGTGGCAGTGGCGCTAAGACACAGGGTGAACGCTTCGCTTTCGCGCGCAGCGAGCGGGTTCGCACACAGCGAGCGGGTTCGCGCGCTGCAGGGAGACCACGCCCAGCGCCGGGTTCGTGAGCGGCAGAGGGTCCGCATGCAGCAGAGGCCCGCGCACCGTTCTTCTCTGCGAGAGACGAAGACTTTTTGAAGAAGCGAGACCTGCACGCTGTCTGCCTTGCCCTGCGCCCTTGCAGCAGGTAGAATGAACGAAAATGAACACGATGTTCATTAATGCTCATCTTGTTGAAATGAGGAATCTTGGGCAGTGCTGCAGTTTGCGAAGCGCCAGTAACGCGTTCGGCTTCAGCTTGTGAAGACCGCCGCATCACGCGTTCGAAGCGTGCTCTGCGCCAGGCGCTCATCGCTCTTCTTGAGGAGCGGGGCTTTGATTCGATAACCGTGAATGATCTCTGCGATCGCGCGGATCTGAATCGCGGCACGTTCTACAACCATTTCCGCGACAAAGAGAATCTTCTTGCGGTGTTCGAAGACGAGGTCATGGCAGATATCGCAGCGCTTCAGGAGCGCATGCAGCGCATCTCGCTTGCCGATATGCTGGCCTATCGTGTGGCGGGCACGCCGCTGCCGTTGCTCGTCGATCTCTTCGACTATTTGCGCGAGCAGAGCGATTTCCTTCACGCGGTGTTGGGACCAGGAGGGGATGCGCGTTTTGCGCCACGCTTGCGCGAAGCGGTGTGCGAGAACCTGGTGCAGAACATCTTGCACGAAAAATACCGCACGAATCCTACGGCGTTCGTCGACTACTACGTGGCCTTCTATGCGTCGGCTTATTTGGGCATCATCACGCGCTGGATCGAGCGCGGAACCCTTGAATCATCCGAAGACATGGCGCGCATTGCCATGCGACTTTTCTTCATCAAACCAGGCGAATCCATCGAATTGTAATGGACGGTGAACTACTTCTATGACTGAAACGAAACAACCAGAAACCAACATCCTTCATATCGGCATCGATGTTGGCTCCACTACGGTGAAGCTTGCGGTGCTCAACGATGCGAACGAGATCTTGTGGGCAGTGTATCGCCGTCATCATGCCGACGTGCGCGCAACGGTACTCGAGGTGCTGAAGGAAGCGGCTGCACACTATCCTACGCAGGACTTCACGGTGGCCATCACGGGCTCGGGCGGGTTGCTGCTTTCCCAGTGGCTCGGCATCGAGTTCGTACAGGAGGTCATCGCATCGAAGACGGCGGTCGAGACGTTCATCCCCCAAACCGATGTTGCGATCGAGCTAGGCGGTGAAGACGCGAAGATCATCTACTTCGACAACGGCATCGAGCAGCGCATGAATGGAACGTGCGCAGGCGGCACGGGCGCGTTCATCGATCAGATGGCGGCGCTTCTCGACACTGATGCCTCGGGTTTGAACGAGTTGGCTGAAAGCCACACGATCCTCTATCCGATCGCCTCGCGTTGCGGCGTGTTCGCCAAGACCGACGTTCAGCCGCTGCTCAACGAAGGCGCGAAGAAGGAAGATATCGCAGCTTCGATCTTCCAGTCGGTGGTCACGCAGACCATCTCGGGTCTTGCGTGCGGTCGTCCGATCCGCGGCAATGTCGCGTTCCTTGGCGGCCCGTTGCAGTACTTGCCCCAGCTGCGCGAGCGTTTCTACGATACGCTCGAACTGGACGAGGATCACATTATCGTGCCTGATAATGCGCATCTGTTCGTTGCGAGCGGTTGCGCTATCGCGGGTGCTCGCGCAGAGAACGCGAACGTCGAACGGCTTTCTGCCATCATCACGCGCCTGGAGAACCTGGGCGATGTGCAAGGCTCTGAGGTAGTGCGCCTGGCTCCGCTTTTCGCGAACGACGAGGAACTGCAAGAGTTCTACGAACGCCACGATAAAGAGGTCGTTCGTCGCTCTTCGCTCGAGGACTATCGCGGCACGGCCTTCTTAGGTATCGATGCTGGTTCGACCACCTTCAAGGCGGCGCTCATCGCAGAGGATGGCAGCCTGCTCTGGTCGAGCTATGCGAACAACAAGGGTGATGTGCTCGGTTGCGCGAAGGCGCGCATGGCCGAGCTCTATGCGGCGCTCCCGCGCGATCCGCAAACGGGTGAGCCGTTGGTCGAGATCGGCCATTCAACGGTCACCGGCTATGGCGAAGGCTTGTTGCTCGAGGCGTTGCGCGTCGATTCAGGCGAGATCGAGACGGTCGCACATTTGCGCGGCGCACAGGAGATGCTTCCTGGCGTGGAGTTCATCTTGGATATCGGCGGGCAGGATATGAAGTGCTTGCGCGTGAAAGATGGTGTGATCGATCACATCATGCTCAACGAAGCGTGCTCTTCAGGCTGCGGAAGCTTCATCGAAAGCTTCGCCAGTGGCCTTAACCTGGATGTTTCGGAATTCGCTCAGAGTGCGATCTCTGCGAAGAACCCGGTCGATCTGGGAAGCCGTTGTACGGTGTTCATGAATTCGCGCGTGAAGCAGGCGCAGAAGGAAGGCGCAACGGTGGGCGATATCGCTGCCGGGTTGGCCATTTCGGTCATCAAGAATGCGCTCTTCAAGGTCATCAAGATCCGCGATCCGCATGAGGTGGGCACGAAGGTCATCGTGCAGGGTGGAACATTCCTGAACAATGCGGTATTGCGCGCGTTCGAGCAGCTTGCGGAAGTTGATGCGGTCCGCCCGGATATTGCGGGCAATATGGGCGCGTATGGTGCGGCGCTCTTGGCACGCGATCGCTATGCGGAGGTCGAACAGGCGCTTGCCGATCAGCCGCTGTCGCCCGATGTGGGTCCGAAAGTGCCGTTAACGAGCATGCTCTCGCTCGAAGAGATCGAAGCGCTCGCGCCGACCCATCGTACCGTTCGCTGTAAAGCCTGCTCGAATGCCTGCTTGCTCACGGTGAACGATTTCGGTATCGACGAAGCAACCGGCCGCCATCGCCGCTTCATCACGGGCAATCGCTGCGAGAAGGGGGCGAGCACTCAGGCCATCAAGACCGAGGTGCCGAATCTCTTCGAGTACAAGACCGCACGTCTCTTCGATCACTACGAACCGCTTTCCGCCGAAGCGGCAACGCGCGGCACGGTGGGTATCCCGCGTGCGCTCAACATGTATGAGAACTATCCGTTCTGGTTCACCTTCTTCAATGAGCTCGGGTTCCGTGTTCAGATTTCGGACGCTTCGACGAAGAAGACCTACGAAGCGGGCATCGAGTCCATGCCTTCCGAGAGCGTGTGCTATCCGGCGAAGCTCTCGCACGGTCATGTGATGAACCTGCTCGATAAGGATATCGACTTCATCTGGATGCCCTGTTCGAAATGGGAACGCCAGGAAGACGAAGGCGCAGGCAATCACTTCAACTGCCCGATCGTCATGAGCTATTCCGAGGCGCTGCGCCTCAACATCGACGAGCTCAACGAAACGGATGTTGAGTTCTTGAACCCCTTCGTTCCGTATGACCAGAAGGACCATCTGAAGAAGCGCCTCTACGTGGAGTTGGTCGAGAAGCACCCGGAGCTCATGAAGGATGCAAAGGGCAAGTTGCCAAGCAAGAAGGATATCGAAGCAGCGGTCGAGGCTGCTTGGGCTGAAGACGTGGCCTTCAAAGAGGACATCCGCCACAAGGGTGAAGAGACGCTCAAGTGGATGGAGGACACGGGCACGCATGGCATCGTGCTGGCAGGTAGGCCGTATCACCTCGATCCCGAGATCAACCATGCTATCCCTGAGCTGCTCCAAAGCTTTGGTCTGGCGGTGCTCACGGAGGATTCGGTCGCGCATATGGCGCGTCTTGAACGTCCGATCCGCGTGGTTGATCAGTGGATGTATCACACGCGCCTCTACAATTCCGCGAAGCTCGTGACCACGCGTGATGATCTCGACCTGGTCCAGTTGAACAGCTTCGGCTGTGGTCTCGATGCGCTTACGACCGACCAGGTGCAGGAGATCTTGGAAGGTGCGGGCAAGATCTATACCGTGCTGAAGATCGACGAGGTTTCGAACTTAGGTGCGGCGCGTATCCGTATCCGTTCGCTGCTCGCTGCGCTTAAGGATCAGGCTGATGAGCTGGCCGAACAGAACGCGCACGCTTCTACCTGTCCGGTGGCATCGCTCGACATCGATGCGATCCAGGCCGATATCGATGCGCGCTTGGCGGAAAAGACGGGCAAGACCGAAGGGGAGGCCGCTCGTGCGCTCGCCAAGGCAACGCTCGATGAAGCCGAGGCGACCCAAGAGGCGGACGCGCTTGCAACTACCGAAGCGGCTGAGGGCGCTTCGACGGAGTTCCCTCGTGCGGAGTTCACGAAGGAAATGTTCGACGAGGGCTACACGATCCTCTGTCCGCAGATGGCGCCGATCCATTTCGACCTGCTCGTGAAGGTCTTCCATAAGGCGGGCTACAACCTCGAGCTCTTGCCTTCGGTCGATCATGGCGCGGTCGATGCCGGCCTCAAGTATGTGAACAACGACATCTGCTATCCGTCCATCTTGGTCACCGGCCAGATCATGGAAGCGGTCATGTCGGGCAAGTACGACACCGATAAGCTTGCGGTCATCATCACGCAAACGGGTGGCGGCTGTCGCGCGACCAACTATATCGCGCTCATCCGTAAGGCGCTCAAGTCGGTGGGTCTCGAGCATATTCCGGTCATCTCTCTGGCGTTCAAGAAGCTCGATGAAGAAAACTCGGGCTTCAACGTCTCTGCGACGATGCTCTACAACGCTATCTATGCCATCTTCTACGGCGATCTGCTCATGCAGTGCCTCTATCGCACCCGTCCCTATGAATGCGAGCCAGGTGCGGCGAACCGCCTGTTCGATCATTGGATGGCACGTTGCCAAGCGCAGATCTACGAAGGTGAGAAGGCTGGTCGCTTCAAGAAGACCGTGCAGGAGATCGTCGACGATTTCGACAACCTGCCCCTTCAGGGCGAAGGTACGAAACCGCGTGTAGGCGTGGTCGGCGAGATCTTGGTGAAGTTCCATCCCACGGCGAACAATCAGGTGGTCGACGTGATCGAGGCCGAAGGCTGCGAAGCGGTAGTTCCAGGGCTTGCTGAATTCTTCATGTTCGGCATTGCAGGTTCGATCTTCCAAAAAGATCCGCTCGGACGTAGCAAGAAGGGAGCGATCGGCGCGCGCGCAGGGCTGAAGATGCTCTACCACTTGCGCAAACCGATGGATGACGCGCTGCGCAGATCGAGCCGCTTCGAGCCCTCCACGAACATCTACGAATTGGCCGAATACGCCGAAGAGATCTTGAGCCTGTGCAATTCGATGGGTGAGGGATGGCTGCTCACGGCTGAGATGGTGGAACTCATCTTGAATGGTGCTCCGAACATCGTGTGTGCTCAGCCCTTCGCCTGCTTGCCGAATCACGTGGTGGGTAAGTCGGTCATCAAGGAGCTTCGCCGTCGTTATGCGGGCACGAACATCGTGGCGGTCGACTACGACCCGGGCGCTTCAGAGGTGAACCAGCTCAACCGTATCAAGCTCATGATCTCGGTCGCGAAGGCGAATCTGGCAGAGCAGCAGCTCTCTGAGCGCACCGAGCGCAAGGCTCCTTCGCAGGTGCTCTTCTCGGACACGCTCGCCCTGCAGAGTGAACCTGATAAAGTAGAAGACTACGAAGTGACCGAGCTTACCAGTAGCGCGAAGGAGTAATTCATGCGTTGTCCCCACTGTGGTGCCCCTCATCAAGAGGATGGTTTTCGTTGCGAACATTGCAACGAATACATCGAGCCGATTCAGCCGAAAACGACGAAGAAGTCGATGATCGCTGGCGGCATTGCGCTCGTTATCGTTGCCATCATCGGATTCGTATTCATTTATATGAGCAGCAATAAGGTGGGCTTCTTTGCCGAAGAGGAACCGCAGTCGTTCAATGACTATTCCTGGGAACAGATCGCCGAGATTTCGAGCAATATGACCATGGCGGGCAACGTCGATGGTGCGCTTCGCGAGGCGAAGAAGCACGACTTCGTGAATGAAGACGGGACGCTTCGCACTGACCTGGTGAAGGATTTCACGCTTGCGGATGGCACTAAGCTGCAGGCGCACTTAGTGGGGGTCTATCACGATCCTCGCACGAATAACTCTGGCAATGCCGGCATGAGCTTCATCGTTACTGTGCCCGTTGAAGAGGCTCCGATGAATGATGCTGCAACGAATCAGGGTGGCTGGGAAGCGTCTGTGCTTCGTGCGCAGCTCAATGGCGAATTCTTCGACTCGCTGCCAGCTGATCTGCAAGAATACATCGTTGAAGTGAAGAAAGAGACCAACAATACAGGCAATACCGAATCGCCCGATGCGGTTAGCGTCACGGGTGATAAAGTCTGGGCGCTCTCAGCGGTCGAGTTCGCGGGCGAATCGTTCGGCGCGGAAGGCTATGCGAATGTGCTCAATGCAGAAGGCGAACAGTATATGCTCTTGAAGGATGATGCGGTGAAGCAGGACCTGCTGTCGAAGCTTGCGGGGTCTAGTGATCTGAACTGGTGGTTCAGGAGCCCGAACCCTGAAACGGCGAGGCAATTCTTCAGCCAGGGAAAAGGCTATGATACCGAGCAGAATGCCCCTGAATCGCTGGATGCGAACAGCAAGCTTTCTGTCGTGATCGGCTTCTGTATCTAAGCTATAGGTGCGCTTGGATGAGCTGAGGGGAGTAGTCGGCTTCTTGGAGGGCGTGCACGATGCGACCTTTGTGGTCGGTGCCGAATGCTTCGATGGTCACGCGCAATTCGACCGCAGCGCTGCGGTTCGCGGTAACGAACTGGTTGTGGTCGAGGCGGATCACGTTGCCATTCTGCTCGGCAATGATCTGCGCCACGTTCACGAGCTCTCCGGGGCGATCGGGCAAGAGTACCGACACGGTGAAGATGCGATCGCGCTGAATAAGGCCATGCTGCACCACGGTTGCCATGGTGATCACGTCCATGTTCCCGCCTGAGAGGATGGAGACGACCTTCTTGTCGAGCATGCTCAAGTGCTTGAGCGCGGCAATAGTGAGCAAGCCCGAATTCTCGACGACCATCTTGTGATTCTCGACCATGTCGAGGAAGGCAACGATCAGTTCGTCATCGTCCACCGTGATGATCTCGTCGATGTTCTCCTGGATGTAGGGGAATACCTTGTCGCCTGGTTCGAGCACAGCGGTGCCATCGGCGATGGTGCTCACGGAAGGCAGCTTCACCACGTGTCCCGCTTCGAGCGATGCTTTCATGCAGGCAGCGCCTGCAGGCTCAACACCGATCACCTTGATGCGGGGGTTGAGCATCTTGGCGAGCGTGGAAACACCTGATGCAAGCCCGCCGCCACCGATGGGCACGAGGATGGCATCAACGAGCGGTAGCTCCTGGACGATCTCCATGGCGATCGATCCCTGACCTGCAGCAACTTGCAGATCGTTGAACGGATGGATGAACGTGAGCCCTTGCTCTTCAGCAAGCTTGAGGGCATGTTCGTAGGATTCATCGTAGACTTCGCCCGCTAGCACCACTTCAGCACCATGCGATTTCGTGCGCTCGACCTTGATGTAGGGCGTGGTGGTGGGCATGACGATGGTGGCAGGCACGCCGAACTTCTTGGCGGCATAGGCAACGCCTTGTGCATGGTTGCCCGCAGAAGCCGTGATCAGTCCGCGCTTGCGTTCTTCATCGGAAAGCGTTGAGATCTTATAGTAGGCACCGCGTACCTTGTAGGCGCCGGTACGCTGCATGTTCTCTGGTTTCAAGTAGACATCGTTGCCCGTCTCCTTGCTGAAGTGCGGGCTGTAGATGAGTTTCGTTTCTTGAGTGACTTCCTTGACGCGTTTGGAGGCGTCTTCGAAGGTGTCGAGGGTCAGTTGGGGAGTGGTGTCGGCACTAGGCATGGAGCAATTCCTTTGGTTCTTTTTTTGGAGCAGGTATTTGACGAAGACCCGCTGCGGCCGCTCAAGGTGGTCTAATCTGGCTTTCGCCGTATCTGCGCTTAGTTTTCGTGGAATAATGAAAACGTCATCTCTATTGTAAATAAGTAATGAGCAAATAAAAGAACGAGTTGGGCAAACGCGAGAGGATGCGCTTGGACGTTGAATCGACTTGCGGGAGCTTAGCGTAAGAGAAGCAGGAGAACACATGAAAGTAGTACGCACGGATAACGCACCAGCGGCCATCGGCCCCTATTCGCAAGGCATCGTGGTGAATGGGATGCTGTTCGCTTCAGGTCAGATCGCGCTCGATCCGGCCAGCGGAGAGATGGTCGGCACTACGATCCAGGAGCAGACCGAGCAGGTGATGAAGAACGTGACCGGCCTTTTGGAAGCTGCCGGAACCGATCTGAATCACGTGGTGAAAACGACCTGCTTCTTGGATGATATCAACGATTTCGTGGCGTTCAATGAGGTGTATGCGCGTTATTTCGATGAGAATCTGCCGGCACGTAGTGCGGTAGGGGTCGATGCACTGCCGAAGGGCGCGCTCGTCGAGGTTGAAGTGGTCGCATATGTTGGATCTGAGCCTTCTACGCGCTTCAACATTGCTGAATCGTTCTAGTTCGGTGCGTTCGTAAGGAATCTCACGATCGTGATAAGAGCAACAGCACAAGAGCATTCGGCAGGAAAGCTCATTATCTGCCCAACACCGCTGGGGAATTTGGGCGACCTGCCACCGCGTGCGTGCATGGCGCTCGAGACGTGTGATGTGGTGTGCTGCGAAGACACGCGCGTCACCGGCAAGCTGCTTGCAGCGCTCGGTATCCAGAAGCGGCTTGAGCGCTTGGATGAAGCGTCCCTCGCGCAAAAGGCCGATAGTGTGCTCGACCGTGTGGAGGCAGGGGAGTGCGTTTGCTACTGTTCGGATGCAGGCATGCCCGGTGTCTCCGATCCAGGCCAGCGCTTGATCGAACGCGCATACGAGCGCGGGATTGCCGTTGAGGTATTGCCAGGGGGAACAGCGGTTGCCACGGCTTATGTGGCCAGTGGTTTCACCGCGCCGTGCTTCTATTTCGGAGGCTTCTTCCCGCGCAAAGCAGGCGAGCGTGCCTCTGTGCTCGAATCGCTCCGAGCGCTCGACGCGGTGCTCGTGTTCTATGAAAGCCCGAATCGTATCGTTTCAGCGCTCGAGACGGTGGCCGAGGCGTTTCCGCTGCGCAACGTTGCGGTATGCAGGGAGCTCACGAAGATCCACGAAGAGGTCGTGCGTGGGCTGAGTGGCGAAGTTGCGCACGAGTTTGCCTCGCGCTCGGCGCAAGGCCCGATCAAAGGAGAGATCGTGCTCGTCATCGATGCGCCGAGCACGGCCGAAGTCGATGCACAGGCGAGCGCTTCAGCGCATGATGCACGCGAAGAAGCTGCAGCGTTGTTGGTAGCGGGCGAGCTCTCCAAAAAGGAGATCGTTGCGCATCTTCGGAAGGCATACGGGCTTTCGCGCAATGATGCTTACGAGATCGTTCACGGTGCTTGAGATTGGCGTACGCCGCAACGGATTCATGAAAGGTTCACGATGACTGCGATTCTCTTTCTTTGTCACGGAAACATCTGTCGCTCGCCTATGGCGGAGTTCGTCATGAAGGATAAGCTTGCGCGCGCTGGCCTTGCCGATAGAGTTCATGTCGAATCGGCGGCGCTCCATACCGATGAGATCGGCTCGGATATTCACCGAGGAACGCGGGCGATCCTCGAAGAGTATGGCATTCCGTTCGCCCCGCGGCAGGCGCATCTTGCCAAGCGCAGCGATTACGATCGCTTCGACTATATCGTTGGCATGGACCGCTACAACATGCGCGATATGCTGCGCCTGTTCAAGAATGATCCACAGGAAAAATGCAGCCTCTTGCTCGATTGGCCCGGCTGGTCGCGCGATGTGGCCGACCCGTGGTATACGGGCGATTTCGAGACCACCTTCGAAGATGTGGACGCGGGGTGCACGGTGCTGCTCGAAGAGATCAAGCGCCGGCTGAGATAGGCGTTCATCAAATTCTCCCTTGAAAAACGCGGTACGCGTGATTATCATGGTTCTAAACCGTTGACGAGGAAGACGGCAGTCACGTACTTCTAGAGAGCCAGGGGCGGTGGAAGCCTGGCAGTAAACGAGCTGACCAATGGGCCTCGGAGGGTCTTTGCGAACGGATGGAATCCCAGTAGTGAAGAACGGGAGCTCCCGTAACAGAGCAGAGATGTTCGCGTTTTCGGTCGCGTGCATTTCATGAGAGGATGCATTCGCATCAAGCAGTGGTGGCACCGCAGGAGTTTCGCTCTTGTCCCTGCACGGAAACGTGAAAGGAGACAGGGCGTTTTTTTATGCCCTGGCTTCGGAAAGGAGAAAACATGACTAACCGAACCAGCACCGAATACAAAACGTATCTTGCGGAAGATGAGCTGCCCAAAGCATGGTTGAACATTCGCGCATTCATGGATACCGATCATGCACCCATCTTGAATCCAGCGACGCTCGAGCCGGTAACCGTGGCTGATCTTGAGCCAGTCTTCTGCACCGAGCTTGCCAAGCAGGAACTGAACAACACCGACAAGTTCATCCCGATCCCCGAAGAGGTACGCGATTTCTATCGCATGTATCGCCCTTCACCGCTGGTGCACGCGAAGTTCCTGGAAGAGGCGCTCGATACGCCCGCGAAGATCTACTACAAGTTCGAGGGAAACAACACTTCAGGTTCGCACAAGCTCAACTCTGCGATCGCGCAGGCTTACTACGCCAAGGAGCAGGGGCTGAAATGCCTTACCACCGAAACAGGCGCAGGCCAATGGGGCACCGCGCTTTCGATGGCAACAGGCTTCTTCGGACTCGATCTGCATGTGTTCATGGTGAAATGCTCGGCCTTGCAGAAGCCATTCCGTAAGGCGGTCATGGAAACCTACAATGCGCGCGTTACGGCATCTCCTTCCATGGAGACCAACGTTGGTCGCTCTATCCTGGAGAAGGATCCCGACAATACCGGTTCGCTCGGCACCGCTATTTCTGAGGCGGTTGAAGAAGCGGTCTCGACCGAAGGCTGCCGCTATGTTTTGGGTTCAGTGCTCAATCAGGTGCTGCTCCACCAGTCCATCATCGGTCTTGAGACGAAGGCAGCGCTCGAGAAGATCGGCGTGAAGCCTGATGTCCTGATCGGCTGTGCAGGCGGTGGTTCGAACTTGGGCGGCCTCATGGCTCCGTTCATGGCGGACAAGCTTGAAGGCAAGGATGCGCCGTACTTCATCGCCGTTGAGCCAGCAAGCTGCCCCACGCTCACGCGCGGCAAGTTCGCTTACGATTTCTGCGATGTGGGTAAGGTCACGCCGCTCGCGAAGATGTACACGCTCGGCTCCGGCTTCATTCCCAGCCCGAACCATGCTGGTGGCCTGCGCTATCACGGTATGAGCCCGATCCTTTCGCAGCTCTATCATGATGGTTTCATCGATGAGGCGCGCAGTGTCAAGCAGACGGGTGTCTTCGAGGCGGCAACGCTGTTCGCACGCGTGGAAGGTACGCTTCCTGCCCCTGAATCGGCTCATGCGATCCGTGTGGCGATCGATGAGGCGCTGAAGTGTAAGGAGACTGGCGAAGAGAAGACCATCGTGTTCGGCCTGACGGGCACCGGCTACTTCGATATGACGGCGTATCAGGCCTATCGCGAAGGCACGATGACCGACTATATCCCGACCGACGAAGATCTTGAAGAGGGCTTCAAGTACATTCCGAAATTGGAGGGTATCCAGTAAGAACGGTGCTTGTGCGTAACTCTCGCAGCTATAGAGCACCTGCGCACAGGTTTGCCATGTCGCGGTAGCGATCAGAGACTTTAACCTGCCAAGAAAAATGACCCTTACCTAAACGGCAAGGGTCATTTGTTTTACGTGGTGGAGACGATGGGGATCGAACCCACGACCTCAGCATTGCGAACGCTGCGCTCTCCCAACTGAGCTACGTCCCCACATATTCGACGAATCATCCAGCGCTTGCTGTGCGTTTCGCCCTTCAACATTGTACGCAAGCCGCGTGGCTTGTCAAACAAAAGTCGCTTTTTGCAGTGTTTTACCAAATCATCGAGAGGTTCATTCGGTTATGCTCCTGCATCCGAGTTCATCATGAACTGGTTAGAAGAGAAGCTGTAAAACGAAGGAGATTCAGATGAAGAAGTACTCAAGATCACGCTCGACTCCATGCCAGAAAGCCTTCGTAGCGAGATGCAGCAATTGGTGACTGAAGCAAAAGCGTATAAGGGTGTCACTGTTACGAGTACGGTCGATGACGGTGATGTTCTTCCTTTTGGAGGAGGGATTACCGTCATCCATACGCCAGGCCACACTGAAGGCCATCTATGCTTCTATCTGAACAAGAGCGGGATACTTGTTGCTGGGGATGAGCTCGATTTGATCGATGGTGAATTGTTCGGTCCTAAACATGGTCTTTCTGCTGACGAAGATGAGGCGTATGCGTCGATCGCCAAGCTGACCAAGTATGATATCAAGGACGTGTTGTGCTATCACGGAGGACTATTTACAGGAAACGCCCGGGAGCGCATTGCGGAGCTTGCGAACGTAGTTCCTTGCGGTAAAGAAAGATAAGAGGAGAACGCTCTATGACTGATAATGCGAGCAGGACAAAAGACGAGGAGCTTCGTATCGAACTTCTGCAGACCATATTCAAGTTCAAGAAGCTTGCCAATTCCGGCTTGGGCATGAAGTTGGTAGACGGAAAACAGGATATTAGTCTCGCTGAATTCATGCTCTTGCGCGCCATCGAGGAGAATGATCCGAGCAGTTCTTCGAATGTGGGTCCCACGGACATCGGACGATTTCTCTCTGTTACTAAAGGTGCGGTGTCGCAAATGATGAGCTCGCTTGAGCACAAGGGGTTCATCTCGCGAACGCTTCCTCGCGAAAACCGTCGCAGTACGCTGGTCCTGCTTACGCCGAAAGGGCGTGAACTGTTAGGCGACGAGAAGAGCGAATTCAACATGAAGCTCGATGCTCTGATCGCGGCGATGGGGCATGAAGACATAGAAGAGCTGATCAGGATAGTCGAAAAACTAACGAACATTCTAGA
>OLPI01002784.1_pt1 | contig 13198 bp, 9 predicted proteins | sample 1672361 | NCBI WGS metagenome assembly OLPI01 (sample SAMEA3136675, study PRJEB25190) | human gut metagenome
AGATCGGAATGAATAATTTCGTCTACCTTTCTGGCGTTTGCGAGGTAATCCGGATTAGAATATTCAAATCCACGGATGTGGTTGAAGGTATGGTTACCGATGCGATGTCCCCGCTCCACAACCATTTGGAACTCATCAGGATGTTTACGGATATTGTCACCTACCATAAAGAAGGTGGCCTTTATACCGTATTTGTCAAGCAAATCAAGAACCCAGGGAGTAACTTCAGGGATAGGCCCATCGTCAAAAGTCAGATAAATGGCTCTCTCATTCGGGTCCATTCGCCAGACGGCGCTGGGGTATAATTTACGAACGAACTCGGGAGGCTGTTCTATAAACACGATTAATCAGTGGTTAACGGTTAGTGATTAGTGATAAGCGTGCAGTGGTGAGTAGTTGGCAAACAGTTATTTGCCAATCACCCACCACTATCCGCTTATCACTGTTTAAGTCTTTCTACATATAAGTTGTACAACTCTTCTACTTTCGGTTCGTAGATTTCCGCCAGTTTGGAATTGTATTTCTTCATAATCTTTACTTCGGCATCGAGTACTGCCCAATGGTATTCAAACTCACGGGTAGAGATAACGAAGCGGCTGTCGTCCATGCTCAGATACCAGGTGAGGTATTCCACGGCTTTGTTGGCAAGCGCTTTCATCATTTCGTCGGCTTTTGCGGAATCGCCTAACTGGTAATATGCTTCAGCCATTTGTACGGCGCCGTTCTGCCAGTCGTATGGTACGTTGAAGGCGGGAATCATCTTCTCGGCATAGTCCAACGCGGCTTTCGCCTTATCCTTCTTGCCCTCGCGTATCAGTTGCTGCACGAGCTGGGAGAAGATACGGCGATGCGAGTGACACATACGCATCGTATTCTCGTCAATGTAGATACCCGGCTTGTCGATACCGCCGAACTTGAACTTGTTCATCAGGTTGTCGTACATCTTTTCGCTATCGATCTTCACACCCAGTTTGTCCGTATCGAACGGAGTGAAGCGGTAGGTAAGACCTTCCTGAATGAAGTGGTTGCCCATATTCAACTGGTTCTCCGTCTTTTATAAATATTTCAGTAATCTTCCCATCGTATTCACATTCAATTTCATTCATCAATTTCATAGCTTCTATTATACAAAGTGTATCACCTTTTTTTACAACCTTTCCAATTTCAACATATGGATTTGAAGTAGGCGATGGTTTCAAATAAAATGTTCCAACCATAGGAGATTTTACAATTTTGCCTTCAACTTTATCTTCACCATTTTTCTTTGGGCATATCATATTTTCAGTATTTAATTCAGTTTTTTCTATTACATTTTCCTCAGATTTAATTATAGTATTTGATTTCTTTTCTTCCTTCTTCATCTTCTTCAAGGCCGGTACCTGCAGCATAAAAACCCCACAGGTCAAACGTAGGCTTTCCGTTATTAAAGTGTACATCAACCTTATATGATTGAAGATCCGTATCGGAATACCCTATGACATATTTTGAAGAACCCCAGTTAGGTATTATAAGCTGTAAATTAGTTGTGTTATTCGGCCAGCGTGAGCCGTTTCCGTTCGTGCCGGTATCATACATATATCCTCCGTCTTTCCAACCCATAACGGTAGTTCCCGCTACATTTTGCGAGCCTTCGGGAATCATTACAACGCTCATATATCTGACATTGCTGCCTGTTACTTTTTTCCCCGCTGCCTTAAATTCAAACGAGAAATCTTCTGTCAAAGCGCTTTTTGGCGTAACAGTTAACACATTTGTGCCGCTTCCCGTTGCCGCATCATACTGCAAATACTTCTCTGCGCCGTTAAGATTAGTTACAAATCCCGCGTTAGCGCTGTCTTTTACGCCTATATTTACCCTGTCATTTTTAGTTATATCGACCTTTGTTCCGTCTGTTTGAGTGACTTCGCCGCTGCCGCTAAAGTTATTCCAGCTGCTGTCGGAAAAATCGATTACCGTTGATGCGACCATATCCGATGCCGCAGCAGATAAAGCATTTGTAATCACTGCCGTTCCCAATACGCAGCCGACAAAAACCTTCGTCAGTATTTTCTTTATTTTCATACCAAACTCATCTCCTTGCATATAATCAAGATATTATTAACCATCAGTCCTTATAAACAAATACATCATCTATGCCCTTCCACGTCCATCTGAAAACAACCTTGTCTCCAACGCAAATATCATTTGACACTCCAACATTAATAATCGGATTGCGCCCGCCGGTATTAATTATCGTATACCTTTGTAAAATCTGCCCATCGTTTCTGAACAAATATGACGTTTTATTAGACGCTCCGGTTTTAATACTTACCGCAGCTCCGCCGTCCGTTTCAACGACCTCACCGTACACCATATGTATAACCTGAGTCGGTTTTTCCAAAATGTCGCCAACTAAGATTTTATCGCTTGTTTTCATAACTTCAATACGATAATCTCCTCTGTCACTGTTACGGACAAGAATACGCAATGCATTTATATAATTCTTTTCGTTCGTTTTAAACGCGATAATGTCTCCGGGTTTTAAATCTGAAACCTTTGTGCCCTCGTAAAAATATTTTTCTCCGTTGAACTGATTCATAAAATCGTTATCCATATACAATGTTTTAACACTTCCGTATGAATAAACCTTCATATATGATATAATGTCATCATTAACCTTTGTGTTTCCTATCTCGGAAATAACACCCGTAGGCGAACCGTCATCAAGAGATTTTCCTGTTATCTGCTTTGATACCCTTAATGCAAATTCCGGTTGTCCGTTACTGTTAACATTATAAAGCTTTATTTCATCAAAGGTATAACCCGAACCCGATATCCCCATATTCTGGGCTAAAACTATACTGTACAGCTCTTCATCTTCCTTATTTTCCGGTACATTCCAATAATCAAATCCCCAGTTTACAGAGTATGCAAAATTAAGCGTTCCCGTATATGAATGCCTGTCAGAGCTGGGAGAGCTTGAATCCTTGTCATAAGAAAGAATCAGCGGATAATTTCCGTCCGCATCGTTTAAATCAGCCTTCGGAACAGCACAATACAATGTCGTAATTTTATTATCAGCGTCCAGCTTATACTTTACAATTTGACTCTCGCTTTTCCCGTCGCCGCAGGCAACGAGAAATGCTTTCAGTTCATCTAACGAACTTTCCTTTTCCGAATCGATAATTATACCTTTTTTATTTTCTTTTCCGTATATCTTCAGCTTAGGCGCAGCAAAAAAGTATTCAAAATCCATATTTGAGTTATACATTTTAAACCTTGCCTCTCCGCCGCCGAAGAGTTTTTCTTTAACACCAATTTCGCAAATATAACCCAATTTTAGGTTTTCTTCGCTGCTTGAAATCGCAGCTTTGGATGCAACGTATATTCTGCCCGTTAAATCCAGATATGTATCTATACTTGAGCCAATCTCAAAGTCGGAAGCATTAAAGTTTCCCTTCGGATTAATTTTATACTCCCTGCCGTCTATTATTACAGAATCGTTCTTTATTGAATTAAGCGTACCCGAAACACGGTTGTATTCACACTCAACCCTTACTCTTGCTCCCGAATTTGTTGCGTATATGTTTATAATATCCCACTCAACAAACTCGTTTGTTTCCACTTCATTTCCGTCTATATAAAAAGTTGTATCCGCGTCCTTTTCTATATAGTTTTTTGAATTGTACGTCTTTCCGTATTTAAAGTAAACTCTGTTATTTGAAGCCTTATCAACAATAAACACCTCAGGGCTGACAATCTTTACAAGTTCATATCCGCCGTCAGAATCCGTATCGTAGAGTTCAATATATCCTTCTTCTATATCTAAATCGGATTTTCCGAACAAGGCTGTATATACATTATTTTTTAATACTTTAACTTTTTGCGGATTTAAGCTTATACGCACCCTTTTATCCTTGCTGTTATCGTAATATACAATTGTATACTCATCCTCAACTTCTTCTATATCCTGTGAAAATATTTTAAGTGTCTCAATTTTTTTCGATGATACTGCGCTTATTATTTCTTCGGTATTTTTATCGTAATAAATATCCGATTCAATACCAATTAAGTTATACGCCTTATCATATAAATCCTTTAAAGTCTTTCCGTTTATCTTAATCTCATTATCGTGAACCGAAGAAGCTCCGTCCATTGTCTCTATATCGGTATCCCTGTTTGCCGACACGACCCCGGTTTCCTTTAATATTCCGCGATACTTTTCAAGAATGCTGACTCCCTTACTGGTTTCTATATACTGACCGCTAAACTCCATTACATCTATGTCGATTGAATCGATCAGAAGCTTAAACAGCTCGCCTGTTGTAATTGGGCTGTCCTTTGTATATGAATTAAGGCCAAGCCTTGAGGCAATACTTATATATCCCAAAGGATATCCTCCTTTGACAGCCGCAACCTCCTCATACCCGAGAGCAACCATTATCATTTTTAAAGCCTCAATTGAGGTTATTGCGTCATCAGGTCTAAATTCACTGCCTTCTGAAATTATTTTAACAGAGTATAATGCGCATATCGCATTATAGTTTATGTTATCTCCGCTTACATCTTTGTACGGAATGACTGTGTTTGCATATTGAGCAGGGTCTAACTTCAAGAAATTCGCAATGTACTTGGCAACATCTCCTCTGCTGACATTTTTATTAAATTCATCGTTACCGATGCTGCTGTTATAAATCCCCAAATCCTCAAGAAGCTGAAATTCCGCAGTATCATAAACATCTGTATCAGCTGCAGATACGCAAAGCATCATTGAACTCATTAAGGCAAATACCAACACGGCTGCAATTATATTCTTCATCATACTATGTCTCACCATAAGTTTTATCCCTCCATTCAAATCAGTAAGTTTTACTTAATGCCCTATCGATTATTACCGCCGCCATCGCTCTTGTGGCAAATCCATCCGGAGCAAATGTATTTTCTCCAACTCCGTTTATAATATTGTTTGCGCTGAGAGCCTTTACAGCTTCTTTAGAATAATCCAAGCATTTATCAAAGTCGACAAAATTCTCTGCATTATCCGAAGTTTTAATTGACATTCCCTTCTCTTTTATACATCTGTATACCATAACGCACATATCCTGTCGGGTAATCTTCTCGCCGATTCCGAATCTTGCGTTGGCAACTCCGTTGACTATGCCCTCGCTGACGGCAATATCAATATATGGGAAGTACCACTCGTCTTTATTAACATCTTCAAACTTATTTATTGCATTAATATCGCTGCCTTTTTTAATATTAAATGCGTTAACTGTCATCTTGAGAAATTCTTCTCTTGTAACAAAGCTATCGGGCTCAAACATTTTATCACCAACGCCCAGTATGATTCCTTTTTCATACAAGCTGTTGATGGCCGACACCGCCCACTCAACCGTTCCCAAATCATTAAAATAAGAGTTTGTTCCTGTGGCGTTGTCTTCTGTGTTCGGCTGAATCTTTACGGGAATACTCTTGCCGCTGCTGCCGCCGTTTGATGAACCGTTTGTGCTGCCATCGCTTATAGTGCCGCCGTTTCCCGAAACAAGTGTGTTAAAATAGTCCTTTATATCATCTACGGTTTTAAAATCCTTTTTGTTTGCCAACGCAATATATACGTCCTGTTGATTTTTAATATTGGCAAACTTAGATTGGGGAGATATATCTATTCCTATTTCATTACAATACGTTTCAATGACGGTTTTAATTGTATCTCTTCCCGCTTGATTCACAATTGCAACAAGCAAGTCGGTTTTAAAGCTATCGGCTTGAGTTTTGTATTCATACTTTTTATTTAAAATATTTTCATAAAACTCTTTTAGAGGATCGGTTTCAATCAGTTTATACCTATCGTTTACATCTTTATCATTGATATATATCAAATTTTTCTCAAATGCTTTCTGTTTATCCGAAACAGTGCCTGCAGCATTTAACTCTGTTAAAGACAGACAACCGTTATATGTCCTGAACACATCAATTTTGGTCATATAAGGAGCATTATTTTTTATAATCTGCCATACAGCCTGAGCATTTGAAGTATAGCTCGGGTTATTAATATCAACGCCGAAGGCCGAACCGTTATTTTTCATAAAGCTTTCATAATCGCTAACGGTCTTCTCCGAATCCTTTAAAATATCATTAAACTTTTTCAGCAAGCTTTCATCATTTGAGTAGTTAAATAATATTCTGTGTCCGTTCAGGTTGCAGCCATCATTTATATTTACGATGTAATCCCCATATTCGGCATTACCCGAAAGCGGAAAGGTGATCATCATCTGTCCCGTACGACTCGCTTCAACCCCTGAAACATACGCTACTTCTGCATTATAGTCATTTAAGCTGTCAATTTTTACGCCGGGTTTAACAACTGTCAAAAACGCATTTTGTGACATCTCACACAGTTCTCCTGTTATAATAACCGTCTTTGAACCTGAGTCAGCAACTGCCGTAAACGCCTGCGCTTTGACTCCCGATAACGCAATGCATAATGCAAATGCGCCGCAAACTATTCTCTTAATCATAAAACTCATCTCCCGCCTTTGTTAATAAAGTTTATTAGCATACTTATCTATAACGCTTTTATCAAAATTCAAACTTCTGTCATAAATAACCACGCTTCCGTTATCATTCCAAATAACATTAAATTCAAGCGCCTCAAACACCTCCCTTACCGGGATATATTTAACTTCGCCGTCAGTCATCAAATTAACACTTGCTTTTTTTCCATTATATGAAATGCTTGCAGCATTACCTTCGCTGTTTGTTACCGTCAATCCTGCAGCCTCGGCACACTCTATCGGAAGCGCAAGCTTTTCATCGATATAAGCGGGCGAAATCGCTTCTTTTTGGCTAAACAGCTTGTATTCGCCATCTTTAAAGTAAATACTTGAGCCAGCTTTAATAACAATTATTTTTCTTTCATTTGACTTATTTATCAATTGCTCTCGCTCATTTTCAAGGCTTGCGTCAAGCTTTATCATTTCTTTCTTATATTCCTCTATTTCTTCACTGCTTAATCCGTTCTCTTCATAACCGATTTTAGAAAATCCTGCCGCAATACCAGCAAACATATCATACAACTTTGCTGTTTTGGAAATCGAAAACCTTTTTTCATTTTTATTTTCAAACCCTATATCTCCTATTGAAGCATTTACATCGCCCGTCTTTGAACTGTTCACAAGGCATCTGCTTAAGAACGAATAGTCGGGGGTATCAACCTTTACATTATTCTTTCCTTCGTTTCCGCGCACATATGTATAAAAATCAGGATTACTGAACTCCATACTAAACAAATCGGGAAATGTTTTTTTCCAGATATCGTTATCGCCCGCATATGACATAGATGTATTATATCTGCTTGAGCCATAGCCCGCCACAGAAAAGTTTTGCGGGTATGATACCCAACCGTAATCCGCATCGCAGTCTATAAAAATATTATTGTGTATTTTTGTGTCAAATCCGCCGTTTAAAAATACGCCCTGCGTTGCGTTTTCAAAAATATTGCCGTATATGTCGCTTCCGCTCATTGTATCGTCCTCATAAATACAGTGAACAAACTTACTTCCGTCGCGCGGGCCTATGTCGTGAAAATAATTATATCTGTACACATTTCCCCGCATAGCAAAATTCTGTCCTTCGTAAAGACATCCCGAATCTCCGATTGAACGGTTTGTATCATAAAATTCATTATACTCAACAATATTATTTACACCCTGAGGCTGTATAGCCTGATGCTCTGCCCCGTGTACTTTATTTTTTGCGAACATATTCCCGACGCCGGACATACGTGCGGCAGATGAGTACAGCATCGTCCAGAGAGCCCAATTATATATATGATTATTTATTGCATAATGAGCCGATTCAACCAAAAACTCGCGCTGATCGTCTGTCCCCTGCAAGCTTATTCCCGAGTCAACTTCGTGAATTTCAGAGTTAACAATTCCGCAGTTTGTTCCTCCGTCATATGTAATTCCGCCAATCGAGTTTTTTATTTCACATTTATTAATTAATATATTACTGCAGTTTTTTGCATAAACAGCGTAGCTTCGCGCACCCTCTATTGACAGTCCTTCAAATGTAATATTATTTGCATTTTCCAGATTAAATGCTCTTGTTCCGTATCCCATAGTCAAAGAACCGCTGTCAATACTCTCGGGAGGGTAAAAATACAACTTATTTGCCTCTCTGTCAAGATAATACTCTCCGGGCGCGTCTAACTCTTCAAGCAAATTATAAATATACCATTTTCCGCCTTCTGTGGTTGGTGAATATGTTCTTATTCCGTAACAAAAGCCCTGCTTGCTTGATATTGTTCTTTTACGTCTGTCAACCGTACCGAGGTCGGCCGAAGAACCCGCCCAGTCATAGTATAATGTACCAAATATGATTGCATCCTTTGCGGTTGCCCATCTATCACATCTGACGTCGGGATAGGGCAATGTTATGCCGTTATATCTGTCCGCGTCGCTTGAAAATGATGATGCACCGGATTTAATAATTTCTGTAACGTGCAAAAATCCCTCGTTCGGATAACGCGCATTTGTGAGCATTTTTCCGCCAAACGAAAATATTGCAGAGTAATCATTTTTCGGCACAGCGCTGTTCATTCGTGTATATGTACCTCTGTAATTTTCTTTGCCGTAATCATCTACTGTATATCCTGCCGACTTTAAATCAACTTCATATACTTTACCGTTCATTCCGTTTGGAAGTCTTTTTATTATGTCCTCGTCATCTACAAGTTTTATAAACGAGTTATCTATTTTCTCTCCGCAAACTATAGAAACGTTTTCACCTTCAAAAGCCTTATACGTAACGGAATAACCGTCCGCAACGGAATCCTCTTCATTAAAATCAACGGCATTTGTAATATTGTATATACCGCCGCGCAGATAAACCGTATAATTTTGATTTGGGTTTTCTTTTATTTTGCTTCTGAGTGCATCGCGTGCCTGTTCGATTTTTGAAAACGGTTTATCTATACTTCCGTCTCCGTCGTCATTTGCCTCCGGGCTAACATATAATACTGAATCTTGGGTTTCGTTGGCTGCACTTCCGATAAATCCTATATTGCCGATACATAGAACCGCGGACAAGAAACATAACAAAAACTTTTTTAACATCTATCTATCTTCCTTCCCTTCAGAATTAATTTAAAATACATAACGCATTGCTCGCAGGTATGTTATGCAGCTGTTAATTAATTAAACGAACGTAATAAACCATATAATAATCGTATTACGTTCGTTTAATTATAAATATTATTTATTATTCGCCTTTTTCCATTCTTCGATTTGACGCTTAAGCTCTTCCGTAATCTTATCGATTCCCGCAAGCTTCATTTTTTCATCGCGCTCGTTCATAACTTTTTTATAGTCAACCGTGCCTACGCCGCCGTAATCCAAATATCTGTATTCGCTTTCAACCGCCTTACACTGTGACCACTCCACTTCAACGGGAGACGTATCAAAGGTGAAGCCAAGCAAAGGCGACTTAACCGCTTCTTCGTTGAGTCTCTTTGAATACTCGCCGTAATCTGCTGTCTGATACTGAGTATTATAAGTATAGAAAGTGTTGCCAAGCGACCAGTCCGAATATCCGTAATCATTTTCTGACGAGCCCGTATTTGCCTTACCTAAAAGCTCAATCGTGTTGTCGCCGGTCTTTTTATAGTGCTTTCCTTCTATACCAAAGCTTAAAAGATTTAAAAGCTTTGTGCCTTTTTTCGTATTCATAAGGGTAAGAAGTTCAAATGCTTTTTCGGGATTTGCGCTGTTTGCCGATACAGCTGTAGCGGTGTTTACAAACCTTGCGTCTATATACCCTTTATTTTCAAACGGAATAATTTTTACATCCATACCGTACTTTTTTGAATAGCTTTCTTCGCTGCCCTCAAGATTTTCACAGTTCCAGATGCAGTATCCGTTCTTAACGCCCTCATCTGCCGTGTAACTGTCAAGACCCATCAAATCCTGTCTTATATAACCCTTTTTAAACCAATCTGCCATTATATCATACGATTCATTGCGCAGCTTACGAACATCATTGCCTTGATGGAATGTCAGAGTCTCATCATCGTTAAGAACATAATCATATGCCGGATCCAACATAGTTCTGTCAAACTGAGTGCGTCCGTATCTTGACGGCAAAATCCATTGAACAAGATTCGGCGCTATACCCTTGCCAAGCTTACCCGCCTCTTTACACTTTTGAAGGAAGTCTTCAATTATTGAATAATCCTCAGCTTGAATCGGCTTATCTGATGTGAAAATTTCTTCAAGTTTTTTTGCATTTTCATCTCCCATAAATTCATCATACAAATCTTTGGGTATGCAAAATCCCTTCGGAATCTGCACCAACATTTGCATACAAGGGATAGAGTAAACCTTTCCGTTTATGGTCTGCAGCGAAAGCGCCCAGTCGGGAACCTCTTCTTTTAACTCTTTGCCCGTTTCTGTCTCAAGCAAATCATTAAGCGGATAATATGCGCCCTTTCTGACCTCTGATAAATAGTCCTGCATATATCCGACCCAAGCAAGATCCACCTGCTCTCCCGAGCTTGCTATGTAACCCCATTTTTCAGCATACTCTGACGGAGGTGTTACCTCAAACTCTACGGTAACACCAGGCATATACTCCTGAAGTTCTTTGTTAAATTCGGCCCATACTTCTTTTGAATCCTTTAAAACGCCCGGTCCCTGAATAAACCACTTTAAAGTAACATTGTCCGACGAACCCTTTTCTTTACATCCGCTGAGTGCTGTCAGTCCAATCACTACTGCGGAAACAATCGCTATTACTCTTTTAAAACTTTTTTTCATAATTATAATCTCTCCTTATAGTTTTAGCCTTTAACGGCTCCTATTGTCATACCTTTTGCAAAATATTTCTGGAAGAACGGATATAACAGCAATGCCGGTCCCGTTGCTATAACAACCATCGCAAACTTTAAGCTTTCACTTGGGGTTGTGATGCTTGCTGTCATATTTGCCGGGGCAACATCTGACATTTGCTTTAAGAATGCCGCCTCATTTAAATATTTTTGCAGTAAATACTGTAATGAATACAGTTCATTATTTCTTATATAAATCATCGCCGTTGTCCAGTCATTCCACTTTGCAAGAAGCGTCAAAAGCGCAACCGTAGCAAGAACAGGCTTGGACAGCGGAACAACAATCTGAAAAAATATTCTGTATTCGCCCGCACCGTCAATCTCTGCCGCTTCAACAAGCGATGTCGGAAGCCCTGCAAAATTTGACCGTAATATAATAACGTAGTACGGAGTTACAAGCGAGGGCAATATGTATATCCAAATACTGTCGCCAAGTCCGAGAACCTGTGTGTTTATGATATACGAAGCCATCATACCTCCGCCGAACAGCATTGTGAAAAACACCAAAAACGTTATAATTCTTCTCGGCGCAAAATCTTTAACCGATAGAGGATACGCAAGAAGTGACATTATAAACGTTCCTCCGATGGCAACCGTAAGCGATGATATTATCGTAACAACATACGAATTTATAAGCTGTGTCATATTGGCAAAAACATAACTGTACGCAGCCACGCTGAATTGCTTTGGAAATAAGCTGTATCCGTGCTGTATAATATAGCTTTCATCAGTTAATGATATCGAAATTATATACAGAAACGGTACAATAAATGTAATCGAGAACAGTATGAAAAAGACGTTGCATACTATACTTGTAGTCCTATTTTTCTTCATTCTTCCATTCCTCCTAAAACATTGCTCTTTCCGGGTCAATCTTGCGTACAATAGTATTAACGCCCCATATCGTAAACAAACCTACTACCGACTGGAACAAGCCTGTTGCCGCTGATATTCCGACATTACCGCTTCTGAGAGCACGATAAACATATGTATCGATTACATCCGTTGTTTCATACAAAGCTCCTATATTTCTGGGAACCTGATAGAATAATCCGAAATCGCCTCTGAAAATGTTTCCGACCGCCAGAATACCGAGAATTATCATAGTCGGCACAAGCGTCGGGATCATTATATGCCATATCTGACGTATTTTACCCGCTCCGTCAACCTCTGCCGCCTCAAGAAGCTCTGTATCCATACCTATTAATACTGCATAATACATAATACAGTTCATACCTATGCCCTTCCACTCTTTGGCAATGGTTAAGATAACCGGCCAATACTTAGAATCAGCATACCATTGTATTTTTTCGCCGCCTAGTGCCGCAATAATATTATTTATAAGTCCGTTGTCCGGGCTTAAAAAGATATATACTATATAGCTGACTATAACCCAAGATACAAAGTGCGGTATCAGCATAGCCGTCTGATAAAACTTTATGGCTGCTCTTCTCGTTATCTGGAAAAGCAGTATCGCAACCAACACAGCACAGATCATGTCCAAAGCAATAAACCACGCATTATAAAGCAAGGTATTTCTTAATATTCTGACCGCGTCTGCCGATTTAAATAACAGCTGGAAGTTATCAAATCCCGCCCAGGGGCTTCCTATTATTCCATCCGTATATCTGAAGTTTTTAAATGCGACAATAACTCCGAACATCGGCAGATAGGCAAACAATGCAAGCACCGCTAATCCGGGAACTGTCATTGAAAACAGTTTAAGATTTTTCGTACGGTTAAATCTTTTTTTATTGTTTTTTGATTTGATTTTACTATTGTCATTAACTGAATTTGCCGTCATATTTATGCTCCTATCAAAAGTATTTTACATTGTTAATCCAAGCGACATCAATTTATTGTAAATTATTTTTCCTATTATCTGATATCCTGTTGCATTAAAATGAAGCTTGTCATCAACAAGGATTGCACTCGGAACGCGCCCCGAAGCCATCATCGCCTTATCGTCATCGCTTAATGTAACATTATACTTGGCATATGTCTTCTCATCGGTGAGAAGGCTTCTTAAATTTAAGAAATTATCGCCGTATTTTGCTGCCTGATATTCCTCAAATTCTTTAATTGCAGCCGTGTAATCCGCATTTTCATCGCCTGCGGTAATACCTACGATTATATATTTTCCGCCTGCATCTTTAACCTTGTTTATCATCTTTTCGTGTATATCGAAAATATAATTTTTTGTTCCGTCAAAGTCGTTTTTAAGGTTTACTCTGTCATTTGCGCCTGTCCAGATTATATTAACTCCGTTCAAATTAACTCCGACCGGCAACACCTGAGTGCCTTTTGCAACCTGTTTTGCATCTCCTGCCG
>OLPI01002789.1_pt1 | contig 13147 bp, 6 predicted proteins | sample 1672361 | NCBI WGS metagenome assembly OLPI01 (sample SAMEA3136675, study PRJEB25190) | human gut metagenome
AACCCGTGAGCTTCGGCCAATTCGCCATCGCCGTTTGATGTAAACAGTTTTCCATTACGCAATGCTCCACACAATGAGCAATCAGAACCAGCAAAAGCCTTAGATGGCTCATCCTGAACCGAGTCCTGGACATCTACCCATTCACGACAAGCAACAGCGCCTGAAGCTTTTGCATAATAGCTTTTCCCATTTACAGAAAAATGACCAAGAAGCATTTTACCGTCGGCGGCAGGATCGAGATAATAGTATTGACCACCGTCCTTCAGCCATTCAGTCTTTATAATGCCCGACGCTTGAGAAGGCTCAGCGTAATACCAGTCTCCATCGCTCATAAACCAGCCAAGTGACAACGCTCCCGTTGAAGAAAAATGATACCGGTTGGATCCGATGACATAAAAGCCGGTAGCCATTCTATTGTCATTTGCGACATCGAGCCAATACCAAACGCCATTCACCAAACGCCAGCCCGATGCAAGTGCGCCGGAACCGTCAGCGTAATACCAGTCCGTCCCATCAAACGCCCAACCAACAGCCATTGCGCCGGAATCCGATAAATAGTAACGAGACGAACCGACAGAAACGATTCCTCTAGACATAACACCATCATTGGCGGGATCAAGCCAATACCAGTTATTGCCAGTTTGAAGCCAGCCGGTTAAGACTTCACCATTGCTACCCCAATACCATAAACCGTTATCAAGGTACCATCCATTAATCAGTCCATAGGTTCCAAGAAGATAAGGGTGCCCATCAATAACACGTCGACCAGTAGCCATAGAACAGCTGTTAAGGGAGTCAAACCAGTACCATTGGTCTCCAATAAACTGCCAGCCACTTGCCAAAGCGCCTGACGGACCCGCGTAATACCACTTATTTTCAGTAAAAATCCAGCCGCAGCTCATTGCGCCGTCACGAGCGGGGTCCAAGTAGTACAGCAAGTCGTCAATATTCTGAATTCCGGTCAAACGACAGCCATCTAGATAGTAATACCAGGACAAACCGTTCCATTGCCATCCAGATAGTTGTTCTGTAGTCGACGGGTCATGGCTTTCGACAACCTGTAGGCTCGAATCTTCCGTTGTTTTGCCGGCACAATCGCTGGAGTCTTGAGAGCAACCGCCACCGACCAATGCTCCCGGCCCTCCTGTCGAGTCACGCTCTACGACACCGTTATCCGCCCCCTCTTCCACGGCATAAGCAGTGCAAGAAAATGCGGGGGCTGTAACTGAAAGTAAGGCGGAAAATAGCATCAAGCCAATTACTCGCCAGCAAATTCGATGATCAATCCGAGCATTCATTTCAAGCCCCCAACCGGTACCGACTGTCTTGCAGGGAATCTATTAAATAAACGGACGAGCTGCGCCGATTACATTTCCCCTTGCGCTAATAGGATGAATTCCGACACCTTGATGAGGCCAGGAATCAATCATCAAGCCGCCGCCAAGTGCAATTGCAATATGACCGCGGTAATAAATCACATCGCCGCGTTGAATCGAGCTCGTGCTCACGGGCATAAAGATATTGCTTCGATACCAATTCATGGAATTGTAGGTTTGGCTTGGATCCCAGCGATGGTTATAAGGGTTGTAAACACCCATATCCATGCCAGTAGCATAAAGGCACTGCAAGACAAAACCAGAGCAATCAACAGCTCCACCGGGAGCGGTAGACCAAGGCTCAATATATTGCGTACCGATATACTCATAGGCGCGCTGGATAAAGGCGTTCACGCAATCTTCCCGCGTTGCTTCGACAGAAATGCGAGAAGGGGTCACATAGGTAAAGTATCCGGTGCAATAGCTAGGCAGCTGAACAGTCCAAGAACTGACCTGAGGATACTGGGATGGATTTTGCCAGCCAACTTTGTCGCACTGGCCATCGCTCCAGAAAATTCGGCGAACACCGTCGATGGTCCTTGCGCCCGTTGCCATAGCGCCGCTGCCGTCTAACCAATACCACTTACCCGAATCTTTAAGCCAGCCAACATGCATGCTTCCATTGGACTCAAGGTAATACCATGTTCCATTCAGGCATTTCCAACCAGTTGCCATTTTTCCGTCAGCGTTTAGGTAATACCATGAACCACCAGTAAAAACCCATCCGGTCTTCATCACGCCAGAATTGGCATCAAGCCAATACCAATCGCCGTCAATCTGCAGCCATCCAAGATGAATGGCACCCGTTCCGGGCTCAGCGTAAAACCTTAGATTTGCGACATTAACCCAGCCGGACGCAACCTGCCAACCATCAGCTCCAGCGGTTTTTAGAATAGCGCCGTTTTCGCGAATCACATCCTTGCAAAGATATCCATTATCATCGGCATATCTTTCAACGCCATCATTAACGGTAACCCAGCTTGAAACCACGAGCCTACCGCTCTGGTTTGCAAAACAATCGTTGCCGCTCACCTCAAATAAGCCCGTTTTCATTAGATGGCTAACAGGATCCAGGTAATACCAGCTAGCGCCTTCTTTATACCAGTCAGAAATAAGCGCACCAGATTGAGAGGCTAGATACCAGCCGTTCTCGGACTGAGCCCAGCCAACAGCCATAACCCCATTGGGGTTCAAATAATATGCTGCATTGCCAAGGTCTAAATACCCAACGGACATCTTACCATCGGAGGCTGGGTCGAGATAATACCAAGCGCCGTTAACGAGTTTCCAGCCAGTGGCCGCAATACCGTTAGAGCAGTAATACCAATCTGCTCCGTCTTTGTACCATCCATTTGCGAGGCCATAGTCACCAAAAATGTAGGTTCTTCCATCAATCTTTTGACGACCCTTAAACATGATGAACGTCTGTGGGTCAAAATAATAGCGAGCCCCACCTATCGTTTGCCATGACGAAGCAAGGGCACCCGATGAATAAGCCCAGTACCAATTCCCGTCAACGAGAATCCAGCCGGTTTTCATAGCACCAGTGGCATCTAAATAGTATTTCCCGCTCCCGAGGTCGACAAAACCAACCTGCATTATATGGGTGGCAGGATCCAGGTAATACCATGTGCCGTCTTGATAAAACCAACCAGCAGCTAAATCGCCTCCAGCATTGGCATAAAACCAATTTCCATCTGAGTTACGTAGCCAGCAGTTCTGATATAGCGCGCCAAAAGGCGTTGCGGCATTGCCGTCATTCGCATAAAACGAAGCAGTCGATCCGCCAGCATCGGTCACATTGAAATAACCTGTCTGCATTGCACCATCATTGGCTGGATCAAGCCAATACCAATAGCCCCCGCTTTGCAGCCAGCCAGTTTGGTGTTTACCGTTTTTTCCGTAATACCAAACTCCAGACGACTCGTCTCGTTGCCAGCCATCTTTTATGACGGAAGAATTATCAGGTTGCAAATCATCGGAAACCACAGAAGAAAAATCCGCTTTTGACTCAATACTCTGAGCCTCAACGGAATCCTGTGCAAACGCGACATTCGCACTCAGGGGCAAGCAGCAAGCAGTGATTAATGACGCAGCAGCACAAACAAGCGTGGCCTTCTTTTCGAATCGATACATAAGCGACCCTCCCAGATATCTCATTTATTTATTTTAATCCACATTCCAGGATTGATTTTCGTTACTGTCTGTTCAGTCTATGTAGATAAAAATATTAAATTGAACATAACGTTCAATCATTCTATTCTTTCCCTAAGCAATGAACATCTTAATTGGAGGCCTGCAGTGGAACTGACCAAGCGTAACTTTACTGTTCTGTACGAATACCTAAAGAACCCATATGCCAGCCAGCGAGAAGTTGCCGAGCGCACTGGCCTCTCACTTGGATCGGTAAACGCAGCAAATAAAGAGCTTACGAATGAAGGCCTTCTCGAATCGGACAGCCTAACCGACAACGGTTACGAAGCACTTCACCCCTATAAGGTTGAAAACGCAGTGATATTGGCTGCGGGGCTTTCGAGCCGCTTTGCTCCCATTTCGTATGAAAAGCCCAAAGGCCTTTTAAAGGTACGTGGTGAGATTCTCATCGAACGTCAGATTAGGCAGCTGCAAGACGCAGGTATCAGCAATATCACCGTCGTTGTCGGCTATAAAAAAGAGTATTTCTTCTATCTCGAAAGCAAGTTCGGCGTTTCGATTGTCGTCAACAACGAATATGCATCCAAAAATAACCACGCATCGCTTATGTGCGTAAAAGAGCGGCTTGGCAACACCTATATTTGTTCAAGCGATGATTACCTTCTAAACAATCCGTTTGAAGCATACGTTTGGAAAGCATTTTATTCTGCTCAATATGCTGAAGGCGCCACCAAAGAATGGTGCATTCAAACCGGAGCAATGGACAGAATCACCAATGTTACGATTGGCGGTTCCGATGCTTGGTATATGCTCGGACATGTCTACTTTGATAAAGCCTTCTCGCTTGCATTTAAGCAGATTCTCGAAACGGAATATAACAAGCCCGAAACAACGGACAAGCTTTGGGAAGATCTATATATCGAGCACATCAAGGAGCTCGATATGGTGATCAAAAAGTATCCTGAGGGCGAGATCAACGAATTCGATTCTCTTGATGAACTGCGTGCCTTTGATCCGCATTTTATCGAAAACGTTGACTCCGATATTTTCGATAACATCGAGCAAGTGCTCGGCTGCTCCAAATCAGAGATTCACGACGTTTATCCCCTTAAACAAGGTCTTACGAATCTATCGTGCCACTTTAGAACCAATGACGGAGAGTACGTTTACCGCCATCCGGGAGTCGGGACCGAACTGCTTATTAACAGAAATGGAGAAGTAGCCGCACTTAAAAAGGCCAAGGAACTCGGCCTTGACGACACGTTCATTCATGAGGACCCAAAGCGCGGTTGGAAAATTTCGAAGTTTGTACCCAACGCAAAGCAGCCTGATCCGCATGATGATGCCCAAATGAATCGAATGATGCAGATGTGTCGTTCGCTTCACGAGAGCGGTGCAAATGTCGAAACCGAATTTGACTTCTACCTCGAAGCGAAGCGCTACGAATCACTTCTTCTGGAAAAAGGCCCTATCGACATTCCAGGCTACAGGGAAATGGCCGCCGAAATCGATGAATTGGAGCACTTTGTCCAGGCCGACAATGCGCCAAAATGCCTTTGTCACAATGACTTCTTTTACCTCAATTTCCTTATCGATGAAAACGACAAGTACTATCTCATTGACTGGGAATATGCTGGCATGAGCGATTATGCAAACGATTTTGGAACGTGCAGTGTCTGCTGCGAGCTTTCCGAAGATGAAGTCGACCGCGCGCTTGATGCATATTTTGGGCGCAAGGCAACAAACAACGAAGTTGCACATAACTATGCGCACATTGCCCTTGCAGGATGGTGCTGGTACCTCTGGTCTCTTCTGAAAGAAGCCGAAGGCGACTTCGTAGGCGAATGGCTCTATATCTACTTCAATTACAGTGCCAAATACCTTAAAAAGGCACTGGAGATCTATCGAAAAGGTGAGTAACGATGCAATTCGGCTTTTTTAGCGGTCTTCTTTGGGGCCTTGATACAGTAATACTTGGAATCGGTTTGGCGCTCGCGCCCTATATTGGATCGGCGGAAGCGCTTGCATGTGCCTCCATTGCGGGATCTTTTCTCCATGATGCCTTCTGTGCGATCTGGCTCTTTGGGTACATGGGAGTTCGAGGCAGATTAAAAGACACGCTCGCTGCACTTAAAACTCGTTCGGGCAAGGTCGTCATCGCCGGCGCACTGCTCGGTGGACCTATCGGAATGACCGGATACGTATTGGCGATTAATAATATCGGAGCAGCCTACACGGCAATTATATCCGCCTTCTATCCCGCTGTCGGAGCATTCCTTTCTTTCGTGCTGCTGAAGGAGAAAATGGGCAAAGGACAGATTCTTTCCCTTCTCGTTGCTCTTTGCGGCGTAATGACGATGGGCTATCTATCGGCCGGATCGAGCGAGATTGCAAATGCCCCCCTCGGCTTACTCGGCGCGGTGCTTGCTGTTATCGGATGGGGATCCGAAGCGGTGCTGTGCGCATGGGGAATGAAAGATGATGCCGTTGATGACGAAACGGCTTTGCAAATCCGCGAAACTACAAGTGCGCTTGTTTATGGAGTGCTTATACTCCCCCTCTTCGGAGCATGGCATTTCACGCTGGGTGCCATCCCGAGCATGCCTACATTGATTATTGCACTCGCCGGACTCGCAGGAACTGCATCCTATCTGTTCTATTACAAGGGGATTGCGGCAATCGGAGCAGCGCGTGCGATGGCTCTGAATATCTCCTATTCGGCATGGTCGGTGGTCTTTGGCCTGATCTTGCTTGGAACAATTCCCGATATGGCATCCGTAATCTGCTGCGTTGTAATTGTATGCGGAACAGTTTTGGCAGCTAGTAACTGGGACGAACTATTTGGACGTAATAAGACGGCGTAGCTTGATTAACAATATGCTAAAAGGGGAGAGCTCGACGAGCTCTCCCCTTTTAGCATCATGGCTATTCAATTACCACAGCCTGGCTATCCATCTGTTGCCACGTGCCGAAGAACACCTGGGCATTTCGCGTAACATTGCCGTTAATCGAATCCGAAAGATAGACAATTCCCTGCTCGTCATCATAGCCTTTAAGGACTACGGCATGATTACCGCCCCACAGACCATAGGAATGCCCGTTATACCAACGAGCAGCATAACGGCCTCCTGGCCAACTTCCCCATTCGGTATTCCACATCTCAACAGGTTGTCCACAGGTCAGTCTGTTCTTAATGGAAGAAATTGACGAGAAAGAAACGTCTTTTGCCTGCATGATACTTCCCGCAGCGCGCAGAAAGTTATTACCAGCAATAGTAATCGCAGGGGCGACGCATCCCATGAGACCCCCGCTGCTACGCCTTGGGTTGCCATCAAAGGCGGTAACAAAGTTGCCGTTGCTTCCCTTGGGCAAGTAATAATCCGCAATAATCGTCTTACCTAAACCGAAACCATAGTAGTTAAGCAAGTTTGTAAGGGCAACCGACTCACAGCCAGTAGGAAGTTCCGGGTACTGCAAATAGCACGGGACATCGACCCAAGCGCCAACCATTGCGCCGGATGAACTGAACTTGTAGTCAGTAGAGCCGATCCAATACCAACCGTTGCTCAACATTACTCCCCCACGTGCGGCATCAAGGTAATACCATGTGCCCCCAAGGGAAAGCCATCCCGTTTTCATCGCGCCAGAAGCGGAATCCAGCCAGTACCAGTTGCTGCCATCGTTAAGCCAGCCGGTCGCCATTCGACCATCCGGGTTAAAGTAATACCAAGACCCAGCAATTTGCTGCCACCCAGTCAGAATTACTCCACTAGCAGAACAATAATATCGAGCACCCTGACTCTCAATCCAACCAGTTCTGGCATTACCGTCGTCGTCAATCAGCTGGATTCCCGAATCGGTCATGATGCCTTTAAGGTCAATTGCGCCGCTGGATGACGAATGATACATCCAAGACCCATCACCGTTTGACCAGCAATTAGCCATCATCTTGCCGGTAATATTAAATATGTATTCACATGATCCGATAGTTTGAACGCCCGTGGCCATGGCGTGCGTCGAGGGATCGAGCCAGTACCAGGCCCCATTGGTATAGAGCCAGCCAGAATGCAACGAGACCGGATTGACTGAATCCACATAGAATCGGTTGCCGTCAAACGAATTCCAACCCAGATTCCATTTAACGGATTCTTGAGCAGGACCATCATCGATTGAATCGGAAGGAGAAAGAGTCGAGGGGACGGATTGCCTCTCAATATCAGTAGGGATAGAGGAGCTTATGGGTTCTGCGTTCGCGATATCAACCACACCGGGCCCAGCGAGCAGTAGGGTTGAAAGAATGATTAGGATTAATGTTATTCGCTTTTTCCTTGCCATGTGCAGCCCCCAGTAGTAACCAATTTTTACATAAACATAGTCTACAAATGGATGGCTAAGAGCAATATGTAATTAGAAAAAAGCAATTAAAGAAGAGCTGCTAGCCAAGCCATACACCATTGCTAGCAAAAGAGTATTGCACCCCATCGATTTCTTGAACACCCGTAGTCATTGCGTGCGTCGTGGGGTCAAGCCAGTACCAGGCGCCGCCGACGTATGCCCAGCCGGAGGCCAGCACGCCTGATCCCGTCGCGTAGTACCAGGTGCCGCCGTCGAGGACCCAACCGGTCGCCATCGCGCCGGAGGCGTTGAACCAGTACGCGGAGCCGTTGCACTCGTGGAGCCCAGTGGCCATGGCGTGCGTCGAGGGATCGAGCCAGTACCACGCACCGTTTAGGTTGAGCCAGCCGGAGGCGAGGGCGCCGGAGCCAGTCGCGTAGTACCAGGTCCCGCCGTCGAGGACCCATCCGGTCGCCATCGCGCCGGAGGCGTTGAACCAGTACATGGAGCCGTTGCACTCGTAGAGCCCGGTGGCCATTACACCGCCCGCGTCGGGGTCGAGCCAATACCAGGCTCCGCCCTGGCGCAACCATCCGGTATACGCTTTGCCGTCAGAGGTTGCGTAATACCAAGTGCCCTCTTTTAACTGCCAGTAATAAAGAGAGACATCAACATACGCGTAATTCATATCAACATTTCCGCTAATACCAGAAACTTTTCCGCGGCTTGTATACTGCCAAAAGCTGTAACTGGCGGTATAGTGACATTGGGAGTTGTATTGAGCAATCCAATGATCCCAAGAACCGCTCTTAAATACAGGGTCGGTCAATATATTGTTAAACCAATTTAGGTTTGCATAAATGCCTGGCTTATATCCAGCACTAGAAATCTTATTACAGAATGTCTGAGCTCTAGATGCAATTCCGGATTGACGACCATCTGCAATAATTGTCTTGTCCTCAAGATCGTAATACACCGGTAGCCTAGGATTGTGCCCCGATAGGCAGTCAATCACCATGGACGCCTCATCGGCTGCCTGTTGATTATCAAAAGCATATGAATAGACATAGACGCCGTAGGGAATTCCGAGTCGCTCGCACTCAGAAATATTTCGATTAAATTGATAGTCAACTCGACCGCCGAAAGACGGAGCGCCAAACCCAACGCGCAGAATAGCGAAATCGATGCCAGAAGCTTTAACTGCGTCCCAATCAATACGCCCTTGGTGCTCGCTGACGTCAATGCCCTGAGCTGTAACCCCATCGGGAAGAGCGTCCATAGACAATAAAGCTATTCCGTCTTCTTCGGAAGAAGCATCATCTGAAACTAATTGTCCACCCTCATAACGCCAAGAATTCTCAACCAGAGTCTGAGCAGCCTCTGCATCCGCAGGGCATACAAACATAGAAACGGGCGCAAAGAGCATCAGCACCAACAATGCCGAAAACAACTTAAGATGTTTGTTCATGTAAACCTCGTCATTCGCTCTTGATTGCATCTAGCTTACAGCATAGCTATGAAAGATTCCCGAACATCTAACAGGACAAGATGCCATCTAGGACAATAAATAGTTGGGCGCAATGCTGCAAAGAAAAGAAGAACTTACCGGCAGGGTTGAACCCGCAGGCTCATTGCCCCCTCCTCTTGCCCCCAAGAATACCGACTTCAAATAAACTTTCAAACCAGATGTCAAAAAGGTAGGGGGCCCAGAGAGTCCCCTACAACTCGGAATTCTAACGAATCAGTATTACTTTCGATGGGCCCAAAGCGGTCAAACCGGAGATGCGATTTCCATAACCATCACTATGCCAGAACAAATTTTCGCTCGGCGAATTGCCCCAGAAAAAGCCAATGTGGCTATCGTCCGCATATGGGTTGTAAGGATTGAAGAACACAATGTCCCCCTTACGAGCCAAACCACTACGTAACAACTCATCAATAGAGTTGAAATAAGTCACGTTCGCACACGTATCGATAGCGTAGCCGTACCAACGATAAGCGTTTACGCAGCCGCCCCTTCCGGGACCTCCACTCCAAGGGGAATGGCTCTGCTCGGCGGCAATGGGAGCTAAATTCCCGCCCGCCTTCATATATGCATGCGATACAAATCCACCACAATTCATGCCCGTATAACCGTCCCAACGCGGATCACCCTTTGGGTACATGCACGTTTCCTGGCTGAGATGCGTGTCGTAGCGTGTTCCACGGTAATAGCCGTCGTTTTCGTGGCTCATAAGCCAATTGACCAAGCTGGACCTATTGACCCCCAAAACAGAACCAGACGTATTCAACCATGCACCACTTGCATTGAAGTAATAGTCAACGCCATCGATTTTCAGCCACCCGTTAGCAAACATGGCACCCGAAGGCTGGAGCCAGTACCACGTACCGCCGTCATTAAGCCATCCAGTTTTCATCTTGAATGTGGAAGGGTCCATCCAATACCACGCACCGTTGACATATTGCCAACCAGACTTAAGGACACCATTGGAAGATGCGTAGTACCAAGTATTGCCACTTTCGTCAGAAGCGTCTTTCGACATAATCCAACCAGACGCCACGTTAACGACACCATTCGCATCCGCATAGAAAACCGCATCTCCAATATGAATCACACCTGGCAATGAAGACGAGTCAGTACGATCAGCGACTACAGGAGATCCATCAGATGAAGTAGGCAACGGCTCGCTCAGTGCTCCAGACGAATTCGCCCATGCCATACCATCGTTCAAGTTGATCCAGCACGAAGATGCCATTGCACCGGAATCATAAGAAAAATAGCGCTTGCTTCCTACCGCAAATTCACCAGTACGCATTGCGCCGGATACATCATCAAGGTAATACCAGGCGCTTCCGGACTTTATCCATCGCCCTCGTTGAATAGCTCCGTTTGATGCGGCGTAATACCAAGTACCATCAGCAAGTGCCCAGCCTGTTGCCATGGCACCTGAGCTCGTAAGGAAATAGGTGGACGAGCCCACTTGCACAAAGCCCGTGAGCATAATATGGCTTCCTGGATCCAGGTAATACCAAGAATTCCCTAGAAGTAACCAACCTCCATGCAGTAAGCCGTTGGAGTCAGCGTAATACCAGTTGTTGTCAATAAGTGCCCACTGGGAGGATAGCATGGCCCCTGAACTGTTAAAGATATAAGAGGTGCCATTGCATTCATTCAGCCCGGTGGCCATAGAACCGTCTGCAGGATCAAGCCAGTACCAACGACCCCCATCCGAGAGCCAGCCCTTTACCAGAGCGCCAGAGCCGGAAAAATAATGCCAGACAGAAGCATCAAGATGCCATCCGATAAGCATTGCACCAGAAGAAGAGAATCCATACGTGGCTCCCCCAATCTGCAGCATCGCATCGTGGACCATCTTGCCCTCATCATCCAGCCAATACCAGTTGCTGCCGTCTGAAAGCCAGCCTTTTACCATGGCGCCAGAACCGGAGAAATAACGCCAAGCAGAAGTGGAGCCCGTAGAATCTAGGTACCAGCCGACACGCATTGCGCCCGAAGAGGAGAAGGCATACGTCGCACCCCCGACTTGAACCAACCCATCCTGAGCCATTCGACCTTCGTCGTCGAACCAGTACCAGCTACCGTCTATATGTCTCCAAGAAGAAACAGCGATTGTTCCGTCGGACAAGCCCCAACGCCAAAAACCAGCCCCTTCTTCGGGTGATATCCACCCCTGATGCCAAATAATTTGATTCGAAACCTCGGAAGGGGTCTCATTATCCACCTGAGAGTTCTGCTCGACAGCGAAGGTCGATTCGCGCTGAGCATCAACGCCTGACTCGACAGAAGCAATAGCAACGTTAGATGCGGGACCTTCGTCAGTGTTATTCGAATCAAGGGCGTATAACATCGAGGGCGAACCCAAAAGGAGCCCAAAAGAAATGAGGCCCGAAAAAGCCAGCACTCCGAATGACCATTTCTTCATAACAGCACGGTATCCAATCACGCAGCGGCCCCGTCGCTTCAGGGCAACGGGGCCTCAATCAAAACTAGCTCAGTAATGTGCTAGCCAATTTGCTGGCAGTTTTTGCACTCTCGTGAAGCGCCACGCCTCTGGGCCTCCTGAATAGAGATCTGCGAATAGCCCTTTGCGTCCTTACCAACGGTACGGCACTTATGCGTATGGTAAACATCGCTACCGTTCTTATACCAAACTAAACCGTAGCCCGGAATCCACTTGCCGTCCTCGCCGACATAGTAGGAGCCAACCCAGGCATTCGTAGCCATGGCACCGGAAGACTGGAGGTAGTAGTCGCCGACCCAGGCGTCGTGAGCCATAGCGCCGGAACCGCTAAAGTAGTACCAGGCGCCGCCGACCTGACGCCAGCCGGTGGCCATCGCGCCGGAATCGTCGAACCAGTACCAAACTCCACCAACGTTAGCCCAAGAGTTAGAGGCCATAGCGCCCGAACCTCCGAGCCAATACCACGTGCCGCCATTGCTGAGCCAGCCGGTTGCCATGGCGCCCGAACCGCTCGCATAGTACCAAGAGCCGCCTGCCAAGAACCAGCCAGTGGCCATTGCACCGGAGTCGCCGAACCAGTACCAGGAGCCGCCGAGGCTGCGCCAGCTGTTAGCGACCATGGCGCCCGAGCCGTCGAGGTAGAACCACGTACCGCCGATGTTGAGCCAGCCAGTGACCATCGCACCGGAGGCATTAGTGTAGTACCAGGTACCCGAATCGTTGATCCAGCCAGTCAGCATGACCCCAGATTCGTTGAAATAGTACCAAGCCCCGCCGAGATTATGCCAACCGGTCAATAGCTCACCGTCGGAGGTCGCATAGGACCACTTTCCGTAGATGGAGTCGTAGAACCAGCCACTATGCTGCATGCGGCCATCGGCGTTGGCACCAGGGGTGTTCAGGAAGTAGTTCTTGCCGTCAATCTGAACTCGGCCGTATGCCATATCATGGTTTTCGGGATAGAAGTAATACTTGTCCCCACCGATAGACTGCCAGCCCGACACCGCGGTCCCGTCAGCGCCAAAATAGTACCAGACAGCTTCGTATTCGTTATGCCACTGGTTCGTGACCATGGCGCCAGTTTCGGGATCGAAATAGCGAAGGCTGCCGTCCTCGCACCGAACGAGTCCGGTCTGCATCGAGCCATCGTTGTCGAAATAATACGTTCCAGCAGGACGAGAAACAGAGAAACCTGTCAAATTGCGAGACTCGCTATGATCAATATATTGAAGACCAACGAGAGAATCAATATCAGCAAATGAGGGCGCCGGGGCAACCGTCATGCAGGCGGCGGCAAAT
>OLPI01002797.1_pt1 | contig 13116 bp, 10 predicted proteins | sample 1672361 | NCBI WGS metagenome assembly OLPI01 (sample SAMEA3136675, study PRJEB25190) | human gut metagenome
ATCGGAGAAGGGTTCTTTGCGCAGCGCGAGCAATGCTGCCTCGACCGTGGTATTCCCCGCAGCAAGCTCTTCGAGCACCGTGCGGATATCTTCTGCAGCCATGATTCCCTCTCCTTCCATCTTCTGCATTCAATGATCATCGTGCGAAGCATACGCGGCGTTGTGCACCCCGCGCTCTTGCACCTCTCAAGGTTACCATGTTAGGCATTGGTTTCGCGGGTGCGCCAGTCTTCCTGCACAAAGGATGCAAGGAGTTCAGGCGTTATCGGGCAGTTCACCTCAACGCGTGTTGCGAGGCAGGAATAGTTCGGCTTATCTGCGGTGACCAGCCCCATCTTGCGTGAAAGCTCGCGGATCGCATCCTTCGTGAGGTTCGCCTCGCGCAGAGGCGAGCGCACGCCTAGCTCTTCGATCGCGCGGAAGCCCGGGCGGCGCGCAGGGTCGTCGGAAGCGTTCGTGCCATCGATCAGCACTTCGATGCCTTCGCGGGCTGCTGCTTCTTTGATGGTGGTGAAGATGACGCGTTTGCAGTGGTAGCACCGATCGGGTGGATTCGCGACCACTTCAGGATGCGCGAAGATGTCGAGCGTGAGCAGGCTCGTCTCGCTTCCCAGCTGATCAGCTGCCAGGCGCGCATCATCCGCTTCGAAGGCATACTGGAACGCTGTGTTCACCGTGAAGGGACGCACTTCAGCGCCACACGCCAGCGCACAGGCGAGCAAAAAGACCGAATCGCACCCGCCCGAATAGGCAAGTGCGACTCGTGGATGCTCGCGGAAGAAACGCCCCAGCGCTTCGGGCACGAGCGGTGCGATCTGTTCGAGATCGAGCTGTTGCACGATTAGTCTTCGCCCAGCAGCATGTCGATCTTCGGCATCCAGGTACTGATGGCGATGTGCTGCGGGCAGATCTCTTCGCAAGAACCGCAGCTCGTGCAGTTTTCGGCGGTGCGACCGAACTTCGGCACTTCTACCTGGTAATATTCGCGCGCCATATCCATGTTGTCATAGAGGAAGCGCATGTTGTATGCCGTGAAGTTATACGGGATGACGATCTTCTCGGGGCAGTATTCCACGCAATAGTTGCAACCCGTGCACGGAACGACCGAGAACTGGTTGAAGCTTTCGCGGAGCTGCTCGATAACGGCCGTATCTTCAGCAGAAAGCATGCCGGGCTTGGCCTTTTCCGCGAATGCGATATCTTCTTGGAGCATTTCCATGCTGCTCATGCCAGAGAGCACCGTGCTTACTTCAGGCATGTTCCAGAGCCAATCGAAGGCCAGCTCGACCGGTGATTTGTCGGTTGCCTTGTCGAGCACTTCCTGTACCTTCGGTGGAAGATCGACCAAGAAGCCACCGCGCAGCGGTTCCATGATGACCACACCCAAGCCGCGCTCTGCCGCAAGCTTGAGGCCCTTGAGCCCCGCCTGGAATTCCTGATCGTAGTAGTTCAGCTGGATCTGGCAGAAATCCCAATCGGCTGCATCGAGCACCTCTTCGAAGAGCTCGAAATCGTCGTGGAATGAGAAGCCGATGTGCTTCACGCGGTCGTCTTCCTTCGCCTTGATCATGCTCTCGACCGCGCCCACCTTCTTGCAGCGCTTCCAACTACCGCCGTTCAGGGAATGGAGCAGGTAGAAATCGATATGATCGGTCTGCAGGCGCTCGAGCTGCTTTGCGAGCAAGCTGTCGAAATCGTTTTCGGTCTTATACATCCAGGTGGGAGACTTGGTGGCCAGATAGACCTTGTCGCGGTAGCCACCCGCCAGCGCCTGACCCACGATCTTCTCGGAGTTGCCGCCCACGTAGTTGAACGCGGTATCGATGTAGTTGATGCCGTGATCGATGGCGTAGTGCACCATTTCGATGGTTTTTTCGACATCCACTTCTTCGATGCTCGTGGCGTTGCCTGCCTGGCCACCTTCTTTCAGCGGAAGGCGCATCATGCCGAAGCCGAGCGGGCTTACCTTGCAGCCTGTTTTGCCGATCTCTCTATATTCCATGTGCGTGATTCCTTTCAATACAGCCTCTTCGTTAGTAGTTTACTACGACACCACGAAGCCTTAAAACAAGAAGTGCATGGCATTGATCGCCATGCACTATAGATTCATTGGATTGAGCGAACGCGCGGTCGAATGCGCCGGGGCGAACACGAAGGCAAGTGCGCCGGAGCAAGCACGCCGAACGAGCGCACTGGGACGAACGCACCCGAGCGGGCTACTCTTTGCCGTTCCAGCAGTAGGTGCAGATCTTCGACGGATCGATACCGATCGCCTCGATCATGCCCTCGAGCGATTGATAGCGCAGCGAGTCGAAGCCCATGTCCTCACAGATGGTCTTGAGCAGGCATTTTCCGCGCTCGGTTGACGCATCGGCGTACTCTTCAAGGTGCTGCTGACCTTCATCGCCTTCGAGCTGCTGCACCACGCGACGCGCAATCAGATCCATCTCGGATTTGTTGCTCGAGAAGTTCAAATACTTGCAGTTGAACATGATGGGCGGGCAGGCCGAGCGCATGTGCACCGCCTTCGCGCCGGAGCCATAGAGGAACTCGACCGTTTCACGCAGCTGCGTGCCGCGCACGATGGAGTCATCCACGAACAGGAGCTCCTTGTCCTTGATGAGCTCGGGCACCGAGATCTGCTTGAGCTTCGCCACCTTGTTGCGCACGTCCTGATTCTCTGGCATGAACGAACGCTGCCAGGTGGGCGTGTACTTGATGAACGGACGACCGAACGCGGTCTTGCTTTCGGTCGAGTAGCCGATAGCATGCGGCGTGCCCGAATCGGGAATGCCCGCCACATAGTCGAGCTCGGGGATACCCACTTGCTCAGCTTCGTCGCGCGCCATGACCGCACCGTTGCGGTAGCGCATGACCTCGACGTTCATGCCTTCGTAGGTTGAGGTGGGATAGCCATAGTAGGTCCAAAGGAAGGCGCAGATCTTCATGTCTTCGCCAGCGGGCGCGAGCGTTTCGTAGCCATCAGCCGTGATGTTCACGATCTCGGCGGGGCCCAGCTCGTAGACCGTTTCGTAATCGATCTTCTGGTAGGCGAACGACTCGAAGGACGCACAGTAGCCTTCGTGGTTCTTGCCGATGAGCACCGGCAGGCGACCAAGCCTATCGCGCGCGGCGATGATGTTGCCTTCTTCGGTCATGAGCAACAGCGTCATGGAACCTTCGACCTTTTCCTGCACGTGCTTGATGCCGGAAACGAAGTCGTCTTCCTGGTTGATGAGCGCTGCGACCAGTTCGGTCTCGTTCACCTTGCCCGAGCTCATGGCCATGAATTGATTGCCATGATCGGCGAAGTATTCTTCGATGAGCGCATCGGCATTGTTGATCACGCCGCACGTGGTGAGCGCGAACACACCTAAGTGTGAGCGAACGAGCAGCGGCTGCGGATCGCTGTCGGAAATGCAGCCGATGCCGCTGGTGCCTTCGAAGGTTGCGAGGTCTTTCTCGAATTTGGTGCGGAACGGGGTGTTCTCCACGTTGTGAATCTGACGCTGAAAGCCGCGTTCCTTGCTGAAGATGATCATGCCCGCGCGCTTCGTTCCCAGGTGGGAGTGGTAATCCACTCCGAAGAACACGTCCAAACTCACGTCTCTGTGCGAAACTGCACCGAAATATCCGCCCACGCTAAACCTCCAAAAACGCGCGTTGTTTCTACCTTCAAAAGTATACGCTGCTTGACGCAGAGTGCGGGTGGTCAATAGCGGATAAATGGAGAAAAAGAAGGTGAAGTGCAGGTGGAGTCGTAGGAAGGAGAGCATGTCACTACAGCTGCTCGCTTACTGTTAACGTCGTAGGTATCAACCGTAGCTGCGCAAGCGTGACATATCCTCCTCCCTACAACTCCAAAAAACAAAATAGAAGAAACTGCGTTCCTTTCTTTAGCTGGCTGCCTGACGGAACCCGCGTGGTATGATTACTCGCACATACCAACAAAAAACTCGGTATTTTCAATGCGTACTCCAAATATCGCACTGAAGCTATCATGATTCTTAGCATACAAGGAGTAACTTTTATGGCGCTTTCCATCGGTATCGTCGGACTTCCCAACGTCGGCAAATCAACGCTGTTCACCGCCCTTACTAATAAAGGGGGTTTGGCGGCGAATTATCCGTTCGCCACCATCGAGCCGAACGTGGGTATCGTGCCCGTGCCCGATGCGCGCATGGATCGCTTGGCCGAGATCGACAACCCCGATCGCATCGTACCGGCAACCGTCGAGTTCGTGGACATTGCGGGCCTGGTCGAGGGCGCTTCGCACGGCGAAGGCTTGGGCAACCAGTTCTTGCACAACATTCGCGAGACCGACGCGATCTGCGAGGTCGTGCGCTTCTTCAGCGACCCTGATGTTGTTCATGTGGCTGGCAAGGTCGACCCCGCGAGCGATGTCGAGACCATCAAGACCGAACTTGTGCTGGCTGATCTGGCTACGATCGAGAAGGCAAAGCCGCGCCTTGAGAAGGACGCCAAGCGTGGCAAGGATGCCGCAAAGAAGCTTGATGCCGTGCTGAAGGTTGAAGCTGGCCTGAACGAGGGCAAGCGCGCGTTGCAACTCGATCTGACTGACGAGGAGCGTGAGCTTATCTACGACCTGCATCTGCTGACCATGAAGCCGATGCTCTACATCGCGAACGTGGATGAGGATGCGCTCGATTCCGATTTCGCCGAGATCGACGGCGTTGCACCGGTGCCGATCAGCGCAAAAGTTGAGGCGGATCTGGCGGAGCTCGATCCGGCTGAGGCTGCAGAGTATCTGGAGGCCATGGGGCTTGAGGAATCTGGCTTGGCGCGCTTGGTGCGTGAGGCATATCACCTGCTCGGTCTGCAGAGCTTCTTCACGAGCGGACCGATGGAAGTACGCGCGTGGACCATCCCGATCGGCGCGAAGGCTCCTCAGGCTGCGGGCACCATCCATACGGATTTCGAACGCGGGTTCATCAAGGCCGAGACCGCGAGCTTTGAAGATTACTCTGCTTACGATGGCGAGAAAGGCTGTCGCGATGCGGGTAAGCTTCGCCAAGAGGGCAAGGATTACGTGGTGCAGGACGGCGATGTCATGCACTTCAAGTTCAATGTGTAGCTAAAAGCGCCCGAGGAAGGTAAACTAACGTACCGTTCGGGCGCTTCAACATCTCGCATCATACCACAACGCTATTACCAGTTGTTTTACCCGCCCAGCCAGCTTGAAATGAGCGGTGCCCAACCGGATACTAACACCACGATGATGAGCACGGGAATGCCGAACTTCACCCAGTAATAGAGCACTTTCGGGAAATGCAGCCCGTCGCCAGTGTTCACCTCTTGCAGGAAATTCTTCCATCCCCAGCCGCGCTTGCTCACGCAGAAGAGCGTGAACACCAGTGAGCCGACGATGAGCAAGTTGTTCGACACCACGAAGTCTTCAATGGCTTGAATGTTGCCGATACCGGGAAGCTCGGCGCCCGACCACACGTTGAAGCCAAGCGCGCAGGGCAACGAGAGTAGCGGGATAAGGATCGCATTGATCGCTACCGCTTTGTTGCGGCTGAACTTCCACTGGTCCATCCAGAAACTCATGATGGCTTCGAAGACCGCGATGAGCGTCGAGATAGCCGCAAAGCTCATGAACACGAAGAAGAGTGTGGCGAATAGGCCACCCATCCACATCTGCGAGAAGACTGCTGGGAGCGTAACGAATACCAGACCAGGACCCGAATCAGGCGCAACGCCGAACGCGAAACAGGCCGGGAAGATGATGAAGCCCGTTGCCAGCGCAACGAAGGTATCGAGCCCCGCGATGCGCACCGCTTCGCCGGGAAGCGCGTGCTTCTTGTTGATGTAGCTGCCGAAGATCTCCATCGATCCAAGGCCGATAGAAAGCGTGAAGAATGCCTGACCGAGCGCCGCAAACACCGCATCCGAAAATGCGCCAGGACTTGCGAATATCTTCGAGAAATCGGGGTTGAGGTAGAACGCGATGCCCGCGCCTGCACCTTCCAAAGTGACCAAACGGATCACGAGCACCGCAATAAGAGCGAGCAGGCAAACCATCAGCACTTTCGTGACGCGCTCCACTCCCTTCTGCAGACCGAGATGGCACACGAAAAGCGCTATTGCGCAGGCAAGGAACATCCAAAACACGAGTTCAGCGGGGTTGGCGAGCATGGTGTTGAAGAGCATGTTCGTGCCCGCTGCATCCATGGTTGCTAGGTTGGCTGTTGCCATCTTCGGAATGTAGGAGAGCATCCAGCCCGCCACGGTGGTGTAAAACATCATGAGCAGGTATTGACCGGCCAGCGCCACCCATTTGAAGTAGTGCCATTTCGTTTTCGGTGGTTCGAGGCGATCGAATGCACGGGCAACCGATCTTTGGCTTGCGCGGCCGACCGCGAGCTCCATGACCAGGATCGGGATGCCAAGGATCGCGAGGAAGACCAGGTAGAGCAACACGAATGCCGCACCACCGTATTCGCCCACCACGTAGGGAAAACGCCACACGTTGCCCAGTCCGATCGCGCAACCTGCGCTGATCAGGATGAACCCGAGTCGTGATTTGAAGTGCTCGCGTGGCATCTAGTTCGCCCGTCGTTCCCTTCGGCAATACTTCGCTTGCTTCTTTGCTGCTTTACTGCTTTCAGCCGACCACGTTCATTCTCGATAACGGCCGATAGCTCTTTCATGGTAGGCGAAAACAACCTGCAGCTCGGGCGCACGAACCATTCGATACCTGATAGTTGTTTTTTTGCCCGTTTCTCGGTATACTTCGTTACTGCTCGTGGTTACGTACGCGGCTCGTCCGCAGGCGCTTCACAGCACAAGCCAACGTGGCTCAGGTGGTAGAGCAACGCACTCGTAATGCGTAGGTCGCCGGTTCGAGTCCGGCCGTTGGCTCCATTAAAAGAGCAGGTCAGAGCGCATAAATCGCTCTGACCTTTCTTTTTGCTTTGGTGGTCAAAGCCTAAAATGGGGACAGATCAGAACAAATCGGGGACACGTTTCTTGCACGTTCTTGCACGCCTTCAACGAAACCACAATTAGCGGTCGATCCGTACGCTCAGTTCCGAATAGATGATCTCTTCGATGTTCCCAGTGTAAAGAGAAAGTTCGCGCTCGAAGACATCGCTGGCAGGTGTGAACCCTTCGCGCTCGAGCACGCGCTGCATTTGCTCGTAGATGCCAAACAGCTCCAGCTCGGGTTGCAGATCGTCTTTGACCTCGGCAAAATTCATGGTTCGCAAGTATTTGAAGTACGTCCCTGCTGGCTTTTCGATCAACCCTTTACGGCGCTTATGCGGACGCACGCGCGTGCATAGATGAAAGTCCTTCCATGGCTCCCCCGCCAGAAACGCTTCACGGCCAACGCGATAATTCCCCTGCAATTCGCTCACATCGCCTTGCTTCTGACCCTGCTGCCACGTATCAAGGATATGACGAACAACGCGTTCGGCCTGTTCATCAACTTGAACGCCATCTTGAGCAGAAAACGTTGCATGCCCACTTTGAAGGTTGACCGCGCTGGCACTTCCAATATGTCCGACCGGCAGGGCACCTTCGTCCGGCAAAGCGAGCTGCTCTTCGATGGTTGACGAAAGATCCGTCTCGGCAACCGAAAGGAATGCATCTGAGATATTACTGTCGAGGAAGTATTCTGCCTCGCATGTCTCGAGCTTGAATTCTGCGGGTTCACGGCGCCAATCGTTGCGTGCACGCATGCGCGCCAGCGTATTCTCGAGAAGCGATTTCTGCATCAAGAGCGCGCGCCGCTGCTCGACAATGGCACTGATCCGATCCTCCATCACGCTCTCCAACGCTTCGGAATCGGGTTCGTTCAAATAGCCCTTGATCTCGTGCAAGCTGCATCCTGCCTGCTGAAGCGATGAAACGAGCAGGTAATCGCTGAGCTGCAGTGGCGAATAGAGCTGGTAGCCATTCTTCGCCTTTGCCACCGGCACCAAGAGGCCGATATCCCTGTAATGGCGCAACGTTTCTTTCGTCGTGCCACACAGACGGGCAAATTCACCCGCTTTAAGCAGATCATCAGGCATAACAGCCTCCTTGTTCATAGACGCTTCGCTCGCAGGCAAGATAGGAACAGACCCAAAATGCGTCCAGGTTCAGTCCCGCGGACGTCTTTCAACACGTTAAGGTTTGGTCCCTTGCGCATCTTTCGACCTTTGCTCGAAGTCTTTTTCGCAACGACCGCTTGACCGTGTGGTTACCCCACAGTTTACCATGAAGCTCGAAAGCATGACCGATTCGCAAATCAGGAGAACCGCCATGAACGACAAACTAGCGCGATCCAACGAGCAAACCGCGGATTCTACGGCCGAGCCGCCTGCTACTCCAACTGCCGAAGCCACAGCCGCACGCGCCGAGATCAACGCGAACGGTCACCTACTGCCCCACAATTGGAAGGGCACCATCGCGCTTATCTGGTCGGGGCAAGCCGCCTCCATCCTTGCGACTTGCGCAGCCACCTTTGCCGCGCTCTGGTACATCACCACCACCGAAAACTCAGCGCTTCTGCTTGCCGCGGCGGGAGTGGCAGCGCTCCTGCCTACCGCTCTGCTCTCCCCTTTCGGCGGCGTTATTGCTGATCGGTTCAACCGCAAATACATCATGATCGCGGCCGATGGCATTGCGGGCGCATTCTCGCTCGTGCTCGCCCTGCTCATGCTGGCTGGCATGCTGTCTACCTGGCTCTTGTTGCTCCTGCTCACGGTACGCTCGGCCGCTCAAGCGTTCCATGGAACTTCCCTGATGGCGCTCATGCCCGAGCTGGTTCCTGAGCGCGATATGGTGCGCATCAATACGCTCGATCAGAGTCTGACGAGCGCTTCGGCTATCGTGGGGCCGGTGCTCGGCATCGCGCTCTATACGATGCTCGGGTTCGTTGCGGTGCTCGTGATGGACGCGATCTGCGCTGCGCTGGCTTGCGTGTGCCTCGCTTTCGCCAAGCTCCCCTATGCGCAGGGGCATGGCGTTTCTTCAGGAAGCGTTGCGAAGGACCTTGCGCATGGACTTTCGATCTTGAGGGGCGAGCCAGGCATCAAGCCTCTTCTGCTGTTGGTCGTCGTTGCGATGTTGCTCTTCTTGCCCCTGGGAACGCTCTCCCCGCTCATGACCTACAACTGGTTCGGCGGCGATGGCTATGCCGCTTCGGGCGTTGAAGCCGCAGCTGGGATCGGGCTTCTTATCGGATCGCTCTTCATGCTGGTGTGGGGTGGTGGTAAACAGCTCGTGCCTGTTCTAGTTGTTGCCGGCATGTCCATTGGGGCGGGCTGCATTGCGGCAGGTCTTCTGCCACAGTCGGGTTTCTTCGCCTTCGTAGGCATCATCGTGCTCATCTTCGCGGCTACGGCGGTCTTCAATGCGCCCATTCTGCCGCTCATGCAGAAGCGCATTCCGCAGGAGTCGTTTGGGCGCGCCATGGGCATCTTCGGATCTTTGACGGCTCTCGCATCGCCTGTTGGGCTGTTCGTCGCGGGCCCTGCAGCTGACGCACTTGGTGTGAACTGCTGGTTCGTGGTGTGCGGAGCGTTGCTCTGCATTGCGATGGGGCTTTCGCTGCTCTCGCGCTCTTTGCGCGCGCTCGATGATCAGGATGTGAACGATCCGGCGGACGATCCGGTGAACACTCAAGAGTCTGAAGCCTGCGAATAGTCTCCCGTCCTTCTCAATAATTACTGCGTTGGCTAACCGTAGCCAACATTCACCCGTCTCAGCCAGCGCTCGCCTGCCTCAGCCAGCACTCGCCCATGTTTCCTGCGTTTTCCGCGGTCTTATCGTTGCCTCTAACGTAGAACTCGCCAGCGCTTTTGGTATTGTTCACCCCGTTAACGGCGCTGCAATCTTACTGTCACCTTACAAACGTGAAGATTTGACGCGAATGCCTAGTACGCTCGTTCTTTCCAGTAGGATTGAACCTACAAATGCGCAACTTCGCCTATGACATACAGCTCGGTTTCCTTGCATTTCCGCTGGTAGCGCTTCTGCTAGCGCTGCCCTACGCGCTCTACCAGTATCGCCGCTTCGGTGCCATTTCAGTCTGGAAGACCTTCGTGGTGTTCACGTTCATCCTGTACTGCTTGTGCGCGGTTTCGCTGATCGTGTTCCCTCTGCCAAAAGACCCCTCCCAGATCGTTGAGATCGCGCAAACGCCCCAGCTTCAACCGTTCCACTTCGTTGAACAGATCCGCGAAACGACTGATTTCTCATGGGCCGATCGCAGCACCTGGGGGTCGACGCTCAAGGCGCGCGCGGCTTACGAAGCGTACTTCAATGTGCTGTTGACCGTACCGCTGGGTGCCTACCTTTGTTACCTGTTCCGTTGCCGCTGGTGGATGGCGCTTTTGATCGGCATGGCCACCACACTCCTGTTCGAGACCTCCCAGCTGACGGGCCTCTTTGGTATCTACGAACACCCCTACCGTCTCTTCGATGTGGACGACTTGATCTTGAACACCACGGGCACGATGCTTGGCTTTTGGCTGATGATTCCCCTTACCTGGGCGTTGCCAAGCATGGATGAAGTGAACGAGCAAGCCCGCGAACGCGGTAGCAGTCGCGTGTCGCTCACGCGGCGCGCTTTGGCAGCAGTAGTTGACCTGGCTGTGCTGGCCGTGCTTTTTGTGCTTGCGTGGATCATGTTCAGCCCCACCGATGCACAGATTGCGAAGGCCCTTGCCGTGGATCCCTCGCGGGCGGGGGCAAAGACGCTTGCGTTCCGCTTCATTGGCGGCTTGTTCGCCGACCCGATGACTGCGCTCTTGCTCGCGCTTGCGATTGGCGCGGTGCTCTTCGCGGTGATCCCGATGGCTTCCAAGGGACGCACGATCGGAAAAGCGCTGGTAGGGATTCGTATCGTGAAAGCCGATGGGGGCGATGCTCCCGCCTGGGGCTACTGGGTGCGCTACCTTGCTTCGGCGCTCTTCCTGCTGATTCCTGTTGCTTTGGTGCTCCTTGCCCCCGAAGAGGTCGAAGGCGTGAGCAACAACACGCTCTTCCAGATCGTTGGCCTGGTCGTGGTGGTATGGGCGCTCACCATCGTTGCGCGGGTGATCGGGTCGTTCAGCGGATATCCATATGTGTCCTTGAGCGAGGTCGTTTCGGGAACGCGCCTTGCGCCCGTGAAGCTGCAGGGAGCGGAGAGCGGAAACCAGAAAAGCGGCAGCCAGAACGTGAGCGGGCGAACCGATCGAGGCAGCGGCGCATCCGCTGCATCCCAAGATGAGCAGCAGCGCGATTGGCAGGATGGCCAAGCAGGAAACCTCGAAGAGGAAGATCCGCTGGCTGAGCGCGTGCGCCAAGCACGCGAGGCTTATGCGCAGGCGGGCATCTCGAGCTATGCCGCTGAGGCCCGAACGCGTGCGATCGACCCACGCCAAGCAACCCCTGACGCACACGGCGCTGAAGTACGACCAGCGCAGTCACACCAGGCTTCCGACCAGGCGATCTCTGACAAGCAAGCAGCTCTTGATAGTCTGCTGAGCGTGAACTACGACGAACAGCACCCTGTTGTAGGAGCTTCAGCGAACAATGCTCCCACCCGAGCTATACCGCAGAATCTTGGAGCTCAGCCGTCTGGCGCGCCGGGCAATCTGCCCACACGACAGATACATGCGGCTGATAATGTACCGACGCAGAATATTTCGGGTCAGGCGCCCGAAGCAGCACCCACCCAGCAATTAGGCGCTCATGGAGCATTGCCTACACGGCAGATGAATGGAGCCCATGCGCATGACGAGGCAACGAGCATTCAGCTTCCGGCAAACCCAACTCAGCGCATCACCGACCCGAGCGTTCAGCGCAAGCTTCGCCGCGACTCCCGCCCCGATGCCGGCGGAACCCAGGTATTCAAAAAACAGTAACTATCTCTTCGATACATCCATGCAGAACAAATTCTGCAATTTCCATACTTTGTTAAAAAGTCCAATTAGAGCTCTAAATTGAAGCTCACTATTTAATTGCGATTTCTTCCAATAAGCCTGCCAAAAGCACGCGTTTGTTTCACAACCCTCTTTGATCTATTCTTTCAATTTGGCAATTAGAATGAAGCGCCAACCGATACCTTCTTGTCTTTCAGCTACGATAGCAGTGTCGAAAGGAGCTGCCATGTCAGTCAAAGTGCCTTTGTCGGTTGGAGATAAGCAAACGTTCACCAAGACTATCGCTGAATCAGATGTCTATCAATTTGCTGGGATCACGGGTGATTTCAGCCCATTTCACGTGAACGAAGAATACATGAAGGGCACGCAATACGGCACCCGTATTGCTCATGGTGTGTTGACATTTGCGCTTTCAAGCACTGCATCAACGCTCATCCACCAGCCTTACGATGATGAATGCCCCGTTGCTTCTTACGGCTATGATCATGTGCGCTTCACAGGTCCCGTCTATTTTGGCGACACGATCACCTGCAATTATGAGGTCATCTCGGTGGACGAAGAAACCGGCAAGACCGTCGCAAAAGTCGAGATCGTAAACCAGAACGGTGAGGTCGTCTGCATCGCCGAACATATCCTTAAGTTCTTAGAATTTAAAAGTGCTAAAGCATAGATAGGGCAAGAAAATGGGACTGATTGATCTCGCAAGCAACAAATCAATGTGGCGCGGGTTGGACTACTACCAAAATGACAATGTCCTCGAAACACACAACATTGGGGACTTGCAATATGCTGCAAAAGTCCGCAACGATGCTGGCGCTATATATGATGTCGTTGTAAATCTCGACAAAGTTCGAAACTCACAATGCTCTTGCCCGTTCAAAAAGGACAAGCCTAAAGCAATATGCAAACATATTGTTGCAGCATATTTCGCCATATTCCCAAAAGAAGCTGATGATCTTCAACGCGCGTACGAAGAATGGGAGGCTGGTGCCGAAGAACGAGAAGCTCAACACTTAAAAGAGCTCGAAGAGTACGTGAACTCCTTAAGCATCGAAGATCTTCGATCTATGGTACTCGACCATATTCTTGAAAAGGAACGTTACGGAAACTACTATTGGTAAAACGCCAATAGAGCCAATATGTGAAATGCGCATAATATATAACTTCTGCTCCTGCTCTCTAAAGTGAAGTTATATGAATCTTATATTTGTATAAGTTTAAGTTCAATATTCTG
>OLPI01002800.1_pt1 | contig 13110 bp, 10 predicted proteins | sample 1672361 | NCBI WGS metagenome assembly OLPI01 (sample SAMEA3136675, study PRJEB25190) | human gut metagenome
GCCGTGCCGCAGCTGCCGGAGCGGTGCTTAAGCCGTAAGGCGGGAATTGTGCGGTGTTGCCTTAGTGAAAATAATTAAAGTTTTTCGCCAGGCCTTTTTTCAAAAAGGCCGAAAAGACTCCCCGTAACTGCCTTAATAGAACCCGTAACTCGGCAAAATCTTGGTGCTCTGCGCCCACAGGGTCGGCACGGGCAAGCCGGACAGAACGGGATAGAACCAGGCAAAGCACATCAGCGCCGCAATGCACAGCCCCGCGCCAATCTTTTTGGCGCGGTCCTGCCGCTTCATCTGCGTTAAAACCAGCACAACGGCCGTCAACGCAAAGACCGAGCTGGGGAAGTAATGGTACATGAAAGTGCAGCGCGATACCAGCATCCAGGAAAGCAGCTGGCTGGCGTACAAGATCAGAACGCCCGCTCCCTTTGCCGTGCCGCGAGCCGAAACCTGGCGCCACAGCAGCAGCAAAATGCAGAACAGCCCCGCCCAGCAAATGACCGGATTATAAAAACCCGCAATGCTGCCCTGAAGCCCAGCTTCCAGGTAAGAATTTTTGTAATACCACACTGGGCGCAGGTCCAGCAGCCAGGTGTACCAGCGGCTTTCAAACGGGTGGGTTGCTTTCAGGGTGGAATGATACCAGTACATGTAGGTTTGGCAATCCCACCAATCCCGCAAACCAAAGGTAGGGTCTTTCCACCAATAAGGCAGGTAGGATGCAAGATAGATCAGGAACGGCACAACGATGTAAAACGCCACACCGCCCACAGCAGCCATCCGGAATTCTTTCCAGAAGCCCGGCTGTTTTTGCTTCCAGCGGGCATACAGCACACCCAGGTACAATACCGCAAGCCCTGCCCCGGCATAAATTCCGGTCCACTTGGATGCACACCCAAGCCCAAATGCCACGCCGCCCAGCGCCATGGGCAGCAGCGAGCCGTCTACGCCGTTTTGCAGCACGCTCTGGCAATACCATACCATAAAATATGCGCCTAACAGGATAAAGAACGTACCGTAAATATCGATTGTGGCAATGCGGCTTTGGGAAAATCGCATAAACCCAGCGGCAATCAGCGCACCTGCCATGGCCCCGGCCCAGCGTTTGTGGGTCAGACGGCGGGCAAAGCACCACATCAGCGGCACCAGCATCACGCCGAACAGCGTTCCGGCACAGCGCCAGCCAAAGGCTGTCATTCCAAAAATAGCAATGCCCAGCATGATAAAATCTTTGCCCAGCGGCGGGTGGGTGGTTTCGTATGCCGTCATGCGGTGCAGCATTTCGTACCCAGTACGGCCATGATAGATTTCATCGAAATACATGCTGTTCAGCTGGCTGATGGTATCTGGCACTTCGCTCTGCTCATCAAACAGAGCATCGCCGCCCGTTACCGGCACCAGCGCACCGGTGGCATCCCGCAGGGCCAGTTCAAACATCTGCGCATTTTCAATCGTTGCGGTCAAGGTCTGCCCTGCCGGAGCCGTGATGGCCGTTTTGGTCCAGCAGAACGGCGTTGCATAGCTCAGTTCCTTCTGGTACAGCTCATTGCCCGCTGCATCCGTGATGCGCAGGCTGCCACCGGTGGAAATGCCGGGGTACACCCAGATTTCCACCGCGTCCTGCTGCGGGGTAAAGTCGATGGTTGCCGTGCTGTCCGTAGCATCCACAGGGTTCTGCGGTGCTTTCATGCTGCCAAGGTAAGCAAAGCTCACCACAGCAACGATCAACGTCAGCGTTGCCAAGGCTTTCTTCTCTTTAGCCGTCCAGGCAGGCTGCGGATCAATGCGCAGGGTGCACAGTCCCAGCTTTTTCTGCACTGTTTTTGTTTTATCTTTTTCGATGGTTTCCACTTTTGCCAGTGGAGAAATCGCTCCATGGCGGCAGATGGCCCACGCGGTGAAAGCCAGCAGCACAAAGGCTGCCGTTTCGGCAAAGCCGACTGCCATGGCAAACTCGCGGCTGGTATCGCTGCTGAGCCACTCGTCATCGCTGCCTACCAGGGTATACACAGTTTCCAGGTTCAAGAAGCCCGTTATCGACAGACCAAACCCGGCGCCATACAGACGGATGTCATTCCAGCGCGCCGCAGCAAGCAGTACCAGCAGCATGCCCAGCACCAGGTAACGCTCGTGCATGCAATGGGCAAAGGTAAAAATCCCCACCGTGTAAAACGCTGCCAGCAGCAGCGGGGAAAACTGCCCCGCCCGCCAGCTGATGACCGCCAGCACCACAAGCAGCACCGTGATAACAGCGATGTTGAAAATGCCCAGCACTTTCCAGCTCAGGTTAAACACCGGGCAAGCATCCAGCGCCTGCCAGTTGCCGCCCAGCGCTGCAAACCAGTTGAACGCATTGATGGTGGCATACTGGTAGCCAGACGCCGTGGTGATGTACTTATCGATCAAGGACGGCACCAGATTTTTTGCCCCGTAAAACGGCAGGCCCGCCAGCAGCGGCGGCAGCAAAGCCAGCGCAGCACCGCAAAAAATCTGGCCGACCGATTTCAGCGGGCTTTTGCCATCCCGCACGGCATCCGCAATAGCCACCAAAAAGCAGACGGCCAGCACCGGCCCAGCCAACAGTGCCTGCGGCTTGATGGCCAGCGCCACGCCGTACAGCACCGCAGCGAGCAGGTAGCGGCGCTCTTCCAGCAGCCAGAAGCAGAGCAGCAGCGGCAGCGCAAAAGCCCCATCGATCTGCTTCCAGATGCCGGTATCAAACAAGGTCAGCGGGCAGAATGCCGCAAACAGCACCAGGCAGCGCTGTGCCCTGCCCTGCCCCATATACCGGCGGCTGATATGGTCCAGCAGCACCACGGCGGCACAATCACAGATTGCGGGGATCAGTGCCAGCAAAAAATAAGTCCAGTGGGATTCATAGCTCAGTTGGAGCGCCTTGCGCACCAGGCTGACCAGCCCCAGCACAAGGATGTAGCCGGGCGGGTAGTCCGCAAAATAATCGGCGCTGTAAAAGGCCGCGGGACCTTCGCTGGCCAGCTTATCCCCCCAGGCCACAAAGCAGCTCATATCATAGGTGTAGCCTTCAGTAACAAGGGCCAGCAGCAGGCGCGCGGCAAGCGCTGCGGCCAATATAATATACAGCGTTCGCTCTTTCTGTTTGGTTCTGGTATTTGTCATTCTGAACTCTCCAGATCATGCAGCGTATTTGCCGCTGCAATAAAATAAGGAACTGGAAGCAGAGGCAGATGCTTCCCTGTTTCCAATTCCTTTGTTTTGCCGTGATTGTGCAGTAATAATTATAGCTTGGTCAGCTGCGGGCCCTTGGCGGTGTCCATCACATTCCAGCCCAGCTCAGTGATTTTGGCGCGCAGAGCATCGGCGCGGGCAAAGTCCTTGGCCTTTTTGGCTGCGGCGCGCTCTTCCACCAGCTGCTTCACTTCGTCGGGGGCTTCCTCGGCCTTGCGGTTGTACATCAGGCCCAGCACACCGGTCAGCTCGTCAAACGTGGCGGCGGCCTTTTCCAACGTAGCCTTATCGGCAGCATCGGACATGGTGTTGATGTCCTTGACGAACTCAAAAATGGCGGCCAGAGCATCGGGGGTGTTCAGGTCGTCATCCATGGCGGTCTTGAACTTTTTGCGTGCTTCTTCGCACTTTTCAGTCAGGGCAGTGTCAGTGCCATGGGCATTGCGGATGGCAAAATCCAGGTTATCGCGGCAGGTGTACAGGCGCTCCAAGCTGTTCTTGCAGCTCTCGATCAGGTCCACCGTATAGTTCAGCGGCATGCGGTAACCAGCGGTGAGCATAAAATAACGGATCGGCTCATAGCCGTACTTATCGGCAATTTCACGCACGGTAAAGAAGTTGTTGGCGCTCTTGGACATCTTCTGGTTGTTGATGTTCAAAAAGCCGTTGTGCATCCAGTAATGGCTGAAGGTGCAGCCGTTGGCGCACTCCGACTGTGCAATCTCGTTTTCGTGATGGGGGAAGATCAGGTCCTGGCCGCCTGCATGCAGGTCGATGGTCTTGCCCAGGTGCTTACGGGCCATGGCGCTGCACTCAATGTGCCAGCCCGGACGGCCCTGGCCCCAGGGGCTGTTCCAGGAAGGCTCGCCCGGCTTGGCGGCCTTCCAGACAGCAAAATCTGCGGGGTCTTCTTTCAGGTCGTCATCCATCTGGCTGCGCAGTTCGCGGTTGCCGCTTTCCAGGTCGTCCAGGTTCAGGTGGCTCAGCTTGCCGTAACCGGGATCAGACTTAACGCGGAAGTAGACATCGCCGTTGTGGGCAACGTAAGCATGTCCGGATTCGACCAGGTCCTTGACGATCTTGATGATCTCACCGATATGCTCGGTTGCGCGGGGGCGCACGGTGGGGGCCTTAACGTTCAGGCCCTCAGAATCTTTGATGTACTCGGCCTCGAACTTGCGGGCAACCTCCTGCATGGTGGTGCCGTCCGCCTGGCCTTTTTTGATCAGTTTATCGTCAATATCGGTGATATTGGAGACATACAGCACCTTGTTGCCAAGGTACTCCAGATAGCGGCGCAGCGTGTCAAACACGATCATGGGGCGCGCATTGCCGATATGGATATAGTTATACACCGTAGGGCCGCAGACGTAAACGCGATAAACGCCCGGCTCCTGCGGGATAAAATCTTCCTTTTTGCGGGTCATGGTATTAAAAATCTGCATGGACAGGAACTTCCTTTCCCAACTTTGCTGGTACGGCGCGGCTAAACCTGCAAACCGTTCAGATTTATTATAGCCGCCCTGATAAGCGGTTGCAAGGGGGCAGCATCATTTTGCCTGCATAAAGCAGGAACGATTCTGCCACAGGTAGATGCAGCCGGAAAGTGCGGTAACGGCAGCAACGGCCCAGCACAGCACCTGGGTGGTAAAGCTGATAACCCCAACGCCGTCCGCCGGAGCGAGCGCCATGGCAAAGTAATAGAAGATGATGGTGACCATCTGCAGCACGGTTTTGACCTTGCCCCACATGTTTGCGGCAATGACGGTACCGGACTCTGCCGCAATCATGCGCACACCGGCCACAGCAAACTCGCGGAACATGATGATGGCCAGCACCACGGGGGAGCAGACACCGTCCACCACCATATAAATAATGGCGGCGGTGGTGAGCATTTTATCAGCCAGTGGGTCCATAAACTTGCCAAAGTCCGTTACCAGGTGGTTCTTGCGGGCCAGGTAGCCATCCAGGAAATCCGTAAAGCTGGCCACAGCAAACAGAATGCCCGCTATCAAGGCATACGTTGCGTTGAACCGGGGCGTGCCCATATGGCTCATGGCAGCAAATACCATAAAGAACGGCACCATGATGACACGCATCATCGTTAATTTGTTAGGCAGATTCATGGTTTATTCCTCCACTTTGCTTTCCGCATAACCATAAAGATCATAAGTATCGGCATCGGTGATGGTAACGTTATAGAACGCGCCGGCTTCCAGCGGGGTATCTGCCGGGGTCATGATGCTGCCATCAATTTCCGGGCAGTCTGCTGCGGAGCGCAGCAGGTACATGCCGGTTTCATCGTCCACGCCATCGCAGATGCACTCATAGGTCTTGCCGACCTTTTCTGCTTCCTTTTCCGCGCTGATTTCGGCCTGCAGCTCCATAATGTGGTCTGCACGGCGCTGCTTGACTTCCTCGTCAATCTGGTTGTCCATCTTGGCGGCCACGGTGTTTTCCTCGGCGGAATAGGCAAAGCAGCCCAGGCGGTCAAACTTGACGGTTTTGACAAAGTCGCACAGCTCGCTGTACTGTTCCTCGGTCTCACCCGGGAAACCTGCAATCAGGGTGGTGCGCAGCGTGATGTTGGGGATGGCCGCGCGCAGGCGGCGGATGGCATCCTCAATTTCTTTGCGGCCGCCGCGGCGGTTCATGTTTTTCAGCACCTCGTCATCGCAGTGCTGGATGGGCAGATCGAGATACGGCACAACCTTATTGTTGCGCACAAGGGCTGCGATGAATTCATCGGAGATACGCTCCGGGTAGGCGTACAGCACACGGATCCAGCGGATGCCCTCAATGGTGTTCAGCTTATCCAACAGTTCGCAAACTGCGCCGGGTTTGCCCCAGTCCTCGCCGTAAGCGGTGGGGTCCTGCGCCACCAGGATCAGCTCTTTCACGCCCTCCCCGGCCAGCCAGCGAGCTTCGGCAACACAGTCGTCAATGGGGCGGCTGCGCAGCGGGCCGCGGATGAGCGGGATGGCACAGTAATGGCAGCGGTTGTTGCAGCCTTCGGCAATTTTCAGGTAAGCATAGTGGCGCGGTGTGCTGATAACACGGGCACCGCCCAGCTCCATATTGCATTTGGGGCCATAGCTTTCCACCTGGCCCGCGCCGTTGGCGGTCAGGCGCTCCACAATGGCGGGCAGAGCGGCGTTGGAGCCAATACCCACAACGGCGTCCACTTCCGGCATTTCGCTCACAATCTGGGTTTTATAGCGCTCAGCCAGACAGCCGGTCACGATCACCTTCAGGTTGGGGTTCTGCTGCTTATACTGGCAGGCCATCAAAATGTTTTCAATGGCTTCCTCTTTAGCGGACTGGATAAAGCCGCAGGTGTTGACAATAATAATGTCCGCCTGTTCGGGGTCCGCAACCGTCTGGTGGCCCGCCTTGATCAGCGCGTGGCAGAATACATCAGCATCGACCTGGTTTTTGGGGCATCCAAGGGAAATAATTGCAATATTCATGTATGGTTGTTCCTGTCTCTCTTTTCAGTATGTTATGTTGGGCTCTGCCGCTTGCTTGGGCAAAATTCAGGCAAAGCTATCCGTTCGGTGCATTGATACCACAATGCCGCAGGAGCATTTTTTTGCCCCTGCGGTGTGTACTTTTTTTGTGTTACGCTTCGGTTTCTTCTGTCTCGGCATCTGCCAATGCCTGGCGGATCACGCTGTGAGAGAACCCGCGCCGTGCCAAAGCGGCAGCTACCTGCTGCCATTTGCCCTGTGCCAGCTTTGCGGCATAGTGGCGTTCCACCAGTGCGCGGGCATTGGCCAGCTCCGGGTTTTCCTCCTCGTCCTCCTCGCTTTGGGCAAACAGAGCTTCCACCGCTTCGGCGGCCGCGCCGCGGTCAATGCCTTTGGCGTGCAGATCATCCAGAATTGCACGGCGGCTCTTGCGCTTACGCAGCAGCTCCGCCGCACGGCGGCGGGCAAAACCGGCGTCATCCAGCAGGTTCAGCTCCTGCATTTTTGCCACGGCGGCGGCAGCGCTGTGGGGGTCAAAGCTGCGGCAGAGCTTTTGATAAAGCTCCCCGGCTGCATGGTCCCGCAGGGCCAGCAGGTCCATGGCTTTATCCACAGCCTTGCGGGTGTCGCTTTTGGTCTGCAGGTCATGGATCTGCCATTCTTCCAGCTCATCCCCGGTATGCAGCCCCGCCATGGCAAAGGTGTCCTCGTCCAGCGAAAAGGCAAACTCGCCGTCAAAGAACAGCGCATAGCGGCCTCTTTTTGTTTCTTTTACCTGTGTCAGCTTCGGCATCGCTTATTCGTCAACCATGATGTCGAGGTCCATCTCGCTGCCGGTGGTCTTGGGTGCATCCGCCATGGGAGCGGCAGGGGCATCTTCAGCAGCAACGGGGGTAACAGCCGGCTTCTCCAGCGGCTTCACGGTTCCCTTTTTGCCGGCCGCCAGCAGACGGTCCGCATTTTCGCGCACCTGCTTTTCAATCTCAGCAGCCACATCAGGGTGTTCTTTCAGGTAGAGCTTGGCGTTATCGCGGCCCTGGCCCAGGCGGATATCGCCATAGTTGAACCATGCGCCGCTCTTTTGCACAATGCCCAGTTTAGCACCCAGATCGATCATTTCGCCCAGTTTGGAGATTCCCTCGCCGAACATGATGTCAAACTCGGCCTCACGGAACGGGGGTGCCACTTTGTTCTTGACGATCTTGGCGCGGGTACGGTTGCCGATAAAGGAACCGCTGGCGTCCTTCAGGCCCTCAATGCGGCGCACATCAATACGTACAGAGGAATAATATTTCAGGGCGCGGCCGCCGGTGGTCACTTCAGGGTTGCCGTACATCACACCGACTTTTTCGCGCAGCTGGTTAATAAAGATGCAGACGGTGTTTGTTTTGCCGATGATGCCGGTCAGCTTACGCAGAGCCTGGCTCATCAGGCGGGCCTGCAGGCCAACGTGGGAATCGCCCATTTCGCCTTCAATTTCGGCTTTGGGCACCATGGCAGCAACAGAGTCCACAACAATAGCGTCAATCGCGCCGGAGCGTACCAGAGCTTCGCAGATTTCCATGGCCTGCTCGCCGGTATCCGGCTGGCTGACCAGCAGGCTGTCAATGTCAACGCCAAGGGCGCGGGCATAGGTGGGATCCAGGGCGTGCTCAACATCGATAAAGGCAACCTCGCCGCCCAGCTTCTGGGCTTCAGCCAGAACATGCAGGGCCAGGGTGGTTTTACCGGAAGATTCCGGCCCATATACCTCAATGATGCGTCCGCGTGGCAGGCCGCCGATGCCCAGCGCCAGGTCCAGCCCCAGGCTGCCGGTGGAAATGGCATCCACCTGCATGGCAACGTTGGTCCCAAGCTTCATCACGGCGCCTTTGCCAAACTGCTTTTCGATCTGGGCCAGTGCCGTCTCCAGCGCTGCCTTTTTATCCCCTGCCGGGCCGGTGGGGAGCTGCTTGGATGAACTTTCCTTTTTTGCTGCCATAAGTTTATATCTCCTTATCTGAGCGATCGTGCGTTGTATCCCATATGCACCACAGGCAACTGCGGTGCTGTTTTTATTTTGTACGGCAGGTGCGCCGCTATCCAAATGGTCGTCCTGCGTTTATCAGGTATTATTATAACCAATCGCGGCACGAATTACAACCATTTGTTGTCATCTTTTTAAAATTTTCTTCGCATTTTCCACATTTCAGCTGCAAAACGTTGAAAATCAGATTTATTTCACCCGTTGGGCGTACACCACACGGTCGTTGCCGCCGTAATCCTTCCTTGCCTGCACTTGCTGCCAGCCGTTTTGGCGGCATATCTCCATCACATCCGCCCGCTGGGCACAGCCAATCTCAAACACCAGCCACCCACCGGGGCAGACAATATCACGGTAGTGGGCGGCAATGGCGCGGTAAAAATCCAACCCATCCGTTCCGCCGTCCAGCGCCATAGCTGGCTCGTGGGCGGTCTCCGGCATCAGGGCCTGCATCTCTGCCCCGGTCAGGTACGGCGGGTTGGAGATGATCAGCTGCACGCTTTGGGGCATAAGCTCTCGCCAGTATTGCAGCACATCCGCTGCCTTTGCCTGCACACCGGTGCCATGTACGTTGGCTTGCAGGTATTGCAGCGCCTGCGGGCTTTTTTCCACGCAGGTCACGCTGGCACTTGGCACAAAATGTCGGATGCCAATGCCCAGGCAGCCAGTTCCGGCGCACAGGTCCAGCACCCGGGGCTCAGGTTTTGCCATCTGCTGAAACAGCTCAATGGCAGTTTCGCACACCACCTCGCTGTCTGCGCGGGGGCAGAGCACACCGGGGCCGACTTTGAAGGTCAACCCCAGAAAGTCCCACTCCCCTGCCAGGTATTGCAGCGGCACCCGCTGCATGCGCTGAGCCGCCAGTTCCGCCAAGCACTCAGCCTGCGGCCGGGTAAGCGGGTCAAACAGCAAGCGCGGATCTTTTCCAGCGGCAATGCGCAGCAGTTCGCGGGCGTCGTAATCAGCATCGGGGCAGCCTGCGGCCTGCAGAGCATCCTGCACCATGCGCACAGCCTGGCGCGGCAGAATGCCCGCCAGCTGCTGTGGGGCAAGCGGCGTTACCATTGGCCGTCCTCCGGCTTTTTGGGCAGTACGGGGGTAACGGCGGCGATGGCCACTTCAATCATGTCATCTTCCGGCTCAAAGGTCGTCAGGTGCTGCAGCCAAAGCCCCGGCACCGAAACAGCCCGTGCCAGCAGCGAGTTGGAACGCCCTGCCCACTTCAAAATCTCATAACAGATGCCCACCAGCAGCGGCAGCATGGCCAGCTTGTACAGCACGCGCAGCATGGTACCGCTCCACGGCAGCACCGCATACAGCACAATGCTGACCAGAATGACCAGAATCAAAAAACTGGTGCCGCAGCGGGGGTGGAACCGCGTATGTCTGCGGATGTTAGCAACCGTCAATTCCTCACCTGCCTCATAGCAGGCAATCGTTTTGTGCTCAGCCCCGTGGTACTGGAACATGCGGTGAATTTCCTTCATGCGGGTGCAGAGGAACATGTAACCCAAAAAGATTGCCAGCTTGAGCACTGCTTCCAAGATGACCCGCGGCCAGCGCCCCATGGGGATCACTTTTGCCACCAGCCCAGTCAGGAACGTAGGCAGAAAGGTAAACAGAAAAATTGCCAGCACTACACCTGCGCAGGCGGAAAGGGTCATCAGCGCACTTTGTACCTTGGGGCTGGCGTGTTCGTCCAGCCAGCGGTCCAGCTTGCTCTCGTTCTGCTTTTCTTCCTCTTTTTCCTCTTCCGTCATGGCAATATCGGCGGAGTGCATCAGGTATTTGTACCCGTTCATCAGGTTTTCCACCATATTGCACACTCCGCGCACCAAGGGAACTTTATTGTACCAGTGGGTGGTCACATCGGAATAGCTCAGATCAATCGTGCCGTCCGGACGGCGTACCGCGCAGCAGATTTTTTCAGGGCCGCGCATCATAATGCCCTCCATCAGGGCCTGGCCGCCCACAGAGGTACGGAATTTTTCAGTTGGACGTTGTTCTTGCGGCATGGGTTCTCCTTTATTTTTGCGGTCAAATCGGCGCGTGCAGATGTTCCTGCCCAGCGTGGTAGATGGGCAGGGTGATGGTAACGGTGGTACCCTGCCCCAACGTTGAGGTGATATCCGCCGTACCGCCCAGTGCTTTGGTGATCTCATCCACCACCGCCAGGCCGATGCCGGAACCACGCACGGCGTTTTTGGCTTTGAAGAATTTCATCTTTACGTTTTGCAGGTCATCCGGCGCAATGCCGCGGCCCTGGTCCCGGATGCTGGCCGTTACGGTGGTGGCGGTGCGGGTCAGGGTAAAGAAAATGGTTCCTTCCGGCGGCGAATATTTGATGGCGTTATCAAATACGTTGACAAACACCTGACGCAGGCGGGCGGGGTCAGCCCAAACGGGATACGGCTCCGGCGGTTCGTCATACACAAGGTGCAGCCCCTCCTGCCGGATGCGGGCTTCCACAAACAGGGCAGCGTCGGTGGCTTCGGCCACAAAATCCAGCACCTCGCAGTTCAGCTTGATGCCGTTTTGCAGGCGGGAAAAATCCAGCAGTTCCTCCACCATATCATACAGGCGGTCGGTCTCACTGCGGATAATGGTAATACCCTTGCGGTAGTTTTCGTCATCGGGGTCACGGATGTTGGCGATGGTTTCCACCCAGCCTTTGATGCTAGTCAGCGGAGTGCGCAGTTCGTGGCTGACAGAGGAGATGAACTCGTTTTTCATTCGTTCCGTTTTTGTCAGGTCCTCGGCCATCTGGTTGATGGCTTTGCACAGGCGGCCGATCTCATCGTCATACGGGGCATCCGGCAGGCGGGTGGTCAAATCGCCGTGGGCAATGCGATTGGCGGTGGCTTCCACCTGGCCCAGCGGCCGCACAATGGTGCGGATAAAAAACAGGCCGCTGAACACCGCAAACCCCAGCACCACCGCCGCCACGCCGAACGAAACCATCAGCGTGCTGTACCACTGGCGGTCCACCAGCGTCAGGCTGGTAACAAGGCGCATGGCCGTCACATTGCCCGCCGCATAAGGCACCAGGCTGGTAACAGCCATCACGTGTTCGCCGTCCGCTGTGCGGAAAGTGACCATGCCGCTGCCGGTGGAGCCGGTGACAGCCTGATAAAAATCCCTGCCCTCGCTCAGCAGATTCTTGTTCATGGTGCCGCTGGAGGTTGCCAGCACCACGCCGGAGGAATCCAACAGCATGAACTCGAACTTATCTTTTTCATCAAACTGTTCCACCGTGCGGCGCAGGGACTGGCTGCGGCTTTCAGACGTTGCCTGGCTGCTGCCGGCGGTGCCGGTTGCCTGCAAACGCCCCTCCACGGTGGAAAACCGCGCCTGCATGGCACGCTGCACCCCGCCGTACAAATTCTGGTGGCTGTAATACAAAAACAGCCCCAGCGCCGCAGCCAGGATGCAAATGGTAATCAGCAGGCTGCCGCGCAGCCAGCGGCGGGTAATGCTCTGCACAGGCGGCAGCCCCCTTTCCATAAAAATGCGGTAATTATGCGTTCCAGCGGTAGCCATAGCCCCAGACGGTCAAAATGTGCTGGGGGCTGCTGGGTTCATCTTCCACTTTCATGCGCAGGCGGCGGATGTTGACATCCACGATCTTGACATCGCCGAAATACCCCTTGCCCCAAACGCCTTCCAGGATCTTTTCGCGCACCAGGGCAGTGCCGGGGTTGCGGAAAAACAGCTCCATGATCTGAAATTCCACCTGGGTCAGGTCAATGGGCTTGCCGGATTTGTACAGCACGCGGCTTTTTTCATCCAGCACAAAGGGGCCGCTGACCAGCTGATCCGGCTCGGAGCCTGCCTGTTCGTCGTCCGCAGTGGCGCTGCGGCGCACTCGGCGGGCCAGCGCTTCCACGCGGGCCATCAGCTCCGACACCGAGAACGGCTTGGTGATGTAATCATCCGCGCCGATGGAAAGGCCGCGGATCTTATCGCTTTCCTGCCCTTTGGCGGACGCCATAATAATACCGATGTACGGGTCGCCGTGGCGGATGGTTTCGCACAGCGAAAACCCATCCATGCCCGGCAGCATGATATCCAGCAGCGCTACATCGCAGGGGGGATTTTTCTGGATCAACTCCAGCGCACGTTCCGCGCTGGGGGCTTCCAATACTTCCCAGCCTGTCATTTTCAGGTTCAGTGCCACAAGTTCGCGGATGCTGGCTTCGTCTTCTACGACCAGAATACGTTTCATTGTTTTTCCTTTCCCGGTCGGGATTCTGTTTCCCGCCGCCTGATTGTTATGGCGCACCGCCCGCAGATAGACATGCGCGTTTTACCGTATATTTTTAGGGCAATACCGCATAATTCTAAGTGCCGATACGGCGAGTGAGGTGCGGCAGATGCCAAGCCAAAAGCGCAGATAATACTGGATGCTGCAAAGGT
>OLPI01002801.1_pt1 | contig 13110 bp, 11 predicted proteins | sample 1672361 | NCBI WGS metagenome assembly OLPI01 (sample SAMEA3136675, study PRJEB25190) | human gut metagenome
CACATGTCCAAGAGAATATGCCGTATTTCGAAGCCACATTGCTCTTACAAATGTATGGATATAAAAAATATTAGCTGAATGTTTTCCAAAGAAACACAGAACCTGGCAGATTCCCGGGATTTCTATTATGAACTCATATGCCCAGTAGATAAACACTGCCGGGATCATGCCATTAAGCATAAATTCAAAATGGTCTGTTCCCCAGGATGTATTAAATATTCTGCACAGTATATACAAAATGCCCGTACTCAAAATAAATTTCAGTATCTTATTCAACACACCATTTGGAATGATCCGAAATGCCTTCAGCCGTTCCAGGATATCCTGATCTGCGAAACATACAGCAAGCGGTGCCACGAATAAATATTTCGTAAGGTGGACATGTTTTTCCAGAAGGACGCTGCCCGCGAGCAGACACATAAAGACCATCAGCCATCCATATTTCTTATAAAATCTGACCAGAAACGGCATGCTGAAGATCAGGATCACCTCCAGACTCAGATACCACCAGGTATTTACCTGCATCTGCGTTCCGAACAGATGGCTCACTCCCAGGAAATCCAGAAGCATACTGATAAGATTCATAAAAAATCCGTCTTTGTAACGGGACATATGCAGCATATAAGTGACTCCCGTACAGAATATAAACGGGATCGTAAATGACAGCACAAGTTTGACATATCGTTTCAGGACAAACATTGTCGCTTCATGTCCCGAAAATTCATATTTATCATATTGGCTTTTCATGGATAAGGTGAGTCCATATACTGACAAAAAAGCAAAAATTCCCACACAATGTACCATTAGACGCCCTACGTATATTGCTGTTGCCTGCGACAGCGGCGCAAAACTCACAGAAAATCCATAAAGTCTGTTTTTATCTGAAAAGCTGTGATAAAAGACCAGGAACATAACCGCTATTCCCTTTACAGCAGCTGTATTTGTTCTGGTAAACTTTAGTTTTTTTTCCATTCAATCTTCCTCTGCTTCTCTTTTTATATTGTTTTATTCTATCTCAGTTTCCCGCACATTGTCAATCGAAGGAAGAACACAATTCCACCGGACAAAACCCATTGCAAATCTTCCTTCTGTTCTGTATAATTTCTGTAACTATAATAAAAACATCACAAGGACAGGAAGTTTTTCATGGAACATTCATTACATGTAACCCATATAAAAATAAAAAGATCACAGCTTTATCTCACAATACAGCTCCCCAGACCGGATATGAAGATTCAGGCAGAACTTTTTTATCAGAATTCTTCACAAAATTTCCAACATCAGCTCCGCTGTGTTTCCAGAGGTTCACAGAACCTGATCTTTCAGATCGATGTCTCTGTTCTGGGACCTGGTGAAAACGACTGGAACCTGCGGCTGTATTCGGACGACTGTCCAGACTCCTGGATGCCCGTTATTGGCAGCCGTCTTCGCATGCAGCTTATTCTCGGCAGCTACTCTGTAAAAAAAGACACATGTCTGTTTTTCCCGATGGGGAGTACCGGGCATCGTTTTATCCTGCGGAGCCGTCCACTGCGGTCATACGACAGTCCTCTTTTTCATTTTAAAGAACTCGCCGCTTTTGGTCTTGGCAAACTGATGAAACCGCTCTTTAAGAAACGGCATATCTGGCTGATCTATGAAAAATACTGTATTTCTGCTCAGGACAATGGTTTTTATTTTTTCCAGTATTGTATGAAACATCTTCCAGCAGAAGAAAAGAAAAACATTTTCTTTATATTGGACAAATCTTCCCCACAATGGAAGGACACACGGAAGTATCGTTCCAATGTCATTCCATTCCTGAGTTTCCGCCATCTTCTGTACCTCATGACAGCCCGGCTGTATATTGCTTCTGACAGCCGGCTTCATGCCTTTGCGTGGAAACCGATGCCAAACCTTATCTCCCGGGAGATCAACAAACATGATATTTATTTTCTCCAGCACGGTGTTCTGGCATTGAAGCGGGTAGAGAATCTTTTTGGAGCCAGCGGCACAAGTTCCATGACTTATTTCACAGCTTCTTCCGAAATGGAAAAAGCGATCATTGAGCAGGACTTCGGATACAGACCAGAACAGATCCCTGTGACCGGTCTCAGCCGCTGGGATGTTCTGAAAGACAGATCAGATCTTTCGCATCCTTCCATCCTTGTTATGCCAACATGGAGAAGCTGGCTGGAAGACCAGAGTGATGAAACCTTCCGGCAGAGCAGTTATTACAGAGAATATGCTGCCCTTCTGAATGATCCGAAACTCCGGGAATTTCTGCATCAGACGCATACCGAACTGATCTTTTATATCCATCCGAAACTCCGGGAGTACATCTCTGCTTTTCATGCAGATGATCCGCTGATAAGGCTGATCCCATTTGGCAGTGTTCCGCTGAACCAGCTTATTATGAAATGTTCCATGCTGATCACCGATTATTCCAGTGTATCGTGGGATGTTTATTATCTTGGCAAACCGATACTTTTTTATCAGTTTGATCTGGACAAATACAATGAAACAAACGGAAGCTATATCGACATGGAAAAAGATCTCTTCGGCGAACGCTGCCTTACCAGAGAGGAACTGCTTCCGAAGATCCAGGAATACTATGAGAATGGTTTTAAAGAAAAGACTGCATACGCAGAAATGCGAAAGAAATATCTCGCTTATCACGACCACAACAACCGCAGACGAACTTATGAATTTATAAAAGACCAGGGCTATTAACGCCCCGGTCTTTCTTCTTATCCTAGCAATTCTGTTAATACTTTTATGAAAAAGATCACGATCACAACCACCATGATCGGCTTAACGATCTTGCTTCCATTGCTTGTAAAGCAATGACTTCCCAGATAATTTCCTATCATATTACAGCACCCTGCTGCAAGTCCCAGCGGAATATACGCAGCCCCGTTGAACAGAAATACTGCAAGTGCCGAAATGTTTGTAGTCAGGTTGATCGCTTTTGTTGTCCCTGCCGCATCATGCAGAGAAAGATGACAAAAAGCTGTAAAAAGCAGCATCAGGAATGTTCCTGTTCCCGGTCCGTAAATTCCGTCATAAATTCCGACTGCAAATGCAATAACGATACATTTCATGATCAGATTCGGAGTTACTTTATCTACCACTTCGTAATTCGGATCTTCCTGCAATGCTTTGCTTCGAAGCACATAAAAAAGAATGATCGGCAGCACGATCAGCATGGCGATCTTCAGTACTTTCTCATCGATCATCAGTGTGATCTTTGCTCCAAGTGCAGATCCTATAAAGGCCGCTACAATGGATGGTGCACAGATCTTCCATTTCATAAATCCCTGGCGCAGATAATAAAAAGAGGATACTGCCGTTCCCATGCTGCTGCTGATCTTATTTGTTGCGATCGCTGTATGCGCCGGCAGACCTACGATCATATAGGCCGGAAGTGAGATCAGTCCGCCTCCGCCTGCGATCGAATCCACAAAACCTGCCAGAAATACAAAAAAACATACAACCAGATAGACTAAAACAATGTGTTCTCCCATAACTCTCCCCTTGTTCCTTGTTTATTTTATCTCTCGAAAATCAGAGTAGGACGCAGCATCTGCACATACTCTTCATCCAGAACTTCTCTCAGAAAATCCACATACTCCTGAAAAGACAGTTCCCCATCCGGTGTGAGGATTTCAAAATCCGTATGATATACATTCGCAGACAGCCCGGTCTCTTTCAGACCATTTCTCAGGTAAAAAGCCTTTCTCCGTCTACGCTCTTCTGCATTGTCCGCCTTCTCATCCTGTGTCTCGATCTCAAAGATATATTTCTGGTTCTCAAAATGCGCAAGAAGGACTTCCAGCCCCTTACTTCCATAGCCACAGCTCCGCTTCTCCGGTGCTATCGCATAGTAATCCAGAAGCGCACGATCCCCGCTGATCATATTGATGGCAAGTCCTACAAACTCATCTTCATCCACCATCGCAAGCATTTCCATTTTGCCGTCATTGACAAGCTGCTCCATTACATGCAGCGGCTTTTTTTCCTGCTCCGGAAATGCATTGTCATACAATTCATAAAGCTGTGCTTTGTATCCCGCTCCCTCATCTGCGATATTTATTAGTTTCATAGTTTTCCGACTCCTGTCTGTTAATTGCTGATCATGTCCGGCCAGGAAAGGATCTCCGCTGAAATCTCCGCTTCATAATCTCCTTCAATATCCTGACTTCTTCCAGCCTCATAAATATTGGTCTCTGCACCCCAGACTCCATCATGATATTCCCATACATGAAATTTCAGACCACGAAACATAAAATCCAGACTTCCACATCCGTCTTCTTCTGTGTATTCATATTTGATATTCTTTTTTTCCAATGCATCCTGTACTTTTTGTAATCGCATTTCTCTTCCCCCCAACTGTTTATCTGCAAAACTGACTACTATTATATGCAAAATACGCCTGAAAAGCAAGTTTATCTACTTGCAGATAGATCTGGAATGCTTTATGATAGTAAAAGACTACAAAATACGAGGAAGTGTACAACTATGACTACAAAAATGGTTTTTCATGGAAGTGACATAGAAAAAATATGTGAGTACTATCATTTAAATAAAGAAGATATCATAAAATTCGGTGCCAATGTCAATCCGCTTGGACTCTCATCCAAAGTCAGGGATTCCCTGGCTTCAAATATTGACCTTTTTTCTTCTTATCCGGATCGAAATTATACTTCTCTTCGAAATACAATTTCTGAATACTGCAATATTCCGGCAGACTTTATTCTCCCGGGAAATGGCTCCAGTGAACTGATTGCCCTGGTAATCCAGGAAAAAGCACCCAAGCATACTCTGATACTTGGACCTACTTATTCTGAATACTCCCGTGAACTGTCCTTCTCCGGAAGCACACAGGAATATTATCATCTCCAGGAGAAACGCAACTTCTGCCTGGATGTTGATGATCTCTGCAAAACACTCGAAAACGACTATGATTTTCTTATACTCTGTAATCCGAATAATCCGACTTCTTCTGCGATCCCACAGGATGATCTTCGCAAACTGGCTTCATTCTGTGACAAGCATGATATTTTCGTGATGATCGATGAAACTTATGTAGAATTTGCACCGGATATCAATGAGATCACCGCAGTTCCGCTTACACAGGAATTCACAAATCTCATGGTCCTGCGTGGCATTTCCAAATTCTATGCCGCACCGGGAATGCGTCTTGGCTACGGTATCACCGGAAATATGGATTTTCTCGCCAAAATGAGAGAGAAACAGACACCATGGTCTCTCAACAGTCTTGGTGCCTATGCCGGAGAATTAATGTTCAAAGATCAGGAGTATATCCAGAAGACCAGAAATCTGATTCTTTCTGAAAGGGACAAACTTTACAAAGAACTGAAAGAAATCCCAACATACAAAGTTTATCCTGCCTATGCAAACTTTATCCTGCTCAAGATCCAGAAACCGGGACTTACTTCTTCCGATGCCTTCGAAGCCTGCATCAAAGAAGGGCTCATGATCCGTGACTGTGCTTCTTTCCAGTGCCTTGACGGAGAATTCATCCGCTTCTGCATCATGATGCCAGAGGATAATGCACGTTTACTTAACGTATTAAAGCAGCTGTAATTCAGCTGCTTTTTGCATCGTAAGCAAGTACGTCTGTTCCTTTTGATAACCATTTTTTCAGTAATTTAACCGCATCATCTTCCGTCTGAATTTCTTCTCTCCCCACTCCAAGCAGTTTTGCTATTCCATCATATTCTATCACATAATGTTTCACGACATAGTTTGCAATTTTTTCTGCGAATTCTTCTGGCGCCGACGGCCGTCGTCTTCCCTTTCTTATCCTTTGGATATAGGAAGGCTCGTAATATAACGCTTTCGTCATCTTGCTGACTTTGATCTCAAGCGTATCGATCAGCATATTCAGATTTTTGCGAAATCTCTCATAGTCAAATGAAGTTATTTCCAGCTGCTTCTCAAGTACCTTATAAAAGTTTTCTCTGGAAAATCCAATATATTTTTTTCTGTTACTTAAAATCTGCAACCCATCGAGTATTTTTTCTAACTGTTCACTTCCCTGCTCCGGAACTCTTTTTCCTGAAACATAGCGATTTACCGTACTGGCCGGCAGATTTCCCGCCTCAGCAAGTTCTTTCTGTGTACAGTTCATTTCGTCCAGGCTCTTTCTCAGTTCTTCATGAAACATCATAAGTGTACCTTCCTGCCAATGCTTTTTTGCGCTTTTGTTATTTTATGGTGCATTATAGTATAAAAATATAAACCACGCTTATATTTAGTACAAATATTTCTATATACGCAACATTATCTCACCATATGCAGATACTTTTCCTTCGTAGCAAGTCCTCCACGGATATGGCGCTCCTGCTTGTTTACATCGAGGACCTTCCGCACTTCCATTGCCAGGGATGGATTGATCGTTCTGAGACGTTCTGCACAGTCTTTGTGTTTGGTTGTCACTAATTAGAACGGTTTCATCTAAGCCTAAATCACCGAAGATTCGTAAGTAAATATCTACGTTACCATCCTTGTCTACTTCAATTTTCTGGATAATCCGTTTAAGCTGTGCATTGGTCATCTGGTGAACATCGGAAATATCTTCAATCTCTTTAAACGTGCGATTCAAGATTGTTTCCAGTTGTTCACCTTTTGTCAGGTGATAAGCAACCATTTTCAACTCATTCTCCAGACGCTCGATTTCCTGTTTTGTGCCGCCGATTTTTTCATTCAGTTCCTCACGTGTAATGAGGTCATCGGTGTACATATCCATGTATTTCTGACGCATTTTTTTAAGATTGTGAAGCTGTGCGTTCAATTCCTTTTCGTAATTCAGGTTCTCATCCTTGGCTTTGTAAACCCTCTGGAATTCGCCTGTTACGTGACGAATTACATTTTTCTTTGCTTTCAGCAGCTCGGAAAAGTATTCGGACAGAACTTCAATCAACTCTTCCTCGTCCACTGTCTGAGCATTCGGGCAGCTATCCGCCCCACGTCCATTATGACCGGAACATACCCAGCGAATATAAGTATTCTTATAAGTACGAACAGTTCGTCGAAATGACCAGCCACATTCCTTACATTTAATCAGAGTAGAAAACAAATACTTATTGCTCTGCCGTTCCTTTGTTAATTTAAAAGTCTTGCTTCTGCACTCCAAAATCTCCTGTGCCTTTTCATACATTTCCGGCTCAATAATCCGCAGTTCCGGACGTTCTGTTACCATCCACTCCGTCTCGTCTTTTTCCGTTCTCTGTCCAGTCAGGAAGTCAGCTACTTCCTGCTTGCCGTTGATAATTTTTCCGGTATAAAGTTCATTCGTTAAAATCCGGCACGTCGCATTCTGGCTCCACTGACAATTACGCTTTGTTCGGATACCTTTCGCATTCAGCATGTTTGCAATCTTGGCGGCACCATATCCTTCTTCGATATACCATTTATAAATCTGCCTGATAACAGCTGCTTCTTCCTCGTTGATTGCCAAATTAAAGTAATCTCCAATGGTTTTATCATATCCGTACACAATATTCGGAACTCGTCCTTTTTCAGCATTCATTTTCTTGCCGAATTTCACACGCTTTGAAGTATTGGCACTTTCTTCCTGCGCCAATGCACCGAAGATTGTCAGAACAAATTCACTGTTTCCCATGCTGGTCATGTTGGCCGTCAAAAACTGTGTCTCGATTCCTAATGCTTTCAGTTTGCGGACATTCTGCAGAAGGTCTACAGTATTTCTGGCAAAGCGAGAGATGTCCTTTACTACTACCATATCAAATAGTCCATGTTCAGCATCAGCCATCATGCGTAAAAATTCTTTTCGATTTTTTATTTTCGTGCCTGAAATTCCTTCATCTGCATATAATCTAACTAAGTTGTCACCAGTACGCTGGGTGTACTCAGAGAAAAATTGCTTTTGAGCTTCCAGACTGTTGAGCTGGTCGGCTTTATCAGTGGAGACACGGCAGTAAGCTGCTATATTCATATTCAGTGCCTTTCTGTTATATTTAAGTCGTTCTGTTACAACTTTATTATAGCAAAACAAGTAAAAAAAGCAAGAGATAACTTTCACATTTTCCCTTGCCTTTAACCTTATACTTATAATGGACTCCAATTATAATCAATGTTTCCTATTTGAACAACCTTTACATTCGTACATTCAAATTTCTTTTCATTAAAAATAGCATAATTTGTTCCACCATCAACCAACGTACTTTTAAATTTTATTCCATCATATCCTAAGTGCTTGATATAATCACAAATATACTGCGTTGGCACATAATCCAATGCACGGTCAAATCGTCGCATCGGTTTTGCAACCTCATCTCCAATTTTTCGAATGATTTCAATGTTAATTGCAAACCATGTCATATCAAAATCAGGGATAGAAAAAGGACCTATTTTATCAAACAAACTCAAATCCACTATTCGCAAATCTTTTGTTTGAATAAACTCTCCGACAGATACATGATCATAATCCCTTGCTCTTACTTCATGAAAGGTGGTTTCCTCATCACCTGCCAGATACAAGCATTGAATACCTTCTGAATTTGTTCGTCCAGCCGTTGTTAATGCTACTGGTGGCACTCCCATTTTTCTCGTAGAATATCCAGAAGTATAACTATCCTCATCGCATATTCTTGAACGAAATAATTTTAAAGTACCTTTCGGAATATCAATGACCATGTTTTTTAACAAATTCTCTAATTGATCAAAATTAACTTGCTGAGAATGAAATCTATTTACATGCTTGATATTATAACAAAAATCATCCCAATTATAAGTTTTTAGGATACATTGTTGTTCCATTGTATCCGCCGAAAAGAATTCTCGTATTGTAACCTTCTTGTCAAATAACTCTGGTTCATCTTGATACCGTTCACTACAAATAGCTGTAATGATCTGCTGTATATCGTCCCCTGTAACAGAAAACACTTTCCATTTACTCAAAAAATTCTTTAAATAATCTGCCCTTACATCTGACTCGGCAACTTTAAGATGTTTAGCTACCGTAAAAGCATCCATAATTTCTTCCAGATACTCTTCTAAATAATGATCTTCTTCCGTATCATAAATAATACAATCCGTTTTATGTTGGATTTCGCAATCACCATGTCGATTTTCACTTGCAATCATTGAACTGAGCTGCTCATCCAAAAAGCATTCTAATCCAATCTGCATTATTATTTTCCTCCCAAGAAATTGCTGACCAACTCAATATGATGCATAATAGAATATTTCTTAACTGTTCCTAAACCTGGATATTTTCCAGAACTATAACAATCATAAAACCCTTGTAAACCTAATGTATTCTGTACATTATTTTCGTCACACCAGTAAACTAATTTTTCCAGTGCTTCACCAAATTTTCCACCCGGGTCTTCGATTCCCTCATTTGAATCAGAAACAAAATGATGTATCCGCAATTCCTTTTTTTTATCAAAATAAACAACATGAATCGCTACTGCAACCGGAGCAAATCCTGATTCATTAAATTCTTCTCCAACAACAGAATAATCTGCAAATCCAACATAATTTTCATTCTGATAATATAAATGACTATCTGAAAAGAATTCATCCTGATTGTCTATATAATCAATATTTCTGGATTGCTTATTAAAGTTATCTTCAAATAAAACTTTTGAATCTGGAATTACTCGTCTAAAAGCTCTATCATCCGGAATTAACGTAAATCGTGGTAATGTATCTTCGTATGCATCCAAAAAGTCATCCAAGCAATCCCTATTCAAATTTATAATAAGATATTTATTCTTAGATGCTTCACTTTTTATTTCAGATAAAATACCACGATCCATGATATAAGACTTAATCACTTTATCATTTTGGGTTAGTAAATCATACAATTCATTAGCAACCTTGGAATCTTCTTCACGCATTTCCTTCAACTTTTTTGCGAAATCCCCCACTGTTGGATTAAATACTACCGCAATTTCTCTATCATTTTTAACAAATGTTTCTAATGTTTTTAATAATGTTGAAGATGGTTTCACCGGTTCTATTATCGGAATAACTTTTTCGCTAATACGTTTTCCTTCCAGCAATTCTCGCAAAGCAATTAACTCAAATTGTCTTCCACGTAAATACGGAAAATACATTTTACACACCTCCATAGGATTCATTCAAAAATTTCGTTATCTTTTTATAATCATCAGATTTCAAATTCATAAAATATGCCAAAAATTTTAGTTCATAAGGAATCTTACTAAATTCGTCTTTTATAATTTGACTTCTCTTTTTTAAAAGCTTCAAAACTGATAAATATGCTTCTTCTAATGGTATCTCTAAAAACATTTTTTTACACTCTGAATAGTATTTAAATTCTGAAACATCCGGCAAATGTTTATATTTATTAAAAAGGATTTCTTCGTATTCTTGTTTTGGAATATGCATCATATACTCTACTAAGATAGTATCTGGTGTTTTACACGAATTTTTTCTTTTATATAATACTGTTGCACTCACAACTACTCCAATCAAAGTAATTGTTAATATCAACACTATAATGCCCAACATTTTTCTATATCTTTGTATTCTTTTGGTTCTATGTTTTTCCTTCATCGTTACCTCCATTTCTTATTCGTATCAATGTACTACGCTTATATATTACAAGTGTAAGATTTTAGGATAAAAAAATTTAATTCCTTTCGTTATAAATATTACACCCGTAATATTTATCAGTCAAGTTCTTATTCAAAAAGACAGAACACAGCCTCCAAAAGCCATGCTCTGCCTTACGTTTGATGTTACTCTGCCGCTACAAACTCCATCTTCATAAATTCATGATCCGTCAATTCCTTTAATTTTACAAGGACACATAATGACAATTCAACCATCTCATCATCCTCCAGATATTTCAGTGCTTTATCAATACCATTTATGACCTTTTTTCTGCCGCCCACATCTGAATCTATACCTTCTTCCATAAAAATACTGATTAAATTACTTTCTTCTACGGTAAATCTCTTATTCATCACTTACATCTCCCTATGACTTTTCTTTTCATTTTCCTGAACATCATGTTCTTTCGATTTCCCTTCTACCTGTGCCTTTTTCTCTGCAAGACGAACTTTTAAGGAAACCCTTGCTGGAGGCTTCTCCTCCATTCTCTTATTTTTTTCCCTTTGGGCTTTCTCCCCAACACCATTATTCAGCACATTATCAATCATATTATAATTCTGTTCTTCTGCCTCCTCAATCTTGGCAAGCGGCTTATACTCTGTCAGTTTTTCCAGAAGCTCCGTTGCTCGTTTTATTTCCTCTGGTACAGCTCCCTCCGAAATAATGTCTGCAAGCCACGTTGTTAAATGTCCGGTATCGCCCTGTTTTATGGATTCTGCAAGCTCTGATACATTCTCGGTCATATTTCTTGTACTATCGTGATACAGTACAGTATCATAATCGTAGGAAAGTCGGTCAAGTTCTACTGCAAGCTGTTCCTCCTGTGGCAAGTCCGGCATACGCAGTTCCCACACTCTTGCTTCCATTTTTTCACTCATCACGCCATCTATCTCCATATCGGGCAATTTAGCCACCAGTTCCGTAATGACTTCCATTGCCTGCGGATTGTTTTTAATATCAGGAACATAGTCCAAAACCCCAAGGTCAATCCTCTTTCCAGATAAAACATCAATCTCGTAATCCTCGTAGGGTTCCGCCCCTCTCCCTAGGATATTGATTCCGATTGCCGGAATACCATTCATCCGCTCTGAAGGTATCTGCTTCCAGATTGCTATAGCTTCATCCACCGTAGGAATATTCTCATAACACTCACCAAGATTATGAAATTCTCCACATTCCGAAACAGTTAAAGTTACTTCTGCGCTCTCCTTTTCCTGCTCTCTTACCTGTCTGACGCCCTCCAAATATTCTTCCACCTGTGGCAGATAGGATTCCAGCGTACCTGTGCGTTGGGCTGTAATTGGATTGATGTCAACTTTTACTTCTCCGATATGAAGTCCATCCTCATTAAAGGCATTAAATAAATCGTCCTCCCGTTCCGCTGTGGAAAGTTCCACCACCACATCAAGGTCAGAACCTTCATGCTCTAATCCCCTGCATCTGCTTCCTGTTACAGCAACATCCACGATTGTTGCATTAATATCATACTCTTCAATCTTCGCCTGCACATGGCATTTCACAGTTTCCTCGATTTCTTCCGGATTCATTTCACTAATATCGTGGAATAATTCCCCGGTCTTTGCCTTAAAATCTGCCACCACACTGCTTGGTGTACTCTCCGGAATAATACGATTTGCTTCCTCTGCTTTTTCCATCAGTCCATCATAATCCATCGGTATCAGTTCATCTTCTCTTTGGATATTTCCTTTTGCACCATTGTAATCCGGCTGTGACTTCAAATCCTCTAAAATATCATGCAAGGCTTCCCTTATCGTCACATCAGGATTATCATAAATTCCTCCGTCAATCTCCTTATAATCAGCTCCCATAATGGAATAATCATAACCGCCATCCACTTCCTGAATGCTGATAAAACGGTCTGCAATAGAAAATGCCAGTTCTGTTTCCTGTTCACTTTCCAAAGTTTTTTTCATTTCCGCAAGCACCTGTTCTGTTTCATCGCCAAGATCAATGATTTCATCTCCATCTATTTCCGGTTCTGTCTTTTGGACATTGTGTCCAGAAGTGTCCTGCATTTCTTCCTTTTCCGGTGTCTGCTCCCGTAAAAAATCCGGTATTTCCGTATATCCAAAAGAATCCACAAAATGAGCCGTATTCTGTCCGTTCTGATGAAGCACCACTATATCGCTGACAGATAGCGAATGTCCTCTGAAATCTTCTGGGTGGTCAAGGTTGAATTTTTCAAAGATTGCCTCTAAAGTTGCCCCCTGCGTCTCTTTTTGCAGTTCAGATAATTCGCCCACATATAAAAGTGTATAATTCTCTGGTTTAATTGCATCAAAATTATCTTTTGTAATGCCCATACGCTTTAAGGATTCCGTCCCCTCAAAACGTAAGGAATCTAATTCCGGATTAGGCTTTAATTGATAAATTCCATATTTATCGGTACTAGCATATAGGAGCTGCTCTTTTCTTGCCATTTCAGGTGTAATAACAGATCCGTCCTCATAGTTAATAGATTCCACCCATGTG
>OLPI01002802.1_pt1 | contig 13104 bp, 9 predicted proteins | sample 1672361 | NCBI WGS metagenome assembly OLPI01 (sample SAMEA3136675, study PRJEB25190) | human gut metagenome
CGCTCTTCCGATCTTTATTTCAAAAAGGAATACCGTTCTTGCAAAAAGACAGGAAAAAGGTTTTGTACCTATATTAGAAGTGGACAATGAAAATCTTTATTCTCACGAATTGATTACCCCCATTATAAGTGAGGGCGATGTGCTTGGTGCTATTATAATGATAAGCGATACAGAGCCTTTAGGAGAATTAGAGGGTAAATTGGTAGCAGCAGCAGCCGGTATATTAGGAAAACAAATGGAACAATAAACATAAAGAAGTGTAGACTATAGCAGTTTACACTTTTTTTATGCTCTGTACCAAATTTACATATTGCAAGGAACATTTAGTGTAATAAAACTGAAATAATTATGAAAAAAATGAAATATACTGTTGAAAGGCAAATTGAAATATGGTATAATCTAATCACAAGTTATGTGGGTAACTACATAAAATTTTTAATCACAAGGAGGAATTTTGCAAAATGAGCAAAGTTGTAACAATGGGTGAAATAATGTTAAGATTATCTACACCTAATAACGAAAAGTTTATCCAGGCTGACGAGTTTGATATTAATTATGGTGGCGGTGAAGCTAACGTAGCTGTTTCTTTAGCTAACTACGGTCATGAAGCTGAATTCGTAACTGCTGTACCAGCTAACCCAATCGGTGAATGTGCAGTTGCTGCTTTAAGAAAGTATGGCGTAGAAACTAAGAACATCGTAAGATGCGGCGATAGATTAGGTATTTACTTCCTTGAAACTGGTGCTTCTATGAGAGCATCTAATGTAGTTTATGATAGAGCTAACTCTTCAATCGCTACTGCTACTGCTGACAAGTTCGACTTCGATAAGATTTTCGATGGTGCAGATTGGTTCCACTTCACTGGTATTACTCCAGCTGTAAGCGATGTTGCTGCAGAAGTTACAGAAGCTGCTTTAAAGGCTGCTAAGGCTAAGGGCGTTACTGTTTCTTGTGACCTTAACTTCAGAAAGAAATTATGGTCTTCAGAAAAGGCTCAGAAGGTTATGACTAACCTTATGCAGTATGTTGATGTTTGTATCGGTAATGAAGAAGATGCTGAAAAGGTACTCGGCTTCAAGCCAGGCGAAACTGATGTTACATCAGGCGAATTAGAAATGGCTGGTTACAAGGATATCTTCAACCAGATGTGCGACAAGTTTGGTTTCAAGTTTGTTATTTCTTCATTAAGAGAATCTTTCTCTGCTTCTCACAACGGTTGGTCTGCTTGTATTATGGATGGCGAATCTCGTGAATTCTACCGTTCAAGAAGATACGAAATCAACCCTATCGTTGATAGAGTAGGTGGCGGTGACTCTTTCGCTGGTGGTCTTATCTGTGGTCTTCTTGACAACCAGGACAAGGCTCCTGTTGACAGAATGAAGGCAGCTATTGAATATGCTGTTGCAGCATCTGCATTAAAGCACACTATCCCTGGTGACTTCAACCTTGTTACTAGAGCTGATGTAGAAGCATTAGCTGGTGGCGATGGTTCAGGTCGTGTTCAGAGATAATTTATTTCTCACATTGTGTTGCCTATCGGCAACTTGTAAAGGCTGAGGGCGTAAAGCTTTCAGCCTTTATCTAAATATATTATTTTTATGGAGGATTAGAAATGAAATTAGAAGTAAGATATTCAAATCACTTTGATGATGTTAAGCATTACACTACACAGCAGTTAAGAGACCATTTCTTAGTTGAAAAGGTATTCACTCCTGGCGAAATGAAGCTTGTTTATAGCCACAATGATAGAATTATCTTTGGTGGTATCTGCCCAACTACTGAAGCATTAAAGCTTGAAGGTAGCAAGGAATTAGCAGCTGAATACTTCTTACAGAGAAGAGAACTTGGTACAATCAATATCGGTGGCGACGGTATCGTTACTGTTGACGGTAAGGATTACGAAGTTAAGAATAGCGAAGCTATTTATGTTGGTATGGGTGCAAAGGAAATTTCTTTCTCAGCTAAAGACCCTAAGAACCCACCTAAGTTCTATATGAATAGTGCTACAGCTCACAGAAATTACCCAACTGTACTTATTCAGTATGATGATGCAAACCACAAGCCACTTGGCTCTCTTGAAGATTGTAACAAGAGAACTATCAACCAGTACATTCATGACGAAGTATTCGCTAGATTATCTGAAAGAGATGGCGTTGAATACGGTTCATGTCAGCTTGCTATGGGTATGACTAAGCTTGACCCAGGTTCTAACTGGAACACTATGCCATGTCACACTCACGAAAGAAGAATGGAAGTTTACTTATACTTCGATATGGATGATGACAATGTTGTATTCCATATGATGGGTAGACCAGACGAAACTAGACACCTCGTTATGAAGAACGAAAGTGCTGTAATTTCTCCAAGTTGGTCAATTCACTCTGGTGTTGGTACAAAGGCTTATACTTTCATCTGGGGTATGGGCGGTGAAAACCTGAAATACAGCGACAAAGACGAAATCAAATACATCGATATGAAATAAAGTTGCCCTGCAACGTCCGATAGGCATGGACTTAAATAATCCATGCCTATTTTTGTCATTTTCTACATCCTTTTTACTCAATATTACACCTCGAACAACACACAAACCCCTACATTTGCATCAAAATATAAATCTATTATCATGAGTACATTTCAAAACACCGCAGGGCGGATGACCAATTACCGTTGGATTATCTGCGCCATGCTATTCTTCGCGACAACCGTCAACTACCTCGACCGCCAGGTTCTTTCATTGACCTGGAAAGATTTCATCTCCCCCGAATTCCACTGGACCGATACACACTACGGCTACATCACAGCTATCTTTTCCATTGTCTATGCCTTAGGCAATCTGTTTGCCGGACGTTTCATCGACTGGATGGGAACGAAAAAAGGGTATTTATGGGCCATTGCCGTATGGTCTATCGGCGCTTGTATGCACGCCCTCTGCGGACTTGCCACAGAAATGACCCTCGGCATTGAAAATGCCGCCAACATGATTAGCGCTACCGGTGCATTGGCCTCTACCATAGCCATCACCAGCGTTTACTACTTCATTGCCGCCCGTATCATACTGGGCATCGGTGAAGCAGGAAACTTTCCTGCCGCCATCAAGGTGACTGCCGAATATTTTCCAAAGAAAGACCGTGCCTTCTCCACTTCCATATTCAATGCCGGCTCTACCATCGGAGCACTGATAGCCCCATTGTGTATCCCCACCCTGGCCCGCTACTTCCAACGCATGGGCGTGGGCAACGGCTGGGAAATGGCTTTTATCGTTATCGGCGGATTGGGTTTCATCTGGATGGGACTGTGGATATTCATGTACAAGAAACCGGATGAAAATCCACACGTAAACGCAGCTGAGCTGGCATATATAGAACAAGACAAAGACAATGAGGAGGATAAAAAGGCGACTACTCCGACAACCAAGGATGAAAAGAGCATTTCTTTCCTGCAATGTTTCAAATATCCGCAAACCTGGGCTGTATTTTTCGGCAAATTCATGACTGACGGTGTATGGTGGTTCTTCCTCTTCTGGGCACCCGCATACATTTCGGACGTTTACGGATTCTCCTCAGATACTCCCACGGCACAGATGCTTATCTTTGTGCTCTATGCCATCACGATGTTGTCCGTCTATGGCGGGAAATTGCCCACCATCATTATCAACAAAACCGGTAAGAACCCCTACGCCGCACGCATGCAGGCCATGTTCATCTTTGCACTGTTCCCGCTATTGGCATTGTTTGCACAGCCATTGGGCAACAAGGAAGTATTTGGCGAACAAGCCTATTGGTTCCCGATTATCATCATAGGTATTGCAGGCGCTGCCCATCAGTCCTGGTCGGCCAACATCTATTCTGTGGTAGGTGATATGTTTCCCAAGAGCACCATTGCCACCATTGTGGGAATCGGAGGTATGGCGGGCGGTATCAGCTCATTCCTTATCAACATGAGTTCCGGTTTGCTGTTCGACTATGCCGACAAGACACAAATGGTATTTCTTGGATTCCAGGGCAAGCCTGCCGGATATTTCATCATCTTCTGTGTATGTGCAGTGTCCTACCTGATAGGCTGGTGCATCATGAAGGCACTGGTTCCGAAGTACAAACCGATTATAGTGGACTAATCAGAAGTCTCTATATAGATATTCAGAATCATGCGGAGTTTGCAAACTGCATTACATGCCTTGCAAACTCCGCACAAAAAAAGCCTTTTCTCACGAAATGGCTTTTCTTCGTTCAATTACAGTCAAAAACAAAAAACTGTAAATGGAACACAATTTAAGATGAAAAAAAGGGAAGTCTCACGACTTCCACAATTCTTCTAACCTTAAATCTAAATCTCTATGAAAAAAACGTGATGCAAAGATAATGGTTTATCTCACACAGCGTTATTAATAAACTCTATAAAGAAGCAGAAAATATTTAAGATTTACTAAATAAGACGGTTACGAATGGCAAACTACAGACAAGAGCTCGGCATAAATAGGATTAAGTTTCAATAGTTGCGGCACTCCTGTCATAAACATCTGCCTGCGGGCACGAGTAAGGGCAACATTCAATTTCCGGTCAATCCGAGTACCGTTTTCCTCCGTCATATTTGCCAGAAACTTCAACTGATAAGCCCGGTTCACACAGAAAGAGTAGATAATAACATCCCGTTCGCTACCTTGGAAGCGTTCCACGGTGTCTACCAATATATCCTCCAAAGGAGCAATACCCAAAGCAGCAATCTCTTTCTTAATCAAGGCTATCTGACTGCGATAAGGAGTGATGACACCTAAAGTGACAGCCGGGTTGAAACCGGAAACAGCTGCATACTGCCGATAGATAGCCGCTGCCAACCGTGCCACAATCCGCGCCTCCGAATGGTTCATCTTGGCCGACTGTGCCGGCGGTTCGACTGCGGCAGGCAGAAAAGCGACACGACGAGTCAGCAAGCCGGCAAACTCACAATCACACAGCTCAGGAGCAAGAATCAGCTCTCCCTGCTGGTGCGGCAGACCAACCGGTTCCAACAGACCACCGTAAAAAGCCCGGTTAGGAAACAAAGCTACCTCGATATTCATACGACCCTGACGGCAGAGCATGTCGTAGGAGGGATGAGGGATAAAAGATGAAGAATGAGAGGTTGATGCCTGGCGATTGGCACTTTCCTTGGAGAGATTCCTATAAAGGCGTTCGAAAAGGGAATCTTTCAAATTATACAATCCGATGGCCTGCAAAGCTTCGTCACACACTTCCGACTGCTCGGACGACTGCAAGACCACTGCGGGTAGCTGCTTATGGTCACCTATCAAAATAAATTTGCCGATGGCATCCGCGCCTGCGGGATTGCGGGTACAGAGTAACCCCAGCAGTTGTGGTTCCAAAATTTGGGTAGCCTCATCCACAATCGCTACATCAAAAGTCTTCAACCGGAAAAGTTCGGTCTTGGAAGAAAGCGTGGCAACCGTACCGACAAAAACACGGCAACGGGCAATGCGCTCCTGCACCTGCCGCCGAGTGGCACAAGATTCCAACACATTCTCAATCAGATACGGGCGGAATGAGTCATCGCAAGACAACTCACTGCCTAAACGGATAAAGTCTATTTCAGGCTCAATGGAAGCCAGCGCCTTACTGATTTCATCTACAGCACGATTGGTATACGAAAGCAGTAGAATCTGTTTCCCCTCCCGGTAAAAGGCTTCTACCATGCCCCGCAGCGCGCGAGAGGTCTTGCCGGTACCCGGCGGACCGATTAAAAGGAAATAGTCGCGGGCAGCCTGCGCTTTTAGAATAATCCGCGAAAAATCATCCGGAGCGGTCGCAATACCAGTATCCAAAGAAGCATCGAACTCGGGAGGGCGCTGCCCCAACAACAAATCACGCCGTCTTTGAGTGGCAGAAAGGAAAGCGGAAAGTCCCAGATACATGCTACGAAAGGAGGTGTCCATATAGTCGTGCTCTATGGCATAAAGGCTAGCAGCAGGCAATACACCCGCATTCTGCTGAGTGGCACGAAGACGGATACAGACCTCGTTATCGGATATGCGCTCTATATTACCTTTAAACACCATCTTGTTGGTAACGTTGTCGGTATCCGTATTCCGTTCGTAAAGAACCACCGCATCACCCTGACGGAAATTGGGCAGAACCCGCTCCTGCCGGGAAGCAACCATTTGCTTCGTTCTGAGTGACAAATACGGTTTATGCGCATCTGCCGCATGATTCTCGCAAATAGCCAAATCGTACAGAATTTCACCTGCCTCACATTTCTCAGCCAGTGTGGAAAGCCAGAGGGCGGCAGCACCGGTACGTCCTTCATAATCCACATCTCCAGATTTGGAGGTATAGAGTTCCTTGGTTATAAAGTTATAGAGCGTATAAAAATAGCTTTGTTCCAACGACGAAAGCGAACGGATGCGTTGCGCTACGGCATCGATGGAGGGGCAAAGGAAGCGTTTCCACAAGGTATTGTCCAAACCGCGCTCATTCAAGGTATCCGGATGGATGTCTTTCAGGCGCTCTGCCGTATACTGTGGGCTATTCCGTAACTGGATGCCATATTCATTGGCTACAATCCGGTTACGCACATCCATCACACGGCGCACCATTGCCCACGAAGGACGCGCCGGATAAAGCAACGGATAACGGGTATAGAGCAGATAAGCCTTTACACGTCGATGGTCCATTCCCATAGAATACTCCAACACAGCCTGATAGAGCAACATCTGCACCTTATTGTTTTCTTTAGGCTCCACCTTACCACGGATGGAATACTCGTCCGCCTTACCGGACTTCATTTCAATGAACGAGGTCATATCCCGCTGCATGTAGTCCAGACGCCCTTGCAAACCCAATGCTTCACAGATGTAAGAGGGTTCCAGCACGGCATCAGTCCTATCGAGCTCATAGCCGGATGCACGGAATGTTTCTGTCACCGTCCGGTGGATATTATCGAAATGGCGCTTGCAATCGGAAAAGAATTCAGCTTCCTTCTCCCGGTCGCGCAGGTCGGCACATGCTGCCAGCTCGATGGGATAAGAACGGAAGGCCTTCTTCATGCATGCCAAATAATCGGGTGCCTCCTTGGCATGAATCCATTCGTCCAGAAAGAGGTTGGCAATATTACCCAACAGTAACGGACGGGTATTGTCTGGCGACTGGAGCCGTGCCAGGATATAATTGGCAGGATGATGCCCGTAATCCTTGAAGCATTCGGCAAGCGAACTGATGTCTATCAAGTAATCGGGCTCAAGTATAATAAAGGAAGGGGTGAGTATGCCGACTTCGTCCACCGTAACATCCAGCAGATTGACCTGGGCATGCCGCCACAGAATCCGGCAGATTTCTGCAAACTCTTCATTAATCTGAGGTACATTATAACGGACACGCAACGGCTCATCGGCTACAGTGTCTACGGGCAGTACATATAAATAAGTATCATCGGCATACTGAAAACAGACGCGCATGCGCTTTATCCGTTCTTTGGCGGGCGGTGCCACTATATAGGTGGCATCCGCACGGGGTAGCAGGCGATAAAGTTCGGCAGGTATCTCCTCCCCCGTCAAGCGCTTGACAAAGAATGCCAGTGTCTTGGCATCACGCAACAACTGTTCACGTTGCGGTTCCGCCTGGCGGTTCAGAATAGCATTGGAGGTCAGCCGGAAGGTATGCAGACGGTTCTGTTCCACGGTGGAAAGTCCGGCCTTCGAAGCCACGAAACTGATACGTGCAGAAAGGTCCGTCATCTGCAAGCTGCCGTCGGGCATCTGTGTACGGCACAAACGCTCCAGCAACTCGCGCAATTGCCGATAGGCCACGTCCAAGGAGATTTCCTCAACGTGGCAGGCTTCCAGCAATATACTAAAATATTCCTTTACTTCACAATCCATCATTCCTCTGTCTCCACTTCTTCCGCTTCATCATCAGTCTTTTTATCCTTTATCATCAGGATACTCAACTCATAGAGCAGATAAAGCGGCACCGCCACTACTGTCAAGGTAAACGGGTCACCGGTCGGAGTAATGATGGCCGAGGCAATAACAATGATGACAACAGCATGACGGCGGTATTTCCGCAAAAAGGTCTTGTGCACCAGTCCCAGCAGGGAAAGCAGCCATGTCACCAGCGGCAGTTCGAATGCCAGTCCCATGCAAAGCACCAACATCATGAAATTGTCGATGTACGAGTTCAGGGAAATTTGATTCTCGATGGCTGCGCTCAATTGATAAGTGGAAAGGAAACGCAATGTCAGCGGATAGACCATAAAATACCCCAGCAACACACCGATGAAGAACATCACCGTACCTATACCCAGCGCTTTCCTCACCCCTTTACGCTCGTTTGGATAGAGTGCAGGGCTTACAAAGCGCCAGATTTCATAGAAAAAATAAGGAGCAGCCGTTACCACCGACATCCAGAAAGCAGTAGACATGTGGACAAAGAACGGTGCGGCAAGATTGATATTGACGAGCTTCACATGAAACTCCTGGGTAAAGAATTCATCCTGCAAATCCAGTCTCTGCCCTATCCAGCGCAGCAAGTCATAGAAAATGAAGTCGTTATGGCAAGGAGCCAATATCACATTGTCAAACAGATAAGGCATGGCAATAAAATAACCGATAGCCAATACAAACCACACACCGAGTACACGAAACAACACCCGGCGCAACTCGTCCAAGTGGTCCCAAAAGGTTAGTTCTTTTTCTGACATAAAGGGATTTACTATTTACTATTTGGGCTGCGCTGCGGGGATTTACTATTTGACAATTTACTATTTACTATTTGGGCTGCGCTGTGGAAAAGGCAACAAGCCTACCCATACTCCTGAACTTCTCAGAGTATCAAATAGTAAATAGTAAATTGTCAAATAATAAATACCCTTGTTCCTTTATTTCTTTTCAGCCGGTTTATCCAAATCTTCCTGAGCCTTGTTTATCTCTTCTTTGGCTTCATTCACACCATCCTTGAAGCTCTTCACTCCTTTGCCCAAACCACGCATCAATTCGGGAATTTTCTTACCACCAAACAACAGCAAGATGACCAATGCAATAATTATCCATTCGGAACCGCTGGGCAGAAAGCCTAATAAAAGTAAGTTTGTCATAGTTATATCTGATTAATTATAGTGCAAAGATAGTGAAATTAAGGATTAGGGATTAAGGATTAAGGATTAATTTTATCGCAATCCCTAATCCCTAATCCCTGCCCCCTATCTTCAGTCTTGATAATAAATACGTTTTACCCGTGTAGAAACGCTTGTCAACACCTCATAAGGAATAGTTTCGAGTACATCGGAAAGAACGGTTATAGGCAGATGGTCACCAAAAATTTCCACACTGTCACCCTCCTTGCAATCGATGTCCGTCACGTCAATCATACAGACATCCATGCAGATATTCCCTACATAGGCTGCCCGTTGGCCGTTTACAAGACAATAGGCATGTCCATTTCCAAGATGGCGGTTCAGGCCGTCGGCGTAACCGATGGGAAGAGCCGCTATACGCGACGGACGGGTGAGATGCCCTTTCCGGCTATACCCCACCGTATCCTCTTCGGGAACATCACGTATCTGGAGGATGGTAGTCTTCAACGTGCTCACATTATTCATAATGGAATTGTCTATGGGATTGACACCATAGAGGCCGATACCCAGGCGCACCATATCGAATTGCGCCCCGGGGAAACGCTCGATACCTGCGGAATTGCAGATATGGCGAAGTATCTTATGCGGAAAAGCCTCCTGCAATTCCATGGACGCTTTCTCGAACATTTCTATCTGCCGGCGTGTAAAACTGTCGAATTGTTGCGAATCGCTCCCTACCAAATGCGAGAAGACGGAACGGGCAATCACAGCATTCTGTCCCTTCAGCCGTTCTATCAGCCGGGGCATATCCTCCGGAGCAAACCCCAGGCGGTGCATACCGGTATCCAGCTTTATGTGGATGGGGAAGTTTGTGATACCTTCCTTTTCCGCTTCTTTAATCAAAGCGTCCAGCAGATGGAAGCTATATACTTCGGGCTCCAGCTTGTAATCGAACATGGTCTTGAAAGCAGTCATCTCAGGATTCATGATAATGATGTTCGCAGTGATGCCCGCTTTGCGGAGTTCGGAGCCTTCGTCGGCAACCGCCACGGCAAGATAATCGACATGATGTTCCTGCAAAGTCTTGGCTATCTCATAAGAACCTGCACCGTAAGCGGAGGCTTTCACCATGCAGACCATCTTTGTTTCCGGCTTCAGCTTGCCACGATAATAGTTCAGATTGGCAATCATCGCTCCAAGATTAACCTCCAGAATGGTTTCGTGCACCTTCTTCTCCAATACTTCCGTCAAGGAGTCAAAACCGAACTTACGTGCACCCTTAATCAGAATTATTTCGTTTTCAAGGCGAAGTTCCCCACGCTGAATGGCACGTATCAAGGCCGCTGTATCCGGATAAAAGGTCTTCTCTATATTAAAGCGTGCAGCGCAGGAAGATATTTCATTTCCTACACCTATGATGCGTTCAATGCCACGGCTGTTTACCAGCTGTGCCACTTGTCGGTAAAGTGTCGGCGTGTTCTGACCGGTCTCCAATATATCCGAAAGAACCAAAGTCCGCCTCAATCCCTTACTTTGCGAACGGCGGTAAAGAAAATCGAGTGCAATATCTAATGAGCCAAGGTCAGAATTATAACTGTCGTTAATCAACAGACAGTTGTTTTTTCCCTCCTTGACTTCCAGCCGCATGGCGATGGGTTCCAGCCTTGCCATACGTTCTGTAATCTGTTCGGCAGGAAGCATCAGATAGAGGCATGCGGCCAGGCAGTTCAGCGAATTCTCGATGGAAGCATCATCTATGAACGGTAGAGTAAACGTATTGTCCATATCCAGATAGCGATAGGAAATGACAGTACAGTCATCCCGTTTCTCCACCTTACTTATATATAGAGGACGTTCCATATCTTTCCGGCTCCACGCAATCTCACGTGCAGACAGCATGGACTTCGCCACACAGTTGCTGACGAACTCATCGTCACCATTATAAATCACTACATCACAATTCTTGAAAAGCGTCAGCTTCTCCATGCATTTCTCCTGCAACGAGAAGAAATTTTCCTGGTGAGCCCCTCCTATATTGGTCAGTATACCTATGGTAGGCTTGATAATGTTCTGCAAAGCACGCATTTCCCCCGGCTCGGAAATACCGGCTTCAAAAATAGCAAGTTCGGACTGTTCGTTCATCTGCCACACAGACAAAGGCACTCCAATCTGAGAGTTATAACTGCGGGGAGAACGGATAATGGCACGTTCCGGACTGAGCAACTGGTGCAGCCATTCCTTCACAACAGTCTTACCGTTGCTTCCCGTAATACCGATGACCGGTATCTGGAACCGGTTCCGATGCTGTTCCGCCAGTTTTTGCAAGGCTTTCAGCGGGTTGGGAACAATGAGATAATTGACAATTGACTGCGCATCATCACGCTGCATAGCATTGTCAATTGTCAATTGTCCATTGTCCATTAATCTAAAGCTTTCTTCGCTAAGCACAAAATTACGTACTCCACGGGCATATAAATCTGCAATATAGCGCGCACCGTCATTCCTCTTGGTGGTCAAGGCAAAGAATAATGTTTCCTCAGGAAAATTCAGGGAACGGCTGTCAGTGAGCAGCCAGTCTATGGTAGCCGGCGCGTTTCCCATACGCCGTGCGCCAATACTTTCGGTTATGCTTTCAATCGAATACGACATATTTCTCTCTCTTTTTGGAAATCTAAGTACGGGTATTTTCCGTTAAGTTGGTCTATTTTTAACACAATTTGTCCTAAAAAACGCTTATACTCTTCTGAAGCGGGATAAAATGGCTTATGTGACAACATCTTACGGATATTTTCACTTTCTTCCATAATCCGTAACGCATCGGCAGAGATACACGACCGGGTAAACCGTTCCCAGACATAGCGAATGGCCGTTTCGGAAGGATGCACCATGTCTTCTGCATAGAAGCGATAGTCACGAAGCTCGTCGAGCAGCAACTCATAAGCCGGAAAATAGAAAACATGTTCCGGGAAAGTGGCTTGCAACTGGTTCACGGCAAGCAGCAAGGTAGCTTTACTGAGCTGGTTGGCATGCATTCCGTCACGCACGTGGCGGATGGGGCTGACGGTGAACAATACTTTCAACCGGGGAATCCGCGCCAGCAAGCCGGAAAGCAAAGAGGTGTAGTCAGATACTATTTCACTGACAGAAAGCATACGGCGGGTAAAGCAGGACTCAGGTTGCTTATGACAGTTGGCAACTACAGTTCCCGTCTTTTCATTTTCATAAACCCAGGCAGAGCCGAAAGTCAGCAACAGACAATCCAACCGGTCCAGCCTTTCATGGGCGCTTTTCAAACGCCCGTTAATACCTGCCAATGTTTCCTCTGCAGAGACTGAGGAAAAGCTACCATGATGCATGGCACTGTGCCAAAGTTCATGAAAGAGGAAAATATCGTTTTCATTGTAGCATCTGCCCGCAATGATTTCACGCAATGCCGCAGAAATGGAAAACGGATTATAAAGCACACCATAAGGATTGACGTCACAACGGAACTTGGCATCCGCCAGCCTTTGCCCCATCTCGGACGCAAAACAAGAACCCATCAGCAACAGATTATTCTCTTGCGAAAGAAGGGGCATACTGGAAACTACTTCTACAGGCGTATAAAGATTCATAAGCTCGGAATAAATAAACCATTCACTTTCTCGAAAAAAATGATGTACCAACTGCTTGCTACGCCACAAAGATAGTAAATTTCAATATATAACGGTCGAAACATAAAAAGGCAGGTGATATAACCTTTCATTATATCATCTGCCTTAAATAAAAATACTATATATTCTATTAATACCAATTAGCCGTAGGATCAGCCACCCAATCTGCAAAACCTGGATATTTATCATTAATATCCTGACGTTCAGCAGTCCATTCATATCTTGTCTCTACACGTATCTTCTGCGGAGCTTTGCCTATCTCCGCTTTCAGTGTATATACTTCAGCATTTTGACCTTCCACTTTGACATTTACGGCACCGGTACCGTCAACTCTGTACATCACCGTCCGCCATCGCGGCGGCGGCAACAAGCGCAAGTACCGCGTCATCGA
>OLPI01002804.1_pt1 | contig 13093 bp, 10 predicted proteins | sample 1672361 | NCBI WGS metagenome assembly OLPI01 (sample SAMEA3136675, study PRJEB25190) | human gut metagenome
GTTGAGCGTGAGCGGAGTCTGCTGGGCTTCATCGTGTTCTTCTTGGGTGATGTAGTTATTGCTGAGCATGCGATCGAGCACGAGGTTGCGGCGCGCTAAGCAGTTCTCAGGATTGTCGACCGGGTTGTTATAGGTGGGCGATTGTGGAATGCCGATGAGCGTCGCAGCTTCGGGCAAGGTAAGGTCTTTTGCCGGCTTCGAGAAATAGAGCTGCGAAGCCGCTTCGATACCATAAGCGCCTTGTCCATAGTTGATGGTATTGAGATACATCTGAAGTATCTCGTCTTTGCTGAACATCTTCTCGAGTTCGAGCGAGATATAGGCTTCGCGCACTTTTCGCTTGATCGTAGATTCGTTCGCTTCATCAGCAAGCACCGTATTGCGCACGAACTGCTGCGTGATGGTCGAAGCGCCTTCCCTACCCGTACCGGTCAGGTTCACCACGATCGCGCGGGCGATACCCATCATATCCACGCCATCATGTTCGTAGAAGCGCTCGTCTTCCGTTGCGACCGTGCCTTCGAGCACGTAATCGCTCATTTCCGAAAGCTCGATCGGATCACGATTCTCGACATAGAATTCAGCAAGCAGCGTGGTGCCATCGTTAGCATAAACACTGGTCTTTTGCGCGTAATTGAAAGCAGACGAATCTTTATAATCGGGCAGATCCTGCAACCAAACCGCTGCCGCTGCAGCCACCGCAACGCCGCCGGCCCCGAAAATGACCAGCACGATAACAAGAGCGAGCATTGCCTTGCTCAACGGTTGACGCTTTTTGCGATGTGCCCTCTTTTTACGAGTGCGAACTGACATCTTACCTCCATGGATACACTGTGAAGTATTTTATCATGGCGGCGTAAACGACAAGGCTGCCATATGCCACGGGTGAAGATTCACACGGTTTAGCCACAGAATAGCAAGAATTGTAAGGTTTTTATGATGAACGCTCGAGCTTATGCAGGCTGCTTCTGGAAGAAATAGTCGTTGTCTTGCGTGTAGGAATCTTCTGCAAGCTGCATCTGATCGTGAAGCGCTTCGCGCGACGTGCCGCCGAAGGTGGTACGTGCCGCAACGATGCTCTCGAGATCGAGCGCACCCGTGATATCCTCTTCGAAGAGCTCGCTTTCCGCTTTGAAGTCTTCGAGGCTCAGATCATCCAAGTTGCAGCCGCGCTTATCGCACAAGAGCACCAGATGGCCCACCACTTCATGCGCCTGCCTGAACGGCATGCCCTTCTTTGCCAGATAATCGGCCACATCGGTTGCAGCCAAATAGCCCTTTTCAGCCTGGATGCGCATGGCATCCTCATTGACCTTCATGGTGGCGATCATGCCTTCCATGCAGGTAAGGCAATCATAAAGCGTCTTCGCAGCATCGATCACGCCCTCTTTATCTTCCTGGAGATCCTTGTTGTAAGCTAGCGGCAGCGATTTCATCGTAACGAGAAGCGCCACGAGATCGCCCACCACACGACCCGACTTGCCGCGAATGAGCTCCGCGAAATCGGGATTCTTCTTCTGTGGCATGATCGACGAACCGGTCGAGAACGCATCGGAGAGCGTGATGAAACCGAATTCCGAAGTGGACCAGAGGATGATCTCTTCCGCCAAACGCGAAAGATGGATCATGCTCACGCTTGCCGCGTAATCGAGGTCGAGCAGGAAATCGCGATCGGAAACGGCATCGAGCGAATTCGGGATAGGCGCGGCGAACCCAAGCGCACGGGTAGTCGCATCACGATCGAGCGGATAGGTGGTGCCTGCGAGCGCCGCCGAACCGAGCGGATTCATATCGGCCGCATCGAACGCTTGGCGCAAGCGATTGAAATCGCGGGTGAACATCCAGTAGTACGCCATGAAATGATGTGCGAGCAGCACGGGCTGGGCATGCTGAAGGTGCGTATAGCCCGGGAGCAGTACCTCTTCATTCTGCGCTGCGAGCGCCAGAAGCGTCTTGCGCAGTTTCAGGTTCGCACCCATGAGTTCACGGCAAAGCTCTTTCGCATAGAGACGCGTGTCGGTGATGACCTGATCGTTTCGAGAGCGACCGGTGTGCAGACGCGCACCCGCATCGCCGATACGCTCGGTGAGCACCGCTTCGATGGACATATGAATGTCCTCGTTATTGATATCGAAGACGAAGTTACCCTCCTCGATATCGCGCTCGATCTGCGCAAGCCCCGCCGTGATCGCTTCAGCATCTTCCTGCGAGATGACACCCTGATCGGCGAGCATGCGCGCATGTGCCATCGACCCGGCGATATCCTGTTTGTACATTGCCTTATCGACCGGCAACGATGCACCGAACTCCTGCGTGAATTCACTCACGCCCTCTTCGAAACGTCCAGACCACAGTGCCATATCTTCTACTCCCGTTACCCGTATCTACTCGTAGTTCGTTCCCTGATCGGAACTGGAGGACCTATTTCCCCCTTATGCAAAACGAACGCTCGGACAACCTGCCCGAGCGCTGCTTAGTGTATTCCGCTTGCTTATTTGAGCGCGTCTTCTTCGAGCTCTTTCGCATCGCCGTCGGTCTTGCCGTTGTCGCGGCGGTTCTTTGCCCACACGCGGTTGGACAGGCCATACAGATCGATGAAGCCCTTCGCAGAATCGCGATTGAAGGTATCAGCGGCATCGTAAGTTGCCAGGCCATAGTCATAGAGCGAATAGTTGGACTTGCGGCCAGTAACGGTACAGGTACCCTTATAGAACTTCAGGCGAACCACGCCCTCAAGGCAGGTCTGAGTAGCGGCGATGAATTCGTCCATCGCATGCTTGAGCGGCGAGAACCACTGACCGTTGTAGACCTGAACGGCCCAGTCTTGCTCGATGTGGGCCTTGTAACGCATGACCTCGCGCTCAAGGCACATATCCTCAAGTGCACGATGTGCGCAGATGAGCGCCAGGGCAGCCGGCGCTTCATAGCACTCACGAGATTTCACGCCGATCATACGGTTCTCGATCATGTCGATACGACCGAAACCGTTCGAACCAGCGATCTTGTTCATAGCTTCAATGATCTCAAGGAACGACATCTCCTTGCCATCGAGTGCCACCGGAACGCCAGCAGCGAACGTGATCTCGACCTCAGTCGCTTTATCGGGAGCAGCCTCAGGATCGACCGTCATCGTGTAGATATCGGCCGGAGGCGCTGCCCACGGATCTTCGAGCACGCCGCACTCGATCGCGCGGCCCCACAGATTGTCATCGATCGAATAGGGGTTGGACTTGGTAGCATCTACGGGCACGCCGTGAGCTTCAGCATAATCGATCTCTTCAGGACGCGTATGAAGATCCCATTCGCGCACGGGAGCCAGGATCTCGATGCTGGGATCGAGTGCCTGGATAGAAGTCTCGAAGCGGACCTGATCGTTGCCCTTGCCCGTGCAACCATGAGCGATGTACTTCGCACCTTCTTTGTGCGCGACATCGACCAAGAACTTGGAGATGAGCGGGCGCGAAAGCGCAGAGACGAGCGGGTACTTGCCTTCGAAGTGTGCATTTGCAGCAAGTGCCTTAGTAAGGTATTCGTTCACGAAAAGCTCGCGCATATCGATGACGTAGCATTCGAGCGCACCGGTCTTCAGTGCCTTTTCCTTTACCTTCTCAAGGCCCTCATGCTCCTGGCCGACCTCACCTACAACCGCGATGACATCGAGGCCCTTTTCTTCCTGGAGCCACTTGATGCACACGGAGGTATCAAGACCGCCGGAATATGCGAGTACTACCTTATCTTTTGCCATGTTGTTTCCTTCCTTAACAGGCGCAAATTTCATCTTTGCATTGTAGCGTGCGAACGTGCCCTACGAAAGTGGACGCAACACGCTTTTAACAGCTATTTCGTCCCCTCAGATGCGCCGCCTTCAGCAGCATCGTCTGAAGAGCTCTTCTTCTGCGCAGCATCCTTCTTGAGCACATCGCCCAGTTTGTCTTCAGCGTTGCCTACTTTATCCTTGAGCATCTCCATGACCTCTTTGAAATTAGCGTTGACGTTTTCCGCTTCTTTCATGAGGCGGTCGTATTCTTCCTGAGCGGCAGCCGCTTCTTCTTCGGCCTTCTTCGCAGCCTCAGCTGCCTCTATCTCTTTTTGCTTCGAATCGATGCAGATCTGCGGAAGCGCCGCGATGAACTTGTCGATATCCTTTTCCTCGATGATGAGTGGCGGCAAGAAACGCAACGTGTGCTCGTCGGTAGCGTTGATGATGAAACCAGCATCGAGCGCAGCATCCACCACGAACGGAGCTTTGAATTCATCTTTGAGGACAGCACCGATCATCAGACCCGAACCGCGAACCTCGGTAACCTCGTCCAGAGCAAGAAGCTTGTCCGCGAAATAATCGCCCCTGTTCTCAACGCGCTCGCCGAAGTTGCCGGTCTTGAGCGTATCGAGCGTTGCGTAAGCAGCGGCGGCGGCCAAGTTGCTGCCGCCGAAGGTCGAGCCATGATCACCCGGCTCGAAGGCCTCAGCTACCTCAATGCGGGCAACGCAACCGCCCATGGGCATGCCGGATGCCACGCCTTTAGCAAAGGTGAAGATATCAGGCGTGATGCCGGCGTTTTGGAACATGAACGGATAGGTTCCGCAACGATAGAAACCAGTCTGAACCTCATCAAGGATGGAAAGCGCACCATTGCGACGCGCGAGCTTAGTTGCCTCGAACAGATAATCGGGATCGATCGGGATCACACCGCCCTCGCCCTGGATCGGCTCCATCATGATGGCAGCGATCTGACCGGGATACTCCCACCAAATATTGCGCAGCGCATTGATATCGTTAGGCGGAATAGCGATGAAGCCCTCTGGGAGCGGCTGGAAGGGCTCTTGCTTATCGGGCTGTGCCGTAGCGGCAAGCGTTGCGAGCGTACGACCATGGAAGCTTCCTTCAAGCACGAGGATGATGTGACCACCAGAAGACTCTTTCTTCGCCCAAAGACGTGCGAGCTTGATCGCACATTCGTTGGCCTCTGCCCCGGAGTTCGCGAAGAAAGTCTTCCAAGGAGCACGGAAGAACGTGGGTATGCATTCGTTAGCCATCTCCGAAATGAGCTTGGCCACTTCGCCACGCTTCTCGATATAGAAGTAGTTGCTCACGTGGATGAGCTTCTGGGCCTGCTCGGCGATGGCTTCCGCCACACGCGGATGGCAATGCCCCAGGCTGTCAACCCCGATACCCGAGAGCAGATCGAGGTATTCCTTACCCTCTTCGTCCTTTACGGTAACGCCTTCACCTTCAACGAAGCAGACGGGCTTGCGCTTGAAGGTGTGCATGATATACGTATCGTCTAGTTTCTTTACTTCTTCAAAGGTCATTTTTAAGCTCTCCTATTTACCCTGTTAACTGGCTGTTTTTCTTCTCCGTTAAAGGTTCTCGACGAGACGAGAGGCCAGCAACCCGAGCGGGGCGTACTCGTCTTTTGTATTGTGTTCGTCATCATTATATATGAGAGTGCCGCAGCCCACTTGAGTGAGCAGCTCGATCAAGAGCGAATGCGGCATCGTGCCGTTGATGATGTGAGCACGATGGACCCCCGCTTCGAGCGAGAGCACACAGGATTGCAGCTTAGGGATCATGCCTTTGCTCACGCGCCCTTCTGCGAGCATGTCACGTGTTTCTTGAAGGGACATGCGCGAAACGAGCGAATCCTTATCATCGAAGTCTTCGTAGAAGCCGTCCACATCAGTGAGAAAGATGATCTTCTGCGCACCGATCGCACCAGCAACAGCGCAAGCGACCGCATCTGCATTGATGTTGAACGAGCCGCCATCTTCGCCTTTGCCTACCGATGCGATGATGGGCACGTACGCTGCATTGATGAGCGACTTGAGGTAGGCCGGATTCACTTCGATCACGCTGCCAACGCGCCCCAGTTCTGGCCGAACCTGCTCAGCCACGATGGTGCCCGCATCAGCGCCATTGACCCCAACAGCCAAGTTGCCATGTTGATTCATAGCGCGCACGAGCTCCTCGTTCACCTTGCCGATCAAGGTCATCTTCACGACTTCCATGGCCTCTTCGGTAGTGACGCGCAGTCCATCGATGAATTCAACATCTATGCCGAAGCGTTCCATATTCCGCGAGATGTCCGCGCCACCGCCATGAACGATGACCGGATTCACCCCCATGATCTTGAGCATGACGATGTCCGACATGACCGCATCGCGCAGTTTCGGATCGACCATGGCAGCTCCACCGTATTTGATCACGATGGTCTTGCCCGTCTGATTCTTGATATAGGGGAACGCTTCGATGAGCACCTCTGCGGTGTGCGAAGACGTGAGCTTTCTATCTTTTGCATATTTCATACTGGTATCTCCAACAGTTGGTAAATCGATCAAACACTCATGAGTGCCAACTTGAGGCAGGTGGCAGCCTTAGGTTCGGTAATCACCGTTGATGCGCACATAATCGTAGGAGAAATCGCACGTCCAGATGGTAGTGGAACTCGTGCCAGCCCCCAAATCCGCTTCGAGCACGATCTCGGGCTCTTCGAAACGCTTGAGCGCCTCTTCCTCGCTGAACTCGACGGTAAGGCCATCGCGGCACACCGGAATTCCCATGATATCGATCGAAACATCCTGCTGCTCGAAATGCGCTCCGCTGCGTCCGAGTGCGCCAGCGATACGCCCCCAGTTCGCGTCGTGACCAAAAACAGCGGTCTTCACGAGCGGCGAATTCGCCACGGTACGAGCAGCCAGATCGGCCTCTTCGTCATTTGCTGCGCCTGTGATCTTCACAGTAACGAGCTTGGTCGCACCTTCCCCATCACGCGCCATCTCGCGAGCGAGCATCTGCGTGAGCGCATCGAGTGCGGTCTGGAATTCTTCGTAGGCATGCGAGCCTTCCGCGATGCGCGCACCTGGCGCTGCCTTGCCGCTTGCCAGCAAGAAGCAGGTATCGTTCGTTGAGGTATCGGAATCGACCGTGACCTTGTTGAAGCTCTGGTTCACACTGTGAACGAGTGCGCTGTGGAGCACTTCGGGAGCAAGCGGTGCATCGGTGGTGATCACGGCGATCATGGTAGCCATGTTCGGCATGATCATGCCCGAGCCCTTCGCCATGCCGCCGATCGTGATCGTGGCTCCTCCCAGCGCAGGATCCTGGCTCACGTAACGGACCGCGCGCTCCTTGGAATAGGTATCGGTGGTCATGATCGCGCTTGCAGCATCGCTTCCCGTTTCACGCGTCATGGTCTTGTGAAGCTTTGGTACGGCCACCTCGAACGGTGCCGTGTTGAGCAGCTGACCGATCACGCCGGTTGAAGCAACGAGCACTTCATCGGCGCAGCAGCCAACCACATCGGCAACGATCTGGCAGGTGCGCTTGGCATCGGCGATGCCCACGCTGCCCGTTGCCGCGTTCGCGCAACCCGAATTGACGATGACCGCCTTGGCGAGGCCATAATTCTGTCCGCCAAGATGCTCTTTGGAAACCGTTACCGGAGCGGCGCAGAACACATTTTGCGTGAAGGTTGCCGCTGCTGGGCAGAGCTCATCGGCTTCAACAAGGGCCATATCGAGCCTGCCGGGATTCTTGCGGAAGCCGGCATGGATGCCACCCGCCCGAAAGCCTAAAGCACTCGTTACGCCGCCGCCTTCGACCACATCGAACGCCAAATCTTTATCACTATCGTTATTCGTTTGAAACGTCATAAGAAGAACCATATCCCTTTACTGAATTCTTAGACCGGAAGCGCCTCCATACGAAGGCCGGTCGTTTGATCGAAACCACAGACGATGTTGGCGCATTGTACCGCTTGACCTGCTGCACCTTTGCAGAGATTGTCGATCGCGCACACAGCGATGAGCGAGCCGGTCGCCTCTTGATAGGCAATGCCGATCTGGGCATTGTTCGTGCCTACAACAGAAGCGGTGCGCGGCATCTGGCCGAGCGGAAGCACCGTAACAAAGGGATATCGTCGTCGGTCGTAGGTTTCGACATAGAGCGCATGGAGCGACTCAAGGGATTGTGTGGCGCGCGCTTCTTCGTTGAGCTGAAGCGTGACCGTTGAGAGCAAGCCGCGATTCGCTGGAGCAAGATGCGGCGTGAACACGAGGCGGCCTTCTAGCCCCAAGATCTGCTCGATCTCGGGCGTATGCCGATGGCTTGCGACTCCGTAGGCTTCGAAGTTATCATTCGCGTTGCAGAAATGTGTGCGCGCATTCGCACTGCGACCAGCGCCGGTTACGCCAGAGATCGCATCGACCACCACAACGCCTTCCGAAAGCGCAACGGCCGGCCATGCAGCGAGCGAGGTGGCCGTAGGATAGCAACCCGCGCAAGCTACCAGGGTGGGATGGTGCTGAACGTGCAAGTCGCGCGCTTCGAGCAATTCTGCTTCCGTGATCTCGGGCAGACCGAAGAATGCCTGCTCCAGCAGATCGACCGCCGTGTGCGGCGTCTTGTACCACTGTTCGAAAACGACAGGATCCTTCAGGCGAAAATCAGCCGAAAGGTCGAAGACCGAAACATCCGCCGCCAAAAGGTCAGGCACGAGCGTCATAGCTGCCGTGTGAGGCGTAGCCATGAAGACCACATCGCAATCGGCAAGAGAGGCGGTGTTGTGCGCTTCGAATTCAAGATCGCACACACCGGTGAACGCAGGATAAAGCTCCGAGATAGGCAGCCCTTCATCGGTTGAAGACGTGATCACGCGCAGATCGAATTCAGGATGGCGAGAAAGGATGCGCACCAGTTCAGCTCCTGCATATCCAGCAGCACCGATAATACCGGCAACTAGTCCCATGGCCATTCCTTTCTTCTCGCGAGGTATACAAATTCAGTGGATAAATGATACCCCTCTTCGGGAAGAGGGGTACATCTTTAATTCTATTCGTTTTGTGAACGGGCTAAAAAGCAGCGATTAGTCCACGATCTCTTCAAGAGTGATCTCGAAGTTCAGATCCTTACCTGCCATCTCGTGATTCATGTCGAACACCACATCATCATCGGTGATCTCGACCACTTTGACCGGGAATGCCTGTCCACCAGGAGCCTGCATGTAAACGGTCTGTCCAACAGGCAGATCGTTAACATCGGGCACGTTTTCCTTCGGGATGCGCTGAACAAGCTGCTCGTCGCGCTCGCCATAAGCATCAGCAGCGGGGATATGGACCTTTTTGGTCTCTCCCACTTCCATCTCGTTCACCGCGGCATCGAAACCGGGGATCATCATGCCTGCCATGCAGGTGAATTCCAAGGGCTCACCACGCTCGACTGAAGAATCGAACACCGTACCGTCATCGAACGTGCCAATGTAGTTGACCCGTACCTTTTTTCCTTCGTTGCTCATATCGTTTCCTTTCACGAGGAGAACAGGATCATCTCTGCTGATCTGTTTGCGAGATTTCTTTTCGTTCGAGTAGTGTAGCGTAAATTTGCACGGCTTTTTGCTCCCAACGCGTTGTCGACATAGAGCTGTCATATAACGCGCCCATAAACACGTTAGCTGTCTTTCTGCATCGTTCCCCACTTGTCGCGCGCAGTGCGCATTCGTTCGCCTAGAATGGTCGCATGTCTTCCCCGCACGAACAGCCCCAAGGAACTCAAGCCCAGCACGCGACCCCTACGCGCCAGCAGGTCATGGCAACGCCCGCGTTTCTCTATGCGACCGTCCTTCTGATGGGGGCGATCGGCGCGACGCTCCGTTACCTGATCGAGCTCATCATCCCGACTCAAGGCTTTCCGTGGGCAACGCTGCTCATCAACCTTGTGGGATGCTACATCATCTATATCGTCTATCAGTGGTTCGACCGGCGCGCACACATACACGCGGTCTGATGACTCGCATGCTCAAGCGCCATCTGCCTGAGCAATTCCCGTTTGCCACGCTCATCGTGAACCTGATCGCCTGCTTTGCGGCAGGCATGATCATGCCTCTCGCTCTGAATGAAGTATTGTATTTGACCTTGACCGTCGGTTTCCTAGGCGGATTCTCAACGCTGGCCACGATGAACTTCGAAGCAGTGAGCCTCTTTGCGACCAAACGCTACAAATACTGCTTTGCCTACCTGGCCATCACCTACGCGAGCACACTGGGCGCAGCAGCGCTCGGCTTCGCACTGGTGAGCTTTTTCATCGGTTGATCGACCAGTAACCAGCAATATCTGTTGTGCCTAAACGAACAGAGGGACTGGCTTAGAGGCTACTCGGGATCGCCGGGATGAGGGTGATTGTCGAAATAACCCGTCTGGCCGCGCACATTCCAAGCGCAGGCCACCAAGAACATCACGATCACCAGCGTGATGATAGCTGCTGGATTGACCTGCCCTTGCGAGATCTTGCTGGCCAGATCCCAAAGTTCGAGCAAGCCGTAAAGCGTTACGATCCAGAAGAACAACGTGATCTTGCGGGGATCCTTCGCGCCGATGATCCCCGACAATGCCACAACGATGCCCACGATTCCCGCGACCAGCGTCTCTCCACCGAGCACCACGCCTGGCATCAGATCGATCGACTTGATGCCGAAGAATTCCGCGAGCACCACGAAGACCACACCAACCGTAGCAAGAACCACCGAGAGCACGAACATGAATGCGCAGCAATAGAAGGTACGCCGTTGCCAGGGCGAATACTTTTTAGGATCGAATGAGAGCAGTTTTCCCACGAGCTTCCTCTCCTGCATCGAGCCAAGAACAATCGGCACGCACTCGATCGTTCCCTTCGCTTCGACTCAAATAGGCTTTCCAATACGCACAAGGCGTTCGCTATCCACGAACCTCGGCACCTGTTGCTCCGCAGGTCTTCTTGATCAAACGCTCATGCTGCTTGTTAACCTCTTCAGCGGTAAGCGTCTTGTCGGGCGAGCGATATTCGAGCGCATAGGCCATCGACTTCTTGCCTGCGCCCAAACGCTCTTCGTCGCGATACACATCGAAGAGCTGGATGCTCGAGAGCAATTTGCCGCCTCCAGAACGCATGACCTGCATGAGCTTTTCGTTGGTCACGTCTTCATCCACCACGAGCGCAATATCCATCGTGACTGCCGGGAACAGCGGCACATCCACGTAGTCGCGCGCGGGCTGGCTCGTTTTCACGAGCGCATCAAGATCGAGCTCGAACGCAACAACAGGCGCGGTAGCTTCGAAGGCATCGGCTGCAAGCGGATGGATCTCACCGACCCAACCGAGCACCGTGCCGCCTGAAAGCACTTGAGCAGCACGTCCTGGCTGCAGGTGCGGAGCCTCTTCAGCAGAAAGAGCTTTGAAGCGCACTTTGGGTGTGGCGAGCTCATGCAGAAGGCTTTCGATGATGCCCTTGCCATCGAAGAAATCGAATGCGGCCGGTGTGTTGTTCCAAGCAGGATCGCCCATCGCGCCGGCGAGCACTGCCGCAACACGCTCTTTCTCCTTGGGCTTCTTCTTGCCCTCTGCCGCGAAGAACACGCGTCCTGTTTCATAGAGCTGAACATTCTTCACGCCGTGATTCTGGTTGTACGCAAGAGAATGCAGCAACCCTGGAATGATGGATTGGCGCATGATGGACTGTTCTGCATTGAGCGGATTGAGCAGCTCAACCGGCATACCCAACCCTTCTTTATCCATGCGCAGCTTATCGAGATCGCCCGGTTCAGCGAACGAATACGTTACGGTCTCATTGAGCCCCGCCGCGCGCAGCGTATCGTTGATCTTCTGGATCTTCTGCTCAGCCACCGTGCGCTTGCCAATGCGGCCAGCACCACCTGGCAGCGTCGGCTCGATGCGGTCCATGCCGTAGAGGCGCAGCACCTCTTCATAGAGGTCGATCTCGCGTTCAAGGTCGGGGCGGAACGTGGGCGCGAGCACATGGAGCAGCTCGCCTTCAGCACATGATGCCGCCGCAGATTCAGCTTTATCGGCCACCGTTACCGCACAACCCAAGCGCGTGAGCGTCGAGATGATATAGTCGCGATCGATCTCGGCACCCATCATGGCGTTGAAACGCGGAATGCGGAAATCGAGCATGATAGGCTCGGTCTTCTGCTCCCACACATCCACGATGCCCGGGCGTACGGTGCCGCCCGATACCGCCGCGATGAGCGCAGCCGATGCATCAGAGAACGCACCGATCGGATTGTCGTCTACGCCGCGTTCATAGCGCAGCGAGGCCTCGCTAATAAGACCCAAGTTGCGGCTCGTGCGGCTGGTGTGACCGCTGCTGAACGTAGCTGCTTCGAGCAAGATCGTGGTCGTTTCGTCGGTCACCTCGGAATCGAGGCCGCCCATCACGCCTGCCAGCGCAACAGCCTCCGTAGGCGTAGCGATCACGCTCATATCAGACGTGAGCGTGCGCTCCTCCCCATCGAGCGTGGTGAACTTCTCGCCGTCTTCAGCAGGACGCACGATGATGTGGACCTTGCCATCCTTGTTCGCTAGCTTGTCATAGTCGAAGGCATGGAGCGGTTGACCGAGCAGGAACAAGATATAGTTCGTCGCATCAACGATGTTGTTGATCGAACGAGCGCCCGCTGCAGTAACGCGCTGCGCCAACCAATCGGGGCTTGGACCCACTTTCACGTTCTCGATCACGCGTGCAGTATAGCGATCGCAACGTGCGGGATCCGATATGGTCACCTCGACCGAATCCGCAGTCGGCTCAAGGTCTTGGTTTTCGCCCAAGTTGAAGATCGGATCATCGAGCGGATCGGTAAAGTCGCGCTCATACATGCCCCCCACCTCGCGCGCCATGCCCTTCATGGAAAGGCAATCAGGGCGATTCGGCGTGATTTCAAGATCGAGGATCTTGTCGTTGAGCTTCATATAATCCGCGAAGGGCTCGCCTACCGGCGCATCGGCAGGCAAGATCATGATGCCATCGTGATCGGAACCGAGCCCCAGCTCGCGCTCGGAGCAATTCATGCCGTTGCTCACCACGCCACGTAGCTTGGATTTCTTGATCTTGAAATCGCCGAACTCAGCGCCTACCAGCGCCACGGGGATCTTGTCGCCTTCGTTGAAGTTCTGCGCGCCGCATACGATCTGGAGCGGTTCAGGCTTGCCATCTTGTCCGAGATTGTTCTCGCCCACGCTCACCTGGCAGACCCACATGTGGTCCGAATCGGGATGCGCTTTCTTTTCGATGATCTGGCCCACGACCACCTTATCGTAGGTGGCG
>OLPI01002813.1_pt1 | contig 13074 bp, 11 predicted proteins | sample 1672361 | NCBI WGS metagenome assembly OLPI01 (sample SAMEA3136675, study PRJEB25190) | human gut metagenome
ATTTTTTTTGCTGACAGCGAAAGAACCCCGTGTCCGCATGGTTCATGCGGACACGGGGTTTGTGGTGTTACAGTTCCGTTCCCTGCGTCACTGCCTCATACAACAGCTGCAGGTCGTAAACGTCCAGCGTGCCGTCCCGGTTCACGTCGGCGGAAAGCTCCTGCTGCGGGGTGTAGGCGGTGTTAGCCTGCCCGGTCAGATGATCGTACAGCGACGCCACATCGGTGACATCCGGTGTGTCGCCGTCGGTAACGATCACGCCCAGCTTGATGCAGGTCACGCGGGAAAGACAGTCATTCTTATTCCCGATGGCGATGCTGTTCCACTCCTTCTGCGTGCCCCGATAGTCCACTGCGGTGGGATCGCATCCGTCGAACGCCATTCTGCCGATCGTCGTCAGTCCGGTGCCCAGCGAGACAGCGCGCAGTCCGCTGCAATACTTGAAGGACTCCTGCCCGATCTCCTTCAGGCTGTCGGGGAATACCAGCTCGGTCAGTCCGGTGCAGCCGGAAAACGCCATATAGCCGATGGAGGTCAGGTTCCGGGAGAAAGTAATCTCCTCCAGCCCCGTGCAGCCGTCGAAGGCCTGAGCGCCGATGGTGGTCACGCTGTCCGGCAGCACCAGCTCGGTCAGGCCGGTGCACTTGCCAAACGCGCTTTCGATGGCCGTCACACCGTCGCAGATGGTCAGGCTGGTCAGGTCAGAGCAGCCCCAGAAGACTTCGACACCGATGGTGGTGACGCTGCCGGGAATGGTCATAGCGGTGATGGCCGCACCTGCAAAGGCGCGGGTGCCGATGGAGGTCAGGCTCTCCGGCAGAGAGACGCGGGTGGCGGGGGAGTTGGCAAAAGCATGGTCACCGATATGGGTGACGCCCTCGCAGATGATGATTTGTTTGACATCGCCCTTGGACTCCCAGGGTTTCCTGCTGCCCTCGGCGTAGTCCTTCATGATACCCTTACCTGTGCCGGTGATGGTCAGTACGCCGTTGCTGGCCAGCGACCACTTCACACCTGTGCCGCACTTGCCGCTGGCCACGGCTGTGGCGCAGTTGAGCTTGGCGGTATCAGGCACACCGGCGTCCTTGCCGCCGATGGCGTTCCACTGATCCTGCGTACCGCCGAAGTTCACGTTGGCCAGCAGGTCATATTCGTCATAGGTTTTCAGCATGTCTTTGCCAATAGAGATTACACTGGCGGGAATGGTGATGGCGGTAAGACCGGAAGGCACCCATTCGCCATTGACGATATCACCTCTGACGCAATTGGAAAACGCGCGTTCACCAATGGATGTCACACCGTCGGGGATGACAACGGTGGAAAGATGACTTCCTGCGAATGCCATGCTTTCAATGCGTTTTAATCCGCTGCTAAAGGTCAGATTTACCAGATAGCGGTTATCTGAAAAGCTACCCGCGCCAAGGGACTTTACATTGCCGGGAATGTTCAGGCTGGTGATGTTGGTGTCCTTAAACGCCCACGCGCCGATGTGGGTCACGCCGCTGCCGATCTCAATGCTGCGGATCATGGAGCGGTAATCCGCCCAGGGAGACGTGCGGATGTTGTTCTCAAAATCATGGGTGTAGTCGGACATATCGCCGGTGCCGGAAATGGTCAGCTTGCCGCTGCTGTCCAGCGTCCATGTCAGGTGGTTGCCGCATGTGCCGCTTCGGTACAGTGTGCCGCCGCCCTGACAGACGACGCTCGTTGTTGTGGGGAAGGTACTTTGTCCGCCGCCGCAGACCAGCCACTGTTCCATCGTGCCGCCGAAGTTGATGGTTTTCAGAGCATCGCACTCAATGAAGCAGGGGCCGATCTCCCGCAATCCGGCAGGCAGAGTGATGGTTTGCAGATTGTTGCAGGTGTTAAAGGCGTAATAACCGATCTCTGTTACATTGTCCGGAACAACGATCTCCGTTCCGCCATAGCAGCAGAACGCATCCTGCCCAATGGTAGTCAGGCTGTCGGGTAGAGACAGCGCGGTGGCGTTGACGGTGTAGCAGAAAGCATATGCGCCGATAGTGGTAATGCCCTCCTGCACGTCGATCTTTTTGACGTCGAAGTTGATCCACGGACTGGTCAGATAGCCGTTATCGTCGGGGTAATAGTCATACATCGCGCCCGTGCCGTAGATGGTCAGGGTATAGTCCTTGTCCAGCTTCCAGAAGGCGTTGTCGCCGCACTGGCCGCCGCCGATGGTGTCGCCGGTGGTGCCGTTGAAGTGAACGGTCACATCCGTAAGGGCAGCGTCGCCGCCGCCGGCGTCATACCACTGACCCATGCTGCCGCCATAGTAGATGTCGGTCAGCTGCGTGTGATAGCTGCCGTCATAGTATTCTCTTGTGTCGAAAGCGTGGTCACCAAATTTTGTCGCGCTGGCGGGAACGGTGATGGTTTTAATGGCGCTGCACTGTTCAAACGCATACGCGCCGACGGAGGTCACACCCTCGGGAATGACGACAGAGGTCAGGCCATAGCAGCCCAAAAAGGCGTCATTTCCAATGGTTTTCAAGCTGCTGGGAAGGGTAACGTCGGTCACATGGACATCAAAACTGAACGCGTAGGAGCCAATACTGGTCACGCCCTCTTTCACAACGATCTTTTTAATGGCGTAGCGCACACCGTGCCACGGGCAATCGCTGCTGTCGCCATCCTTGTATGTGAAGTTATTCATTGCGCCATTGCCGCTGATGGTCAGCACGCCGTCATCGGAGATGGAATAGCTGACATTTTTGCCGCACTTACCGCTGAGGGCAGGGGTGACCGTACCGTTGGAGCAGACGACCTTTGTCGCCAGCGGCAGAGAAAGCGTGCTGCCAAAGTAGCTTTTCCATTGGCTGGTGGTGCCGGCGTAATTGATGGTGGTCAGTGCGTCGCAGCCGACCAAGAAAGCGTTGCATCCGATAGAGGTCACGGTTTTGGGGATGGTAACGCTGGTCATATTTTCAAGCCAGTTGAATGCTTCATAGGCAATGCTGGTGACACCGCTTTCCACCACGACGCTCGTTACCTCATCGGCTTGGTCAAGTACACCGCAAAAGCCGTACCAACCGTCATCCCCGTTCCACATCGCGCCCTTACCGCTGATGGTCAGCACGCCGTTGTCCAGCGTCCACGTCAGGTTGTTGCCGCACTGGCCGCTGGCGGTGCTGTACAGGGCGATGCCGTTGTCCTCCGGCTCCGCGTCCGCTTCTGGCTCCGCGGCTGCTTTCGGCTCTGTGGACTGCTCTGGTTCTGCGGGCTGTTCAGGCTCCACGGGCGTCTCCGGGGTTTCCGGTGCCGCAGGCTCCTGCTCCGCCCCGCCGTCATCCATGACGGCAGCCGCCGCCTGCTCCGGGGTATCACCCTCGGCCCACACGGCGGTGGGCAGCAGGCTGGTCAGCATCAGAAGAGCCATCAACAGGCTTATGATGCGTTTCTTCATAAACTCTCCTCCTGTCGCAATGGTTTTGTGCATATTACAACAATTACACTATACCACTGTTGAGAAAAGAATACAATATGCCAAGAGCATAGTATGCCAATTTTTCCGCTGCCCGCCGCAATGCGGTTTTGCCCGTTTACAACCGGCGGAAAACCGTATATAATAGGGAAAAATTCATTTTGACCGAGGGTACTATGGAACGCAAAACTTTGGAAAATAGCAAGGAATCCCGTGACCACGCCGTGCTGGTGGGTCTGCGCTCGCCGGTATTGGGCGACGACAGCGCCGACGAGGAGAGCCTGATGGAGCTGTCGGAGCTGGTGGACACGGCGGGCGGCGACACGGCGGGCATCATCCTGCAAAGCCGGGAGAAGCCTGACCCCCACAGCTTCATCGGCGAGGGCAAGGTGGAGGAGGTCAAGCGCATGGTGGACAACGAGCAGGCCACCATGGTGATCTTCGATAACGACCTGTCGCCGTCGCAGATCCGCGTCCTGACCGAGCTGCTGGGCGTGCAGGTCATTGACCGCAGCGGCCTGATCCTGGACATCTTCGCCCAGCGGGCCAGAACCAAGGAGGGCTGCCTGCAGGTGGAGCTGGCCCAGTACCAGTACCTGCTGCCCCGCCTGATCGGCATGTGGAGCCATCTGGAGCGGCAGGGCGGCACCGGCGGCTCGCCCATCGGCACCAAGGGCCCCGGCGAGACCCAGCTGGAGACCGACCGCCGCCACATCCGCCGCAAGATCGACAAGCTGAAGGCGGAGCTGGAGGAGGTGCGCCGTGTCCGCGCCACCCAGCGCCAGCGCCGCAGCAAGAACGAGATCCCCGTGGTGGCCATCGTGGGCTACACCAACGCGGGAAAATCCACGCTGTTGAACGCCATCACCGGTGCGGATATCCCCGCCAACAACCGCCTGTTCGACACGCTGGACACCACCACCCGTCTCCTGACGGTCAGCGATACGCTGGACGTGGTGATCTCCGACACGGTGGGCTTCATCCGCAAGCTGCCCCACCAGCTGGTGGAGGCCTTCAAGGCCACGCTGGAGGAGCTGGAGTACGCCGACCTGCTGCTCCACGTCATCGACTCGTCCAATCTCCAGTGGCGGCAGCAGGCCGACACCGTGGATCGCCTGATCCGCGAGCTGGGCGCCGACACCATTCCCTGCATCCGGGTCTATAACAAGTCCGACCTCAGCTTCCCCGGCGACCGTGCAAAAGAGGAGGACGCCGTAGCCATCTCCGCTAAAACAGGGGAGGGTATCCCCGACCTGCTGGCGCTGATCGATAAAAAGCTGGACAAGGGCACCAAACGGGTGACGCTGCACCTGCCCTACGACAAGGCGGGCGCGCTGGACAGCCTGTACCGTGAGGCCAAGGTGGAGAGCGTGGAGTACGCCGCCACGGTGGACGTGGTGGCCGTGTGCAATCCCCGGCTGCTGGGACAGCTGAAGGACTATATCGAGGGCTGGCAGCCGCCAAAGGAGGAGTGGGAATGAGTGAGTTCAGAGTTCCCTTTCAGGCGGCGGACAGCGAGTTCGTGGAGAAGCGCTCCCGCTTCATCAGCCACATCTGGCCGGTGGAGACGGAGGAACAGGCCCAGCAGTACATCAAGGACATGAAGGTCAAGTACTACGACGCCCGCCACAACTGCTGGTGCTACCGCGTCGGCCCCACCACCGCCCGGTACAGCGACGACGGCGAGCCGCAAGGCACCGCCGGTCAGCCCATGCTGAAGGTGCTGGAGCGGGAGGAGGTCACCAACGTCTGCTGCGTGGTGACCCGCTATTTCGGCGGTATCCTGCTGGGAGCGGGCGGTCTGACCCGCGCCTACTCCAAGGGGGCCAAGGACGCGCTGATCGCCTCCGGCGTGGCGGTGATGGGCGCGTGGGCCAGAGTGGAGGTACCCTGCACCTATCCCCTTTTCGAGCGGGTGAAGCTGGAGATCGAGGGCCAGTCCGGCGTCATCGACGATGTAGCCTACGGCGCGGACGTGGTGCTGTCCATCTCCCTGCCCGCAGAAAAGGCAGAAGCTCTGCAGGCGCGGCTCACGGAGCTTTCTGCCGGGAGCATCACCATCCAGGTGCTCTCCGAGGAGTACCGCCCGGGGCCAAGAGTGGAAGTGAAATAGCAAAAAAAGATTCCCTGACCCAAGTCAGGGAATCTTTTTTTCACTTTTCCACGCCCAGATGCGCGTGCTTTTTGATGGCCTGGAACGATTCGTCGCTGATCACATGCTCCAGCTTGCAGGCATCCTCGGCGGCCACTTCGGGCGATACGCCCAGCCGGGTCAGAAACTGCGTCAGCAGTGTGTGACGCTCATAGATCATTTCGGCCACCTCGCGGCCCGGCTCCAGCAGCGTGATGAAGCCATTCTCGTCCACCTTGATATAGCCGCCGCTTTTCAAAAGTCCCATGGCGCGGCTGACGCTGGGCTTGGAATAGCCCATGTACTCGCCCACGTCGATGGCGCGGACGTGGGGCGACTGGCTGGTCAGCACCAGAATGGTTTCCAGATACATCTCGCCGGATTCCTGCAAATGCATATGATCACTCCTTGCATATATTGCCAATCAGTATACCACAAGGCGGTGGGAAATGCAAGTTACTTTTGACTAACTGGAAAAATAAGGGGGAAATTACTTGCCCAGCGCGGCCTTCAGAGCCTCTACGCGGTCGGTCTTTTCCCATGCCACGCCCAGATCCTCGCGGCCCATGTGGCCGTAAGCGGCCAGCTGGCGGTAGATGGGCTTGCGCAGGTCGAGGTCGCGGATGATAGCGGTGGGACGCAGGTCAAAGACCTTCTCCACAGCAGCTTCCAGCACATCGTCGGCCACCACGCCGGTGCCGAAGGTCTGCACCAGAACGCTGACGGGACGGGCCACGCCGATGGCGTAGGCCAGCTGCACCTGGCAGCGGCTGGCAAGACCGGCAGCCACCACGTTCTTGGCTACCCAGCGGGCAGCGTAGGCGGCAGAGCGGTCCACCTTGGTGGGATCCTTGCCGGAGAAAGCGCCGCCGCCGTGGGGCGCGCTGCCGCCGTAGGTATCCACGATGATCTTACGGCCGGTCAGGCCGCTGTCACCCTGAGGGCCGCCGATGACGAACCGGCCGGTGGGGTTCACATAGAACTTGGTGTTCTCGTCCAGCAGCTCCGCAGGAACGGTGGGCTTGATGACCAGCTCGATGATATCCTTGCGGATCTGCTCCAGAGAGACGTCGGCGGCGTGCTGGGTGGAGACCACCACCGTGTCCACGCGGGAGGGCTTGCCGCCTTCGTCATACTCCACGGTGACCTGAGTCTTGCCGTCGGGACGCAGATAGGTCAGCAGACCCTGCTTGCGCACGTCGGTCAGGCGCTTGGCCATCTTGTGGGCCAGAGAGATGGCCAAGGGCATCAGCTCAGGCGTCTCGTCGCAGGCGTAGCCGAACATCATGCCCTGATCGCCGGCGCCGTTGTCCAGCTCGTCGTGGCCGGCCTCCTTGGATTCCAGAGACTTGTCCACGCCCAGCGCGATATCGCCGGACTGCTCGTCGATGTTGGTGATAACGGCGCAGGTGTTGCAGTCAAAGCCATAGGTGGCGTTGTCGTAGCCGATATCGCGGATCACCTCGCGGGCGATCTTGGGAATGTCCACATAGCAGGAGGTGGTGATCTCGCCCATGATGTGGATCAGACCGGTGGAAGCGGTGGTCTCGCAGGCCACGCGGCCATTGGGATCCTGCTCGAAGATGGCGTCCAGAACGGCGTCGCTGATCTGGTCGCAGATCTTATCGGGATGTCCCTCGGTAACAGATTCGGAAGTAAACAGATGCTTTGCCATGATTTTGTTCTCCTTTCATTTCCGGAAATACGCAACAAAAAAGCGCCCTGCCTGAACCGACAGAGTGCTGAACTTTCTTGCCCTTTCCTCATCTTTCGATTCACGTCGGATTTGGCACCTTGAAAAACAGGTTGCCGTGGCTTCATTGGGCCGTTCCCTCCGCCACTCTTGATAAGGTATGAAGTTGTCTGGGATATTCACTAAACTACATTCTACCATCTTTGTCAGAATTGTCAATAGGCAAGTGTGAATTTTTTGTAAAATCACGAAAATATAAGTACGAGGGCACAAAGAAAAGCCTCCCCTGTGTAAGGGGAGGTGTCAACGCAAAGCGTTGATGGAGGGGTTGACACGTTAAGAAAATATGCCGGTGGCATATTTTTAGTGTCAATCTCGGCGGCTATGCCGCCGTAGTATCCATCTGGATTTCCACAGCACTATCTTAAACGACAATCCCCCAGTCAGCTTTGCTGACAGCCCCCTTTACACAAGGGAGCCTTGAATTCTGCAAAATCATGCCATTCCGGCCGCCCGCTGGTTTATTCCTCCCACGTGACGGAGAACATCTCATTCTCCGCCGCGCAATCCGCCAGCACCCGCTGCAGCGCCGCCGCGTAGCCGCCCAGCGCCGTCTCCAGCGCCGCGCCGCCGCGGATCACCAGCTCGGTGGGCTCCGTGATATCCGTCAGGCAGTCGTGCAGCGCGTCCAGATTGCCGCCGTACCAGTCGGGAAGCCGCAGCCCCGCCGCCAGCGTCCGGTGCAGCGCCTCGCGGCTTCCCACGCTGCTGCCGTCCAATACAAACCGCATGCTCATTCCTCCCCGTACAGCAGTTCAAAGCTCTCGTAGTGGTCGCCGGTGTAGTAGATCAGTCCGTCGTTAGAGAACACGATCCGCTTGGTGCCCCGGCTGCCGGCGCCCAGCGTGTCGATATCGCACTCGGTGTAGGAGCGTCCCTCCGCCTCCGGCAAAAGCCCCTCATAGTTGCCGAAATGGCTGCCGCCGATGCACTTCCCCGGCGCGTAGGGCTCCAGTGAGCCGCCGCTCCAGCCCAGCGCCTGGGCCTCCTTTTTGGTGATAAAATTCCCCGGCAGATGGCCGTAGGTGTGGATGTACAGCGCCACGTCCTCCTTGCTGGTGTAGCTGCCGTCCTCGTCGATGGCGGCGTCCGCGCCGTCATTGTCCGGCACGTCGGGCGTTTCGTCGCCCTCGTCCGGCAGAACATCCTGCTGCTCCTGCTGCTGCGGCGTCTGATCGCCGCCGGTGGTCACACCGATGACGGTGACGTCATCTCTGCAGCCCACCAGCGTCAGCGCCATGACAAGCGCCAGCAGCCACGCGGTCAATCTCTTTCTCATGGGTCTACCTCCTGTTTTGATTGCCATCATCCTACCACAGAAAGCAGAAAAAATCCACCTCGTGTTTGCAGCTTGCTCTGCATTCCGTAGGGGGCGATGCCCACGCAGTGGAGCGAAGCGGAACAAGTACCCTTGGGGTGCATCGCCCCGTCGTTTGCCGGAAAATCATCGTACACCGTGCGGGCCGATGTGGGCATCGGCCCCTACAAAGTGCTGTGCAGATTTGTAACTGTCAGACGGGCGAAGCAGAGCCCCTCCCCAACCAAATCAAGAAAAAGAGAGGCATACCAGATGAAGAAATTTCTGAATGAATTCAAGACCTTTATCTCGCGCGGCAACGTGATGGATATGGCCATCGGCGTTGTGATCGCGACGGCGTTCGGCAAGATCAGTGCAAGTCTTGTCGCGGATATCATTATGCCGCTCATCGGCTGTCTGATCGGCGGCGTAGATCTGGCGACGCTCAATATCACGCTCAAGCCCGCCGTCATGGACGGTGAAACGGTCGTGTCCGAGGCTGTCGTGCTGGGCCTTGGGACGTTTTTGACCACGATCATTGATTTTCTGCTCATTGCGTTCGTCGTGTTCCTGGTCGTCAAGGCCATGAATATGGCAAAGGCGAAGCTGGAAAAGCCCGCCGAGCCGGAGCCTGAGAAGGAACCGGAACCCACAAAGGAAGAGCAGCTCCTGACGGAGATCCGTGATCTGCTGAAAAACAAATAATATTTCAAACGGACGCGGTGACTGCGTCCGTTTTTTGTGTATTTTCAGGCCTTTTCATTTGCCTATAAATCTGATAGACTAATTCCATCAAAATCGGGAGGGTTCCTTATGTCTGCTTCCTGTCAGAAAATCGATCTGCCCAGCTGGCCGCGAAAGGATATTTTTTCCTTCTTCTCCGTGCTCGATCAGCCGTTCTACAGCGTCTGCTTCCGCGTGGACGTGACGCAGCTGCATACGTATACCAAGACGCATGGTCTGTCCTTCTATTACGTCATGACGTATCTCGTCACGCAGGCGGTCAACGAGGTCGAGAACCTGCGCTATACCATCCGCGACGACAGCGTTTTTCTGCTGGACAAACGCACCCCGAGCTTTACAGAGCTGAAAAAGGGCAGCGAGCAGTTCCAGATCATCACGTGTCCGTGTGAAGGTACGCTGGCGGACTTCTGCCGCGCCGCGAAGGAGCGGAGCGAAGCGCAGACCTCGTTTTTGGAGCCGTCCTCTGAAACGGATGATCTGATCTATATCTCGTGTCTTCCGTGGTTCGATCTCACCTGCTGTACAAATGAGCGGCAGGTCGACATAGACGACGCCATCCCGCGCATCACCTGGGGCAAATACATCCGGCAGGAAAACGGCCGCGAAACGCTGGGCCTTTCCATTGAGGTCAACCACCGGCTTGTCGACGGCGTGCATCTGGGCCGGTTCTATGAATCCCTGCAAAACAAGATCAACGAATTGGAGTAAGCATTCATCGTCATGAGAAACAGCAAGCTCGCCGCGCTGCGCGCGGCGTTTCCCTATACCGTGCCGATCTTCGCAGGCTTCTGGTTCCTCGCGATGGCCTACGGCATTCAGATGAGCACATCCGGCTTTGCCTTCTGGTATCCGATGGTCATGAGCGCCGTGATCTATGGCGGCAGTCTGGAATTCGTCGCCGTCAGTATGCTCCTGTCCATCGCCGGTGGAACGATTGTGTATATGCTTTTGATTCAGTTTATTTTCTGAACACACAGGCCAAATGTAGGGGCCGATGCCCACATCGGCCCTCTGGGAAATTGCGAATCCGCCGTAGATTCCCGAAAAACACTGCTTTCTGTGGGCGGACAGAGTCGTCCGCCCCTACAGAGGCTTAGGGTGTATCCGCACTGCCCGGCAAGTTTCGAACACAAAGCGTTTTCACCGCAGCCATTCAAAGGCAACTGCTATCAATCTTGGTGTACCGTAACAGGCGGCGCGTACCATAGCGCACGGAGGGTGAGTTTGCGTGTTCGCAACGACTAAAAATCAGGACTTGCCTGAATCGCACCCGCAGCACGCACCAACCGTAACCAAGCGCCCCTTTTCTCCCCCTTCTTTTCCGGCAAGGCGGAAAAGATGGGGCCGCCGGAGGCATAACCACCCATCCAATATGCAGAAAATCTCCCTTCCCGAAGGGGAGATTTTTTTATATTCTTATTATATTAAAGAGTCTTCCCCATCTCCCCTTGAAAATTGTCCACAGCTGTGCTATGATTAGTGTGTATAATTTTGTGCTTTTTCTGCCCGCGCGGCAAATACAGAAAGGAGCTGCGCCATGTATTCTTCCGCTTACGTCTGGGCCAAGGTTCTGGGGCATATGGAGTCCCGCCTGACCCCGCAGGTCGTGTCGACCTGGTTTGACGACACTGAGATTCTCGAGCTGACGGATGAAAAGCTCGTGCTCTACTCCCCCTCCTCCTTCCGCAAGGACATTATCCTCCGCCGCTGCGTCGGCTACATCAAGGAAGCCATGCAGGAGATCTTCCAGCTGAACGTCGACGTCGTCGTGCTCGACGATACGGAAATCGAGGCCTATCGCGGCAAATCGCAGAAGCCGGAGTTCATCGAGTTTAACCCGCAGTTCACCTTCGACAACTTTGTCGTCGGCTCCTCGAACCGCTTCGCGCACGCCGCCGCCGTTTCCGTCGCCAATAACCCGGCGGAAACGTATAATCCCCTTTTTATTTACGGCCCGTCCGGCCTTGGCAAAACGCACCTGCTTTACGCCATCGCCAGCGTCGTGCATAAGAACCACCCCAGCTATAATATCGTCTATATCAAGGGCGATCAGTTTACAAACGAGCTGATTGCCGCCCTGCAGGAGGGCCGGAACAATGAGTTCCGCTATAAATACCGCAATGCCGACCTGTTCCTCGTCGACGATATCCAGTTTATCGCCGGCAAGGAATCGACGCAGGAGGAATTTTTCCATACCTTCAATAACCTCTACGAGAACCACCACCAGATCGTCCTGACCGCCGACCGGCCTCCCAATGAGATGCTGCGTCTGGAGGACCGTCTGAAAACCCGGTTCGAATGGGGCCTGATTGCAGATATCCAGCCGCCTGATTTCGAGACGCGCATGGCGATCATCAAGAACAAATCCGTCTCGCTCGGCTTCGATCTGCCGAACGACGTGTGTACGTTCATCGCCGAAAACGTGACCTCCAACGTGCGTCTGCTGGAGGGCACGGTCAAAAAGATCCGCGCCTATCATGACCTTGACAACATGGAGCTGACCGTCCCGAACGTGTCCCGCGCCATCAAGGATATGTACAACAAGGAAAAAGCCGAAAATCTGCCCACGCCGAACCTCATCATCGGCGAAGTCTCCCGGTTCTATAACATCGAGGAGTCCGTCATCCGCGGCACGCTCAAGAATAAAAACACCGCCGAAGCGCGGCAGGTCGCGATGTATCTGGTGCGAAAGCTCACGAATCTGAGTCTGCCCGACATCGGCAAAGAATTCGGCCGCGACCATTCGACCGTCATCCACTCGCTCAAAAAGGTCGAGCAGCAGCTTGCCGCAGGCACCGGAACACTCGCCGACAACATCCGCGACATTACGGCCAACATCAACAGCAAGCTCTGATTTTGTCCACACCCCCCTGTGGAATCCACACACATTCTCTGTGGAAAGCTGTGAAACAGAGGTTTCACAAAAATGCGTGTTGATAACATTCTTTTTTCTGCACACCTGCCTGTGGATAAAAAAGCGTTGATACGTCAAGGCGAAAACAGCTTTTCCACATAAAATTCCCCTACTGCTACGTACTTCTAAAAAATATCCTTTCTTTCTTTTGAAAGAAGAAACGGAGGAAGTTCCATGAAATTTACCTGTGAAAAAAATGCGCTGGTGAGCGCCATCTCCGTCGCTTCCCGTACCGTCGCGCAGAAGAGTACCATTCCGGCGCTCGAAGGAATTTATATCCGGGCCGGCGTAAAGCTGACGCTTTCTGGTTATAATCTCGAAACGGGCATCACCATCTCCGTCGACGCCGAGATCCAGCAGACCGGCGCCTGCATTATGCCCTCCCGTCTCTTCTTCGACATCATCCGGAAGCTGCCGGGCGATACCGTCAGCATTTCGGTCGACGAAAAGTTCAAGGTCTCCATCCGCGGCGGCATTTCCTCGTTTTCCATCACGGCCATGTCGTCCGAAGATTACCCGGAGCTGCCGGAGGTCGAGTCCGACAAGGGTATCAGCCTGCCGCAGAACGAGCTGAAAGCCATGATCGGCGGCACCAGCTTTGCCGTCAGCGAAAATCAGGCCCGCCCCATCCATACCGGCTGCCTGTTTGAGGTCGAGGATTCCTCTATTACGGTCGTCGCCGTCGACGGCTACCGGCTGGCGCTGCGCCGCTGGAAATCGGAAGAGCCGATCGGACGGACACTCAAGTTTGTTGTGCCTGCCGCCGCTTTAAAAGAAGCGGAAAAAATTCTCG
>OLPI01002819.1_pt1 | contig 13052 bp, 10 predicted proteins | sample 1672361 | NCBI WGS metagenome assembly OLPI01 (sample SAMEA3136675, study PRJEB25190) | human gut metagenome
GCTGCCGCACCTCGCTCGCCGTATCGGCACTTAGAATTATGCGGTATTGCCCTAATATTCCGCCATCCGGCAATAAGACAAACGTCCGCAGGCGCACAATGTGCGCCCCTATGGGTGAGATATGCGTTTATTGCCCGTTGTGCACAATAAAACAACCTGTAGGGAACGGTCTTGACCGTTCCGAGACCGAGGGGCGGATGTCTTTAGGTTTGTTGCAGAGAACCACCCCTCAGGCCGCTTCGCGTCCATCGCAAACCTAAAGTAAGATATTGGCTCCCCTTTGAGGGGAGCTCCGGCGAAAGCCGGTGAGGGGTGGTTCCCCGCGTAGAGCCTAAAATTTATGGTTCCACATTTCCATCCGGGGCGTCGAGGACGCCGCCCCCTACCATAGGGCAAGGCAAAACATCAAATTTATAATGTGCAATAAGACAAAGCTCCAGCAGGACGATGCAAGCATCGTCCCCTACAGATAGGTTTCGGGCTGCGTTAAGATTGCGGCATTCAATTTACGTTTTCCCGGCGCGATGAGGGCATCGCGCCCTACAGATTGTTTTATCATTCATCCCGCATTTCTAAATACCAGCAACCCTAATATTTCCTGAGCGGCGCACCGCGCCGCGGTCCACCACAATTATTCTTTATTATTTATTCTTTATTCATTAAGCGCCCCCAACTCCTAACTCCTCCCTCCTAACTCCTAACTAATCACACAAATTCCCTCCACGCCTGCTCCGCCCCGATCTGGAACGCGCACAGTTCTTCCATCAACTTGTGGGCGCCGGGGCTGGCCTGGGGGTAGTCGGTTTCGGCGCGCTTGCAGTCCAGCACGCCCTGGCCGCTGCCCTCCGCCAGCATGGTGGCAAGGTTGCGGGTGCTTTTGTCCAGCATGGTGCGGGTGCGGATGCCCATGCTCACACTCATGCGTGCGGCGGCGCTCTGACCCTTGGCCTGTGCGCCGATGGCATCCAGCGCCGTGTGGGCCTGCTGGTTCAGGCGGCGGTACTCGTTTTTCTGGCGCATCATCTCGTCTTTCAGCTTCTGGTCATACGTCAGCCCCATCAGCTCATCCAGGGTGTTTTTGCCCATCTCGGTGTTCTGCACGATCTCCTGCAGCATGGCTTCGTTATCACTGGTTTTTTGCATATTCTGGTTTTCCGGCATAAAAAATCCCCCTTGTGTACAGCCTTTTCCTTTGGGAATGTTCCCAAAGCTAGTATGGCTCCACAAGGGGGATTTATTCTTTTGTTTCAGCTTCTTCAGCAGCCGGAAAGGCGCTGCTCGGCCAGGGCCACCATCAGGTCCCAGCTGCCGGCTTCGCCCCAATCGGCAGAGCTGAGCGACACGGTAAATTCGCCGCGGCGGGACAGGGTGATGCCGAACGTGCGGCGGGATTCGCCCAGCGCTTCATGCAGCGCAGCCTGCAGTTTTGCCGCCGGGGTGCCAACGCTCACCACCAGGAAAATGCCGTCTTCCAGGCGGACAACAGCGTTCTGCTGGTCCGGCCCGGCAGCCAGCTGCAAAATACCGGCTGCGGTATTCAGGCAGCAATCTGCTGCGTGAGTGCCTTCCTCGCGCAGCAGGTTCCAATACTCGTTCACGCGGGCAGCAACCACGCTGACCGGCTTGCCTGCGCAGGCAGCAGCCGCCACTTTTTTGCGGTAAGTGGAATCCAGGAACGCACGGTTATATACACCGGTCACATAATCGCGGCGCATCTCCTCGCGGTACTGGCCCAGCAGGCGCAGCAGGGCGTTTGCCTCGCGGTCATTGGCGGGCAGATCTGCCGTAAGGAAATAGGTGGCAGCCAGCACAAACGGGCGGTTCTCCACCTGGATGTTCTGGTAAAACACAAAACCGGTATCCTCACCCAAAATCGGCTGCCAGCCACGGCCATCTGCATTCAGCACAGGCACAGCATCGGCATGGCCGGTGGCCTGCAGGGTGGCGGGGTCCACCTCGGCCTGGGCCAGCGGGTCGATCAAAGTAACCTGGTCAAAAAAATTCTGCAATGCGGTAACCTGCATGCCAATTTGTTCCAGAGTAAATTCCTGCATGACGCGTCTTCCTCCATGTAAAACATACAAGATCCAACAAAGCGTTTTTCGGTTCTCTATGTTGTCCTAATGCTACAACTTGACATAAAATCTTTGTATATTTTACCATACCGTGCATGCTTTTCCCATACCCGCATTACACAAAGAATTGCTTAATAATAAAAGTATTACTGTTCAAAAAATCACTTTGCACTTTTTGCTGCTTTTTTCGCCGGTGCTGTCGTTTTTTCCTCTTTTGCGTCAGCCGCCTTGGCCTTGGGCTGCGGGGCGGGCGCTTTTTCCTTTTTCGGCTCCGCTTCCGGCAGGGGTTCCGCGCGGAAATACCGTGCGCTCATCTCGTGGATCTTCCGCGCCAGCGCGGGGGTCAGGTCCTTAGCGGCAACGCGCCACTGCCAGTTGCCCGCCGGGTTGCCGGGGGTGTTCATGCGGGCTTCGCTGCCTTTTTCCAGCCAGTCGGCCATCGTCACAATAGCCAGCTCCGCCGGGCTTGCCAGCACACCGCGCAGCAGGCCGGTGATCTCGCCCTCCTGCTCGGTCAGGGCAAAATATGCCTTGGCCTGTTTGCGCTGGGCGGGGGTGGTTTCGTTTTCCAGCCAGCCGCGCAGGGTGTTATTGTCATGGGTGCCGGGGTAAGCCACGCAGTGGGCCGGGTAGTTATGCGGCAGGTCCAAGCTATCGGTGCCGTTCAGACTGAACTGCAGCACCTTCATGCCGGGGAATCCGCTTTCCGCCAGCAGCACACGGACGGAATCAAAAATTTCGCCCAGATCCTCGGCCACAATGGGCAGGTCACCCAGAGCGGTGCGCAGAGCACGGAACAGGTCCATGCCGGGGCCCTGTTCCCACTTGCCGCCGCGGGCGTTTTTGTCCCCCGCCGGGATAGCCCAATAGGTATCAAAGCCGCGGAAGTGGTCAATACGCAGGATATCATAAATGCTCAGCGCATGGCGCACGCGGCGCACCCACCAGGCATAGTTGGTACGCTTGTGGTAGGCCCAGTCATACAGCGGGTTGCCCCACAGCTGGCCATCCTCGGCAAAATAGTCCGGCGGGCAGCCAGCCACGCGGCGGGGGTGGCCCTCGCTGTCCATCTCAAACAGCTCACGGCCTGCCCACGCATCGGCAGAATCCGCCGCCACATAGATGGGAATATCGCCCATGATCTTGATGCCCTTGCTGTTGGCATATGCTTTCAGGGCCTGCCACTGCTTGGCGAACTCATACTGCACAAAGGCCCAGAAGCCCAGTTCATCGGCATGGCCGGTGCGGAACTCTTCCAGCGCCTTGGGGTCGCGCAGGCGCAGCGGGGCAGGCCAGGTCTGCCAGTCGCACATCTTGTTTTCTTCTTTGATTGCCATGTACAGGCAGTAATCCGGCAGCCAGGCATCGCTCAAAAAGGTAAAGCGGTACCAGTCATCGCTGTAGGGGGTATCGTACCCCGGCACCGGGCGCTGCTGCAGAAATGCGGCGTATGCCTTGCGCAGCACCTTGTAGCGCTTTTGGTACAGCAGGGCATAGTCACAGTAATTGGGGTTGGTGCCCCAATTTTCTTTGGCATAATCTTCCGGCTTCAGCAGGCCATCCGCAGCCAGCTGATCCAGGTCAATAAAATACGGGTTGCCCGCAAAAGCCGAGCAGCTCTGGTACGGGCTGTCGCCATACGAAGTCGGGCCAACGGGCAGGATCTGCCACACGCTCTGTCCGGCCAGCACCAGAAAATCCACAAAATCTCTGGCAGCCTGGCCCATGGAGCCAATGCCATACCCGCCCGGCAGGCTGGAAACCGGCATCAGGATACCGCTGCAACGCTTCTTCATTTTTTCTCTTCTCCTTAAAACTTTTTGTATTCCGCAAAGCCCATCTAGGGTGCGCCTGTTTTTCAGGTACACCCCGGGGCATCAGTTATCGTCTGCTTCGGCGCTTTCTGCGCCAAGGGCCGCCATCACGGCGCTGCGCCAAGCAGCGGCGGCATCTTCATCCCACAGGCCATCCCGCAGGGTAATGCCGTCCGCTTCATAATACAGCCCGCGCTGGGCCTGCTGCAATGCGGCGGCCTGGGTTTTGTCCAGCGCTGCGCCAGGCAGAATACCGGCTGTCACCTGCGCCGCCTGCATGGCCGCGGCGGCGTTCTGGTTGCTGCCAGTACCCCAGGGGGTGATCAGGTCCAGGGTGTCGATCAACGCGCTTTCCCCCGCCTTGCTGGTGTACAGCCACAAAATAGCGGCGGCTGCGGCGCGGGCGCTCTCCTCATCGGCATCCGCCGGGATAGCCAGCCAGGCACGGTTGGCCAAAATGGGGTAATTCATCAGCCCGGCCAGGTTGAACCGCTGGTTGGCAATGTCGGCTTCGGTCAGGTTATTTTTGATGGGCAGCCACACCAGCGCGTCTTTCTGGGCGCTGCTCAACGCTGCGCCGCTGTCACTGACCAGGTCGGCCAGGTAGCCGCGGTAGAACAGGGCATTGCCCTGCTGGAACAGATACTTGCTGGTCCATAGGTCTGCAATGCCGGCCTGCCAGGCGCTGTTGGCATCTTCCAGCCGCAGCTCCTGCTCCAGCGCGTTCAGCGGACCGGTCAGGTTTTCTTCGGTCAGCGGCTCCCCCGCCGCCAGCAGGGCGGTGGTGTACAGCGCAGGGGTATTTTCCGCCACGCCGCCATCCCCGCTGTTGCCGCTAACCTCCGGTCCCTGGGCGGCAAACACGCCGTTCAGGTTTGCCAGTGTCTCCCGCCGCTCAGCGGGCAGGGTGTAAACATTGCCGTTCAGCGTTACCTGCACAGCGCCGGGTTCCGCGCACCAATGGGTCACAGCTGTTACGAAATCGAACCATTCCTCCCAGGTCGCAGCGCGCAGGTCGTCCAGCGCGGCATCGCTCTGCAAAAGCTCGGTCAGCACACGGTTATCCGCCCAATAGGCATACAGGCTCTGGCCCACCGGCAGGGCGGTGACGGTGCTTTCCGTATCCAGTCCGGCACGCTGCGCGGCGGCGGCCAGCAGCTCGTTCTCCGCCAGATTCTTCCAGGTTCCATCATCCTGCGGCGGGGCATCCAGAATGACCAGGTCCGCCGTTTCGGTCTCAAAGCTGTTTTGCAGCGTCACATTCTGCGCCTGGGCATACAGCTCCAGCGCGCCAACAGCAGCGCTGGTGTCCAGCAGGCCGTTCACCGTCAGGCTTTGGGGTGCCGCGGTGGGCACGGCCTGGCTGGGTGCTGCGGTTTCGCCGGTAGCAGCCGCCCCTTGGCCCGCGCAGCCCGCCAGCAGGCAGCTGCTCAAAACCAGTGCTGAGATTCGTTTTTTCATATGGTTCCCGCCCCCTTTCCGGCTCCCACCTTGCCGGGGAGCCGCCGGAATTATAACTGATTTTTATTATAACGGATTTGAACTGTTTTTTCCACTGCCGTTTTATGCTATAATGTAAAAATATTCCGAAAGGGGGATGACCTTGCATGCCCGCAACGGCAAAACTATACGAAACAGACCCATATGTTCAAACTTTTACCGCCACGGTGCTTGTCTGCACCCCGGCCGGGGAACAGTTTGCCGTGCAGCTGGACCGGACCGCCTTTTACCCGGAGGGCGGCGGCCAGCCCTGCGATACCGGTGCGCTGGGCACCGCCCTTGTAACGGATGTGCAGGGGCATGGCGGCGTGATCACCCACACTGTCAGCGCAGCGCTGCCGGTTGGGCAGACAGTGGAAGGCCGCATTGATTGGGCGCGCCGCCGCGACCATATGGAGCAGCACACCGGTGAACACATTTTAAGCGGCACTTTGCACCGCCTGTTTGGGGCGGAGAATGTGGGCTTTCACATCGGTTCCCCCGCGGTGCGGATGGATATGAGCGTTCCGCTGACCGCCGGCCAGCTGGCCGAAGCAGAAGCCCAGGCCAACGCGGTGATCCGTGCGGACGCCCCGGTGCGCTGCTGGTACCCCGCGCCGGAAGACCTTGCAAAACTGACCTACCGCAGCAAAAAGGAAATTGACGGTGCGGTGCGGCTGGTAGATGCCGGCGGGGCCGACCTGTGCGCCTGCTGCGGCACCCATGTTTCCACCACCGGCCAGGTGGGGGCCATCAAAATTTTGAGCGCCCAAAGCTACAAGGGCGGCACCCGGCTGGCGGTTGTGTGCGGGGAGCGTGCGCATCAGTCCATTGCTGCCGCCTGGCAGGATGCCGCCGCGGTGGGCACCCTGTTAAGCTCCGCCCCCGGTCGCCTGCTGCCTGCCGTGCAAAACCTGCAAACGGCGGAAGCTGCCCTCAAGCAGCGCCTTGCCGCCATGCAGAACGCATTGTCCGAAGCACTGGCCCAAGCCGCCGTGCCCGGCCAGCCTGCTGTGCTGCACTGTGACGGTGCGGACGGCGACGGACTGCGGCGGATCTGTTTGGCGGTATCGGCCCGCACCAACGCGCTGACGGCGGTGCTGGCCTCCGGCGGGCAGGGCCTCGCCTATGCGCTCTGCCTGCCCGGCGGGGATGTGCGCCCGGTGTGCAAGGCGCTGAATGAAGCGTTCGGCGGGCGGGGCGGCGGCAAGCCCGGCTTTTGCCAGGGCAGCCTTGCCTGCACTGATTTTGCCGATGTCCAGAATTTTTTAGTGAATTATCATGAGTGAGGTATTGTTGTATGCGTATGCGTTTTAAGCCCTATGCCAGACCGGAACTGCTGGCCTGCGATTTCCATGTTCACGAACCGCTGACCCATGCCGGGCACTGGCATGAGCTGTATGCCCGGCCGGAGCAGCCCCTGCACCTGGAGCTTGGCTGCGGCAAGGGCGGCTTTTTGAGCCAGCTGGCCCCCCTGCACCCTGATATCAACTACCTTGGCATTGATATCACGGATAAGGTCCTGATTTTGGCCAAGCGCAAGGTGGAAGCCGCTTACGCCGCCGCTCAGCTGCCGCCGGATAATGTCAAGATTGCCTCGCTGGATATCGAGCGGCTTTCCGGCGTGTTCAGCCCGGCGGATACCGTGCAGCGCATCTACATCAACTTCTGCAACCCGTGGAGCAAAAACGCTGGCAGCAACAAGCACCGCCTGACCCACCCGCGCCAGCTGCTGCAGTACCGCGCTTTGATGCCGGAGGGTTCCGAAATCTACTTCAAGACCGATGACGATGACCTGTTCCGGGACAGCCTGGGTTACTTTCCCGCTGCCGGGTTCGAGATTACCTGGCAGACCTTTGATCTGCACAAGAATGAGCCGGACTGGAACCTGCGCACCGAGCACGAGGGCATGTTCAGCGAACAGGGCATTCCCATCAAGGCGCTGATTGCCCGCAAGGGGCCGGATTCCAGCGTGACCTGGGTGGAGCCCAAAGAGCTGGCCCGCCGCCTGGAACCGGAGGAAGAAGCCGACCCCGCCGGGGAGGTACAGGAATGACCACTTATGCCCTGCTGCATACGATATTTTTCTTTTTCGTCTATGCGTTCCTGGGCTGGTGCGTGGAGGTTGCCTATGCAGCCATCACCACGCGGGAGCTGGTCAACCGCGGATTCTTGAACGGCCCAATCTGCCCCATTTACGGCTGCGGCATGACGGTAATGATCGCCGTTCTCGGCCGTTTTACCATGCCAAGCAGCGATATGGCATGGTACCAGAACGTACTGGTTGCCTTTTTCGGCGGCATGGTCATCACCACGCTGGTGGAGCTGGTTGGCGGGTACATCCTGTACAAGATGTTCCACACCCGCTGGTGGGACTATTCCATGTATCGCTTTAACCTGGGCGGGTTCATCTGCCCGCAGTTTTCCTTGCTGTGGGGGCTGGGCAGCGTGCTGCTGATGGTGGTAGTTCACCCGCTGCTCAGCAAGCCGAGCGCCGCTATCCCCACCCTTGTGCTGATCTGGCTGGATGTTATTTTCGGCGGCCTGTTCCTGGCGGATCTGATCGTATCCGCCATTCAGGCTGTCGGCTTCAGCAAACAGCTGGCCCGCATTGATGAGCTGCGCAAAGCCATGCGCACCACCAGCGATGCCCTGACTGAAGTGATCGGCACCAGCGCCATGACGATGGACACCCTGCTGGATGAGCAGAAACTGCAGCTGACCCTGGCCGCCATGGAGGGTGCCACCAACGCTGCCGAGCTGCGTGACCAGCTGCGCGAACTGGCAGGCAAAGCCGGCACCCTGCGCGATACCACCATCCGCCTGAGCAAGCAGCGGTTCTTTGGCACCGGCCGTTTGCTGCGGGCCTTCCCGGACATGGTCCCCGACCGCCGCGAAGCACTGGCCTCCCTGCGCGTTGGCCTGACCAAAGCCACAGCCCGCGCCAAAGCCGCCGCCAAACAGGCCGTAAAAACCGGCAAGAACGCCATGAAAAAAGAAGACAAGTAAATATCTCCCTATACCAAAAGCCGCCGGGCAGCAAGCAAAGCACTTGCCGCCCGGCGGTTTTGTTGTTTTTGTTTGTAGTTTGGGATTTTTAAGGCAATACCGCATAATTCTAAGTGCCGATACGGCGAGCGAGGTGCGGCAGATGCTAAGCCAAAAGCGCAGATAATACTGGATGTCTTATCGAGCATTTTGGCAACGCAGATGCCGTGCCGCAGCCGCCGGAGCGGTGCTTAAGCCGTCAGGCGGGAATTGTGCGGTGTTGCCTTAAGGTTTGTGGCGTGGAACCACCCCTCACCGGCTTTCGCCGGAGCTCCCCTCCAGGGGAGCCAATCTCTTACTTTAGGTCTGAGGTGGCTCCCCCTAGAGGGGAGCTGGACGCGAAGCGGCCTGAGGGGAGGTTTCCCGCTGCCAGGCTAAAAATTTGCAGGGAACAACACCTGCATCGGCCCGCATGACGGACCTTGCCAAATATTCTGCCCCTGAATACCGCAAACACCCGCGGGCGCACAATCTGCGCCCCTACGGGTGGGCAGCCATTAAAACCTGATGATTTCATTCCAAATGTGTGGTAGGGTTGGGTGACCCTATCCTACCGTGAAAAAAATGCCGATTGTGCTGTACCGATTATCCCTTTTTCCGATTGAACCCAATATACAACACCAGCCATGCCGCCGCCACGCACACCAGGGTAATCAACCCCAGCATCTGCCAGCTGTGCACCAGGTTGGGCACGGTGGCATCGTACATCGGGCTGTCCAGCCCTGCTTTCAGCCAGGAAAGGCGGTCGTTCAAATCGGTGGAAGCGCCCAGCGCCCCCATGCCCCAGCGGCAGACAATGATATAGCTGATGGCCGTCAGCGCGCCGGTCATACTGAACATAACGCCGCTGAACACCACCTGCCCGATGATGAGCACCAGCACCAGCAGCACCGCGGCTTCGCTGCTTTTCAGGCTGGCAGATACCAGCAGGCCCATGGCACTGGATGCTGCCATGAGCAGGAAAATCGTAATGAAGATTTCTACATTGGTATCCAGCAGCAGGTGGTTTTGCGGAATATGGATGATCTCCACAAAGCCTGCCGTCAAAATGCCCGCCTGCACGGCTTCCACCAGAAACAGGGTGATGGCCTTGCTGAGCACCGTTGCCAGCAGCGAAACGCCGACGCTGGCTTCACGGAAGATAATCTCCCGGTCTTTACAGATCTCGCGGTAAGAGTTCAGCAGCCCCATAAAGGACGCCATGGCGCACACAATGAACAGCACCGTGCGGCTGCCGATGTTGATCAGGTTGGAGGTAAAGCAGTCCGGCTCCCCCACCAGCTTGATGACAAGCACCATCAGCGGGGCCTGCAAAATCAAGCTGCCAAGGGTCAGCTTCTGGTTCCAGATCAGCTGAAAATTGCGGGAGATGAGCACCGCCAGCTGGCGCAGCAGCTTGCCGATTTTTACGCTTTGCATCGTTTTTCCGCCTCCTTGGCTGCTGCCGGGAACCGCGCTGCAAGGCGATTGAATTCCGGGCTGGTAAAGTATTTCCGGCGGTAATATTCCACCTGTTCGGGGTCGTGCAGCTTTTCAAAAATATCGCTGGTCAGTTCCACATCAAAATATTCATCCATCGCTTCGGGCGAACCATAATAGCACAGCACGCCGCCCGTACCCAAAAAGGCGATCTTATCGCATAGATTGATGTTGGACATGTTGTGGGTAACCATCAGCACGGTGCAGTTTTCGTGGCTCAGCTTGCGGCACAGCTCCATCATGCTGCGGTCCAGATCCGGCGAAAGCCCGCTGGTGGGCTCGTCCAATATCAGCAGCCGGGGCGAAGCCAGCAGTTCCATAGCGATGGAAACCCGCTTTTTCTGCCCGCCGGAAAGGTTTGCAATCATCGTTTTTTCCCGCCCGCCCAGGTCAACGGCTTCAATGGCGTGGGCCACAGCAGCTTTGATCTCGGTGCGGGTGGCATCGCGTGCAATGCGCAGCTTGGCGGTGTAGGTCAGGCTTTGTTCCACCGTCAGCTCGTCGTGCATAATGTCTTTCTGCGGCACATAGCCCAGCACGGCATCAAAGGCATTGCGGTTGCCGCGGGTGTCAATACCGTCAAAACAGACGCTGCCGGAGGTGCAGGGCGACGCCCCGGTGATGCAGCCCAGCAAACTAGATTTGCCGGTTCCGGAACCGCCCACCACAACCACAAAGCTGTTGGGTTCCACCCCCATGCTGGTGCCGTCCACAATGTTCAGCGGCTTGCCGGTGTTGCGGTTTTTGACGGTTTTATACACATCCAGCAGTTCAATGCTGATGCCCACCTTATGCTCATGGTAGTGCAGCATTCCGCCGGAAAATGCAAACACCTGGGTGGGCACATTGATGACAGCGCCGTCCGTCAGCAGCTCATTGCGCACGCGGGTGCCGTTCAGGTAAGTACCGTTGGTGGAGCCAAGGTCATTCAGTTCATAGTGGCCGTCCTTATACACCACCTCGCAGTGGTGGCGGGAAACACGGTCGCTGGTCAGCTGCACATCGCAGTCCTCGCCGCGGCCGATCAGGATGCGGCGCTTGCGGCGCACATCCAGCTCCCGCAGCACGGTGGCGTTGGGCGTTTCCCGCCGCAGGGCGGCGGTACCCTCGCCCTGGCGGATTTCCTCCACGCGGAAGGTGATTTCCTGTGTGGTTTCGTTGCCGTCGGTATTCAGGCCGATCACATCCCCCGGCTGCAGGGTCACTTCCTCACCGGAATGGATATAGCGGTTATTGTACCAGGTGCCGCAGGTCGTGGAGCCTGCGTCCTGCATCAGCCAGGCATTGTTTTCGTATTCGATTGTGAACTGGTGTTCCCCCACGTTGTTGCGGCGCAGCACAAAGCTGCAATCGCGCCCACGGCCAAACACAAAGGGAGCTGCCGTGCTGGAAAGGGTCAGCTTTTGGCGGTTGCGCCGCTCGCTGACGGTTAAAATAATCTCACTGGCCAAGGGAGTCACTTCCTCTCTTTCGGCGCTGCATTCCAATTGAACTCCGGCCCACACAGCGGCACAAAACGCAGCTGTGCGCCGCCCACAGCAAAGGTATCCCCCGCTGTCAGCGGCATTTTTTCAATCAGACTTTTTCCGTTCAGGGTGCACAGCTCGTTGGAAGATCCCGGCAGCGCACACCAGTTGTTATCCTGTGGGTCATACACCACAATGCCGCGCCGCACCGCAAGCGGGCTGTTGGCATCCAGCACGGCGGGGTTCCCGGCCGCATCCACCCCCAAAAAGTTTCGGCCTTCGCCCAAACGCAGGTCCTGCCCGCGGGCGGGGCCGTCCAGTACCACCAGCCAACCGGCCACCGGGTCTTTGGGTGCGGCAAGGTCAACCTCGGCAGCGGTGCCGGGCTGAGCAATGGCGCTGCCGGCCTCCAGCCCGCCATTGCAATAGGGGCATTCGGGGTGTTTATCGGCATCATAAAAATGGCCGTTGGGGCATTTGGTCAGTTTCATCATTTTCCTCCTTCGGGCGCGTTTACAGCACAAGCCGCAGGGTGGTGCGGCCAATTTTTATGGTATCGCCGTTTTGCAGGCGGTATTCCCCGCCGATGGGGTCGCCGTTCACCATCACGGCGGCTCCCTCCAGCGGGCGCAGGGTCACGCCGTTGCTTTCCACTTCCAGCACTGCGTGCTGGGGGCGGGTGCGGCCATCCGCCAGGCAGAGGTCACACTGGGTGGCATCGCTGCCGATAATCAGGCTGCTTTCCACATAGGCGGACCAGCGGGTTTCTGCAATGCCCCGCCGGGTAGAAAGGTACAGGGTGATCCACCGCCTCGGCAGGCTCTGCTGCACGGGGGCGGCATCGGTCAGCAGGTGTTCGGCTTCGGCCAGCTTTTCCTCAGTGCGCTCCTTGCGGCCGCGCAGCAGGGCTGCCGCGGCCAGCACCACCAACAGCCCGCCCAGAATAATGGCAGGCAGCCGGAATCGTGCCAGATAGAACGCCCTGTCCTTGGGCCAATCCTCCACGGTAAAGCGGTATACGGTGCCGGAATCGCTCACGTTGGCCGCGGTCATGGCGCTGGTCATCTTGTTCAGCTTAATGGTATAGGTTCCCTGGTACAGCGGCTCGGTGTACAGCGAAACGCTTCTGCCGTCCGCGCTGGCAAGGGCCTGTTTAACTTTTACATGCCAGCCCCAGATATCCTCGCTCTGAATGCTGTAACAGGTCAGGTCCTCCGCACGGCCCACGGCCTGGTTAAACCGAATGGTCATGGCATAGCGGCCATGCAGCGTCACGCTTTCCACCGCCGGTTTGGCCAGGCGGTGGCCCATATACACGGTAGCGTTGGTTTTCACTGCGCTGCCCAGCTGCGGCACGCTCAGGGTCAGCACATCCAGGCGCTCGCCGTAAAAATTTTCATCCACCGCGGTTTTGATCTCCAGCGCATTGGCAAGGGCCTGCTGTTTTTCAGCCAGGGTATCGGCCAGTTCGCTTTCATGCACCACATCCAGCTTATCGCCGCCCAGGGCCTTGCCCAGCTCGGCAAGGGGGTTGTCATCATCCACCGTCACAAAGATATCCAGCGGCATGTTCAGGCGGCTGGCGGCATCTTTGGCCACAGCGCCCAGCAGAGCTGTGCTGGTGGCGGTATTGCCCGCTTCCGTCAGGGCAAAGATCGCCTTGCGCGGCGCAATGCTCTGGTAATTTTCGT
>OLPI01002827.1_pt1 | contig 13030 bp, 8 predicted proteins | sample 1672361 | NCBI WGS metagenome assembly OLPI01 (sample SAMEA3136675, study PRJEB25190) | human gut metagenome
CCAGCTTTACAATTATGTCTATATCGGCAGAAGAATAGGTGACATTTCTCGGCGTTATGTAGACACCGCACGAGCCGCTATCCTCCAGCGCTATGTGTACCTTTTCGGCGGCTATCAGCTTTGCCGTTCTATACAGCCCACCCATTTTGGTGAAATCGCCCTGTTCTGTCACCGGTGCGATAAAGTTTGTGGGCGAGTTGTCTACAAGTACGGCTATAAGGTTTTCCTTATCAAAGCGAACAAGATCTGTTATATTTACACGAAATGCAGAATATCCGCCCTTGTGTCTGCCTGCAAAAATGCCGTTCACATATACATCTGCAATGGTATTGGCTGCGCCAAATTCCAAATATAGTGCTTTGTCCGCATATTCTTTTGAAAGCGCAAGTCTGCGGCGGTAGCAGGTCATACCGCGGTAATATGCGCTGTTTGCCGAATCCTCGGAATTATATGTATGCGGCAGATATATCTTTTGCCAGGATAGATCCACAGATGCAGGGTCAATGGCTTTGGCAGGCGTTAAACTGCCATTTTCCAGCTTAGCAAATCTCCAATTATCGTTTATTTCAGTTACAATGCGCATAATACACCTCCTGATCTTTATATAATTATACTTCAAAAAATCGGCCTTGTCTATACGGCAGACGGATAAATTTGAAAAACACCGCACCGTATATTCTACTTTCTAAAATCTCTTGGACTGCATCCGTAGGCTTCTTTAAAGGCTTTAGAAAAATAGCTGTGATCGTCAAAACCGCAAAGCCCACAGATAGTGTTTATCGAGTCAGATGTGTTTTTTATCATATATGCCGCATTGCGCAGACGATAATTTTTTAGATATTCAAACGGCGACTGTCCTGTTATGTTCTTAAAACACCTCAGCACCTCGCTTTTGCTGACAAATGCCGCTGACGCCATATCTTCAAGGGTGATCTTTTCGGCATAATGGTCATGGATAAAAACCAGTATTTCACGAAGCCTTGCTTCCTGCACTATGCTTGCGGCAGGACGTGCCGATACATTCTTTTTAGAAATGCTTATAAGTATGCGAAAAAGTTCAGAAAGCTCGCTGCGTACATAAAGCTCGTGGTCGGGCATTTTTGTATTTTCCGTGTTCCATATGTTCGTGAGCAGCCCCAGTATTTTTGAATATCCGCTGTCCTTTGGGGTAAGTATCAGTTCACGCAGTCCGCTGCTGCCCGTTATGGGCGCAACGTATTTGCGGTGATAAACGCTGTTATCTTTTCCGCCGACTATCGAGCCGTGCACGACCACAGAGCAAAAAACGCTTTTAGCTCCGGAGCCTGATCTGAACAAGGCGTGAAGTGTATTGGCGTTTACAAAATATATATCGCCTGTGTTCAGTATATGCTTGTTTTTTCCACACTCGATAAGCACGCTGCCCTCTGTCACATAGCCAAATTCAAGCTCCTCGTGCCAATGCCAGCTCACAAAATTATTCGTAACATCGGCATCGTAAACGGCTATTGGAAAATCAGCTTCCCCATGCAGTCCGGATTCGTCAGATTTGAAAGGCGGCTCAGCGCCGTGTTCTTCGTTTTTCAGTACACTGTAATCAACTATTGACATTTTTGTTCCTCACTTGACGTTATTTTCATAGTTTTAGATAATTTAATTATACCTATTTCCGCTTTTTGATGTTATAATTATACTGCAAATTTAATTGAACGTCAATACTAAAATTCCACAGGAGGTATTAAAATGATAAGATTTATTGAAGATAATGGTGCGCTTATCGTACGGTCCAGAAATGAAACTATCCGTATCGAGGGCTGGGGAAACAACGCTTTGCGTGTAAGAGCAACACTGCTGAAAAAGCTTCCCGAAAATGCACACGCTCTTACCGAGAACGTGGCTCACAGCGCAAAAGTGACCATTGACGAAGGGAGCGAAACGGCAGAGATAGTAAATGGTAAGATCAAGGCAACTATCAACGGCGTCGGCATAATATGCTTCTATAAAGACAACGAGCTTATTTTGCAGGAGTATTACAGCTATTATTATGGCTCTATCCGCAAGGAAGCTATCTGTTACAAGACCAGATCCCGTGAATACAAGGGTCTTGCTTCTGATGATTTTAAGATAACTGTTCGCTTTGAGTCTGATCCCGATGAAAAGCTTTACGGCATGGGTCAGTATCAGATGCCTATACTTGACCTTAAAGGCTCTGTTCTTCCCCTTGAACAGCGAAATTCTCAGGTAAGCGTTCCCTTTGTGGTTTCAAGCAAGGGATATGGTATGCTATGGAACAATCCTGCAACGGGCGAAGCCGCTTTCGGAACAAATATCACAAAGTGGATATCCGACGAAAGCGATATGGTAGACTACTGGATAACAGCCGACGATACACCCGCTCAGATCGTGACAAATTATACCGAATGTGTGGGCAGAGCACCTGTTATGAGCAAGGATTATCTCGGTCTATGGCAGTGCAAGCTTCGTTACCGCACCCCTGACGAAGTGCTTGAGGTCGCAAGAAAATACAAAGAGCTTGGCATAAAGCTGGACGTTATAGTTATCGACTTTTTCCACTGGCCATATCAGGGTGATTGGAGATTTGACGAGAAATACTGGAGCAGGGACGCTGTAAAGGCAATGACGGACGAGCTGCACAATATGGGAACTAAGGTCATGGTATCCGTATGGCCTTCCGTAGATAAGCGCAGTGAAAATTATTATGAAATGGAGCAGAAGGCGCTCATAAGCACCACTGATGTTGGCTCGGTGCAGACCTATGATTATGAGGGCGACTGCGGCACAGTAGACTTTTTCAATCCTGAAGCACAGGAATTTGTTTGGGGCAAATGCAGGCAGAATTACCGTGACCTGGGCATCGACCTTTTCTGGCTGGATAATTCCGAGCCTGACAGCACCAAGTACGATTTTGAAAATTACCGCTACTATACCGGACGTGGCTCAAAGGTAGGCTGCGAATACCCGAAGAAATATGTTGAGGCATTCTATAACGGACAGGAAGCCGAGGGAGATCACGAAGCGGTAAACCTTTGCCGCTCTGCCTGGGTAGGAAGCCAGAAGTATAGAACTCTTGTTTGGACAGGCGATATTCAGTCCAACTTTGAATCCTTTAAGGATCAGGTCATTGCAGGTCAGAACATGGGTCTTGCAGGTATACCTTGGTGGACGACCGACATTGGCGGATTTATGACGGACAACTGGGACGATCCCGATTTTACGGAGCTTCTTATACGCTGGTATCAGTACGGTGTATTCTGTCCTATCCTGCGTATGCACGGAAACCGTGGTCCTGACTGGGATATTCCAAAGCTTGATGACCGTGATTTTGGCGGCGGATATCTTTATACAGGTCACCCCAACGAGCTTTGGAGCTACGGTGATGAAGCATATGAGATCATGAAAAAATGGCTGGATATACGTCTTTCAATGAAGGACTACATTGCGGGACTTATGGAGGAAACGGCGAAAACAGGCGCTCCGCTTATCCGAACGATGTTCTTTGAGTTCCCCGACGACGAAAAGTGTTGGGAGCTTCCGGAACAGTATATGTTCGGCAGCGATTATCTTGTTGCCCCTGTGCTTGAGCTTGGTGCAAGAGAGCGCAGCGTATATCTGCCAAAAGGCAAGTGGGAGAGCCTTTCCGACAAGAAAGTATACAACGGAGGTCAGACTGTGACTGTACCTGCACCTCTTGACATTATGCCAGTATTTAAAAGACTTGGATAAGGGCAAAAAGCTTTGTTAAAATAGTAATACAGAAAGGAAAGAGATGCCCATATGAATTACAGAAAAACGCTGATAGCCTGTTATATGGGATTTGTCACACAGGCGATAGCTGCAAATTTTGCACCGCTGCTGTTTCTCACATTTCATAAATCTTATGGGATACCTTTGGGAAAAATAGCGCTTATCTCATCTGTATTCTTTATCACGCAGCTTATAGTGGATATTTTGTGCGCACATTTTGCAGATGTTATAGGTTACAGAAAATGCGTTGTTGGTTCGCAGCTGCTTTCGGCTATCGGACTTGTAGGACTTGCTTTTCTGCCGCAGATCACAACTGATCCGTTTACGGGAATAATTATCAGTACAATACTCTACGCCATAGGCAGCGGCCTTACAGAAGTGCTTGTCAGCCCTATCGTTGAGGCTTGTCCGTTTGAACACAAAGAGGCGGCGATGAGCCTGCTGCACTCCTTTTACTGTTGGGGTGCTGTTGGAGTTATACTGCTTTCAACGCTGTTTTTCTCGCTTTTCGGTATAGAAAATTGGAGATGGCTCTCCTGCATTTGGGCAGTTATTCCACTGTGTAATGTGTTTAATTTTGCGATCTGCCCTATCGAGCACCCCACAGAGGACGGCAAGGGTTTGAGCATCGGCAGTCTGCTTAAAGTTCCGCTGTTTTGGCTCGCCATACTGCTTATGATATGCGCAGGAGCGTCGGAGCTTTCAATGGCGCAATGGGCGTCTGCCTTTGCAGAATCGGCATTGGGGCTTTCCAAATCAATGGGCGACATCACGGGGCCTTGTATGTTTGCCGTTACAATGGGTATAAGCCGCTCACTGTACGGAAAATATGGCGAAAAGCTTGATCTTATGAAATTTATGATAGGTTCGGGCGCGCTTTGCCTTGGCTGTTACCTCATCGCTTCTTTATCGCAACTGCCTTTGGCAGGGCTTGCAGGCTGTATGATCTGCGGCTTCTCGGTAGGCATAATGTGGCCCGGAACAATAAGCATTTGCTCTGCAAAGATACCTTCGGGCGGCACGGCTATGTTTGCTCTGCTGGCAATGGCAGGAGATATGGGCGGAGCGCTCGGCCCTGCTATCGTTGGCAACATTTCGCAAAACGCAGGAGATGACATTCAGAAAGGACTGCTTGCAGGCTGTGTATTTCCAGCAGTGCTTGTTATCTCTGTACTCTTTGTCAAAAAGCTTAGCAGATCAAGCAGAGCATAAAAAAAGGCGTTACTGTTTGTATCGACCCTTATCTGCGTGAGATAGCTGATATAAAATGCAATGCGGCGTGTGCTTTTGAATGGGCATACGCCGTATTTTATGACTGTAAATTTTTTTTTACCCTTAGACAAACCCGATTTTTTGTAGTATAATTATATAAAAAACAGGAGGAAAAGCTATGTCAAACTTAACTATCAGATTTTATTCAAACTGCCTGCGCAGATACACCTCGTTTAAAATGTACCTGCCCTGCGATATAAGGCAGGACTGGGGACAGACAGATACGAAATACTCGGAAAACAGCACAAAAACGCTTTTTCTGCTGCACGGTTTTACGGGTGACGCAGAAAACTGGGTGCCTGAATACCTTTCGGACAAGTACAATTTTGCGGTAGTTATCCCCTCGGGCGAAAATTCTTTTTGGCTGGACGGACGCTCGACGGGTCATCAGTTCTGCAAATTCGTCGGCGAGGAACTTGTGGACTATGTAAGACGTGTTTTCAGACTTGCGAAAAGCGGCGGCGAAACATACATTATGGGGCTTTCAATGGGCGGATTTGGTGCGCTTCATACGGCATTTGCGTATCCTGAAAACTTTGGCAAGACAGCGGCGCTGTCCTCTGCGCTTATTGTTCACGAGGTCGCAGGAATGTCAGAGGGGCAGGGCAACGACGTGGCGAATTATGAGTATTACAGAGAATGTTTCGGCGAAACCTCTGAGGTGCTTAACAGCAGGAACAATCCAGAATTTCTTATAGACAAACTTCAGCGAGAGGGCAAAAATATCCCAGATATATTTATGTGCTGCGGTACGGAAGATTTTCTGCTTGAAAACAACCGTGATCTTCACAAATTTCTTGAAAGCAGAAACATTCCACACGAGTATTTTGAAAGCAAAGGCAACCACGATATGGCTTTTTGGAGCGAATATGCTGAAAAGGCGGTCAAGTGGATGTTTGAGGAGAAATAAGGTCAGCACAAGCTGAGAAAATACTCATAAAAAACGCCCTTTGAGAAAGAAAAACTCTCTCAAAGGGCAAATCAATATCTGAAAAGTTACTTAGACTTATTTTTTTATTGCCTTTCCACTTTCATCAATTTCTTCTCATCTCGCCAAATATTTCTGATACTTACTCTTAGGCTTCTCAGGTATCGTCATAATAAGCCTGTCGCTTGCTATCATTGGCTTGACGTACCTTTCCATAACGTAAGCGATCGTCATTCTGCCATTGAAAAACTCCGCTATCTCATTCCTGCTTCTCGGCGTTTTACAGAATTCAAGTATCTCAGTTTCAATGTCATCTATCGGCACGCTTTCGGCGGCGCTGTTGTACAACGTCACCTTGAATATGCCTCTGTCGCTCTCGAATTTCGGTGCAGGCAGACCGCTTTGTTCCATAGCATTTATTATCGTGGGTATGCCGCTGTATCTGTTCTCAGTTTCACCGAGTATCTCCATAGCACCCGCTATCTTAGGGTTTCTTGTGTCGGCAGATACTTTTCCCAATCGGTCAAGAGTCATTCTGCCGTAAAGACCGCCCGGATTTTCTATCTCAAAACGGTCGCTGAACATCTTTATGGTTATAGGCGTTGTGTCCGTGTGGATACTGTAATCCCTGTGGATAAGAGCGTTCAGGATAAGCTCTCTTATAGCAATTACAGGATATTCCGTCTTGTCCGTTCGCTTGCCCGTGTTCGGGTCTATGATAGTCGCAGTTTTCATATTTTTGCGCACGAACACCAAAGCATCATTCAGCATCTGCACAAGTGTTCCGTCTATTCGCTGATTATCTATAAAACGTTCGCCGACGCTTGCCGTACTGCTTATCTCAGTTCCGGGCACAGACACAGCCGTTATGCAAAGCTGTGGAAAAAATGCCTGCGGGTAGTTTGAGAAAAGCATTATCCCTGCCAAAGTCGGTTTGCCCTCATCAGTAAAACCTTGCAGACGGCATATTTCCTCATTTGAAAGCTCGGCAAGATTGGGCTTTTTGCTTTTCAGCAAGTCAAAATAGAGCTTGAATGTGTTGGTCTGAATGTCCTTTTCAAAGGCTCTTTCGCAAGTTCTCAGCTCGTCGTGAATGCTTTTTTTGAAAGCCTCATAGCTGTAAACCTCATATTCCGTCATAAGTCTGTCAGCGTCGCCCGACCTGACATATGAGCCTTTCAGCCTGCCTACACCGCTGTAAAAGCAGGGTTTGTCAGCATTATCTATCTCCTGTATCTCGGCAGACACGACAGTTTTCCCGTCGATAGATGCAACGGAAAATAGCGGTCTTATCACAGGCGTCATTTCCTGACACTGCGCCTCGACCTTTTTCATAAGGTCAGCAGCGTCATATACTCCACAGACAACGTAGCCGTCATTTTCATCTACGCCGAAAATAATAACGCCTCCGCCCGACTGATTTGAAAAAGAGGACAGCGAATCACGCACCTTAGGGCAGCCCTTATTTGCCGCTTTTATCTCTATCTTGTTGCTCTCGCTGCGAACAAGCTGTATTTGTTTCACCATATCTACAAGTTCATTATCCAGCATTTTATCGCCTCCATAATATAATTATACTGATTTTATAAGAATTTGTCAAGATTAAATTCTTATAAAATTGTAATTTGTCTTATAAAAGTCTAATAAAAGCCGTATAAAATGAGGTGATGGCTTATAAATTGATATGGGATTACAACGCCTTGAAACTGTGCCGGAGATTGCCGTCCGGTCGGCTATTCTCTTTTCAGGCGGCATATCGCCGTCACCGTCCTTTCATAACCGCATGGGTCTTATTTTTCTGTTCTGTTCAGCGTGAATTTCTCACCCTGTGTCGCCGTACCCTTGCCTGCGGTCAGCTCAAGCCCCGTATCGATATACGCCACCTCGTACTCGCAGTCGGTCAGTGCCTCAGCTTCAAAGTCGATAAAGAGTGTCCTGCCGGACAGCGTGAAACGGAATTTATACGGTGCGCCGGAAAGCCGCAGCTCTCCGCTGCCGTCCTCACGGAAGGTATAGACGCAACTCTTGTCGGACATTGCAAAGCTGCCGTAGATGCTCTCGTCATGAGGGCTGCTCTCGGAGCGGCCGCAGCTACGGCACAGCAGCACGATGCCCGCTATGAGCAGCACCGCCGCAAGGGCGCAGGCAGTAAGAAAGAGCGTCCTTCTCCGCTTTTGCTTTTTGATCGCCGAGCGGCGCAGCTCACGCCTGCGGAGCATTTCTGCCTCGGTCATGGGTCTTTTCTGCGGCGGTATTCTGTTATCCTGCATTGCTTCACCTTACTTTACTTCAATATTCTGACTTCATCCAGGAAGTCAAAAAGCATCGGCAGACCGGTGCCGATGGGGTGCGTCCTCCCACAGACACATCTCGCCGGTCAGCGTGACGCAGGGCTTGGTCATACGAAAAAGGAAAAATCTGTCCGTGGCGGCGCGCTTCAAATGGAGCAGGGACACCTCTCCGTCGCCGTTCGGCTGGGGATACACGGTCAGAATGTGGCTGTCGCTTGCCGCCTTCCGGTCAAACCCCTGCATATCCGACTCAAAGTAATATCGTGAATGCCCGTTCTCACGGAAAACGAACAGCAGCTCCATGCCGTCGGTGGTGCAGCGGTCACAGCTGTAGGTATGCCCTTCTTGTAAGGGCAGCAGCAGGCCGCTGAAGGGAATTCTTTCCGAAACAGTCATGGCAGCTTCTCTCCTTTTTCTTATCGTAGTGTCCTGTAGTCCTTCCGAAAAGCGGCAACGCCGTGATTGCCGCCTTTCGGAAAGGGGCTTGCTGCCAAGTCCGCTTTCAGGAAAATAGGCGGTGGCGGAATGATCCGTCACCGCCTATTGTGTTTAGGCTATTTCGATTTCGGAAGCGTCGGCTTATTTAACCTCGGATTCCTTTCTCTTTTTGCCGCTTACGCCCAGCAGAGTCAGAACGCCGCCGCTGACGAACAGAGCAGCCAGCCAACCGATGAGGTTGCTGCTGTCACCGGTCTGAGGAGACTTGGTGGAGTCGTCCTTTCCTGGCTTATCGGTGTTATTATCACCGCTGCCTGTATTGCCGGTGTTGCCGCCGTCGGGGAGCTTGTCGATGACCGTATTCTCGCTGCGCTTAGCGCCGCAAACGGTGCATTCCTCGTGCTTGATGCCGGTGGCCTCCTTGGTAGCGGCCTTGTCGATCACCCACTGGAAGCTGTGTGCTGCCGTGTCGGCCCTGTCGCCGCACTGGCACTCATGCCAGTGATTGGTGTCGTCATACTTCCAATCCGTGCCGTAGCTGTGGGTATGAGTGCTGCCTGTTGCCTTGTAAGTCACGATGACGGTCTTATCCGCATCCATTGTAACGTCCAGAACATTGGCAAGCACGGGCGTTGCAGCGCCGTTTACGGTGACCGTGTCGATCTCATAGCCCGCGTCGGGAGTAAAGATGATCGTTTCGGTCGAGCCTGCTGCAAGTCCTGTCTTGCTCGCGGAGATCGTTCCGTGACCGCCGTTTACCTGTGTCGTAAGGCTATAGGTCGCAACGGGTGCGTCCTTATAGCTTGCCGCAAGCGCAACATCGTTTGCGGGCATGGTGAAGGTGGTGACGGCGCTTGCAGCATCGGCAAGAGTCACGCCGCCGGACTTCACGACCCACTTGTCAAAGACCTTGCCATCGGGAATTATCGCCGTGACGGTGATCTCAACGCCCGCAGCGGCGGAGGTAATGGCATTCCCCGATGCAGACGCCGTACCGCCTGTGACGGTAACTGCATACTCGGTCGCAGTGGGATTCTTTACGAACCTTGTCTCGCCGCAGCCGGCGCGCTGGCAGGTGTAGAGAATTCCTTCGCTCTTGCCCTGTTTTGCGGGTTTGCCGCCGTCCCAGTCGTGGCTGAGCTTATTAACTACATGACCGTAGCGGATAATCTGTCCGCAGCCGGCTGTGCACTGCTGGTCGCCGCTATAGCCTGAGGTGGTGCATCCGGGCTTAACCTCATTGATCAGCTTGTAGTTATCGGCAATTTCGTGGAGGGACGGGGTAGAGACGCCCTTTTGCGCGATCCTGTCGCACGATGTGCAGTACTGGTTGCCGGAATAGCCCCTCTCTGTACAGGTCGCCGTTCTTACATCCCGCAGTTCAAGGGGACCGCTATGCCTGAAGTCGCCGGTCTCGCCCTTTACGGTGCCGCCGCAAGCTGTGCAGCGGTAGTCGCCCTCATAGGCGCGGTGTCGGCAGTCTCCCGATTTGGCGTTATAGCGTTTGCCGCCATGGCTCGCGTCTGTGGTTGCCGAGTTGGCCGTGCCGTAGTAGTACAGCGGCTGCAGTGGACCGGTATGACCGGCGTTTGCAGGCGGGTAGATGTCCCGGCCTGCCTCAATTATAAATCCGCAGTCTGCGCAGGCGGTGTCGCCGGTGTAGCCCTTACGGTCGCAGACCTGCTCCTTCGCATTGAGCACCGTGGTGCCGCCGCTGTGGTCACAGCCTGCATAGACCGGCTCAAAGAAGAATTGGCCGCCGCCGGGAGCGCCCATGGCGCTGAACGCCGGGATCGTGCAGCCCCACTCGAGTGCGGAGCCGTTGGTCACCAGCTTGAACATGGTCTTCGCCTCGTCGGCATTCCAATTTTTAGAAACAGGTAATCCCGTACCGCTGATGATGTCACACTCATTGTATTCGCGGAGATATTCCACCTTCCAGCCGATGGCTTTCTGACCGGTTCTCTCCTCGGGATAAAGCTTGATCTTGTCGCCGGGCTTGACGATCATACGGGTTGCCCGGCCATTTTTCACCGTCACAAGAGCGGTGTCCTTTGTCCAATCGCCGTCAATTTCTTTCGTCTCTTTGTATTCGCAGACGCTGCATTCAGCTTCCATGCCGCCTTTATCGCCCTCGGTATCGGGGTTTTTGACCACATTCCAGTAGCCCCAGCTATGGGGAACCATAATGAACTCCTCGCAGCCGGGAACCTTGCACTTTTCGGGGTGGGCATGGCCGGATTCAAGGATGAGCTCCTCCACCGTCTTGGTCGAGCCGCCGATGTTGAAGGTATACTCATAGATACTGCCGAATCCGGTGTAATCCCAGTTCCAGCCGTAATCATGGACATGGCTCTTCACAGGAACGATATAGTCGCAGACGGAACATCTGAGCACATCGACTCTGCCGCCGCCCACTGCGTCATAGCTTCTGTCAAACGCAAATTTATGCGGGAAGATGCGCTCCTTGGTGCCGGTGGTCATATAATGCGCTTCGTAATAGCCTGCTTCGAACAGGCACGGAAGCTTGTGGCCGTCGCACTTCGGGTCGCCGCCCACGACACCGTCATGAGTATTCCCATTCTTATCGACCCAAGTGACATTGTATTTCGGCGTTTTTTCGCCGTCGTCCGTGTAAACGATCTCGCCTGCCTGCTGATAGCTGTAGGCATGGGTGGCAGTCAGCTTTGCCTCAGCCGTTTTCATGGTGTCCGAAGCGTCGCCCTTTCTGCCGATGACGCAGTAGTAGGAGTAGTCCTCCTGACAGGCCTGGGTGGAAACCGACATCTTCAGTGTGGAGGTCGTCACACCCATGTAAAACCTACCCTCCGGCAGCTTGTAGGGCGCCGCCGTGGGATGCTCATTATCCTTCCGATACCACTGATAGGTCAACTCGTCGCCTTTCAGGCTTCTTGCCGAGACAGTGAAGGTGACCGGGTTATTTTCATAGAACAGCAGGCCGTTTTTCGGCTCTTCGTTATAATCATCGTAGATAGAGGTCTTGCACTTGACGCCCTTGGGCTGGCGGGTGATGACGATGGAGCTGCCGCTGATGTAGCCGCAGACCTTGCACACGCCATTGGCGTCAAATTCATGGTTGGCGGCATTCAGCTTTTTATCGTCACAATAGCGGCAGGGGTGCCAGTGCCGCGTTCCGTCGGCTGACCAGGACGAGGAAGCGATGTGCGTATGCCCGGCGCCGGAATGCTCTGCTTTCAGATGATCCTCAAAATCAGAGTCGCTGAAGCACCAGTCGTCATGATCGCAGCCCATAGCGCTTACGGCATCTCGGCAGCAGTCCTTGCAGCGCTGATCGCAGCCGTCCTCGCAGGGATCGCTGTCGTGGAAGCACAGGCCGCAGTCCTCGCAGAAGTGATCCGCATAGTCAGTGTCCATTGCGCACATTCCCTCAGAGCAGTCGGAGTTGCCCTCGCAGCACTCCTTGCACATCTCGCAGGTTTCGCAGAACTCGTCCTCGTCCTCCTTATCCGTGACCCAGCCGTCACAGCCCTGGCAGATGTGCTCTTCCCACTCGGCGCTTTCCACGCAGGTCTCGCCGTCCGGACAGCCGCCGCCCTCGGAGTTATCTCGGCAGCACTCAAGGCACAAGCCGCAGTCCTCGCAGGACTCCTGGTTCAGCAGGCATTCCTCGCACTGTTCGCAGGATGTGTGGCAATCGATGCAGTGGATGACGCCGGTATCATCGTCGTCCACGCACTCGTCCACCGAACCGAAGCAGGCGTTACACAGCGAGCAGTGCATCGGGTCGCTGTCATCGTTTGCGCAGTCATCGCAGAAGCCGCAGGAGTCGCAGATGGTTATGGAGCAGCAGGGGCCCTTATGGCATTCGCCGCACAGCTGGTCATCCTCGCCGATGTAGCACTTGGCGCAGGTGGAGCAGTGCGTATCCTCCATGCAGTCGGCGCATTTAAAGCACTCCTCGCACCAGTAGGGCGTGTCGCCCAGGCACAGACCACAGTCGTTGCAATGGGTCTCAACCCAGCAATCGTAGTTGCAGTCAATGGTGCAGAACTGGCAGTCGCACAAATTCTCACCCCAGTGGTAGTGGTCGCAGTTGGGGCAATCTCCGCCGGTGTCGTAGTCGTCCCAAAAGGCGTGGGCATGAAGCTCCAGACTCGGCATCAGCGAGAGCAGCATTATAAGCACCAGCAGGATGCTGACGATGCGACTTCGTGTCTTCGTTTTTGTCATACTATCATTTCCTCCCTCAAAATCATTTTGAAGATTTGTCTATGCGTTTTGTGTTGCCTGATTTAAACACTGTCGATGACCGAAGCAAAATAGTTTTCGGATACCGAACCGAAGAGAAAAGCGTCTATCAGACCCTCGCGCTTTG